>Ga0272446_1006919_pt1 | contig 11547 bp, 11 predicted proteins | sample YNPCB0061_FD_194587 | JGI IMG/M metagenome (GOLD analysis project Ga0272446, IMG submission 194587) | Hot spring microbial mat communities from Yellowstone National Park, WY, United States - YNP-CB-006-1 | ecosystem: Environmental > Aquatic > Thermal springs > Hot (42-90C) > Sediment | place...
TGTAGCATATATGCAATTAGCCAACTTGTTTTACGTTCGTAGTGAAAGAGAGGCAAAAAATATAGGCTACATAGATATAGAGTTGTGTAGAAGACCACAAAATACAAAACCACACAAAGAATATGCTTTGGAAATCAAGTATTTAAAAAAAGCTAATAAATCTCAACTGATTTCAATACAGCAAGAAGCGAAAGAGCAACTGCTCAATTATTATCGTAATGATACGGAATTGCAAAGTAAACAGGATTTGATTTTACTTACGGTGGTAGTGGTAAAAAGTAAAGTGTATGTGGAAAGAGTAGAGGGATAATAAAAATTGATGCTTGCGATGCGGTATTGCGTGAGGGATGCGGAGGGCGGCGAAACCACCCCGTCCTTCGGACACCCCTCCAATGTTAGGAGGGGCAAAGGCGGCACTGCCTTTGGGGCTGAGCGAAGCGAAGTACCCAAAGGATTGCTGAGCGGTAGAGAACCCGCAGCTCCCCGACCCGAGCGAAGCGACGGGGCACGCCCATTTAATTTATATTTATAAAGAAATTCTAATTTTGCTTCTTTATATCCATTCCTTTTATTTTTGATACTCCAAATGAAAAATCGATATTTTATAGAAATTGCATACGATGGAATGAAATTCAATGGTTGGCAAATTCAAAAAAATGCCACAAGTGTTCAAGAAACTTTAGAAAAAGCTTTGTCAATAGTTTTAAGAGAACCCATTTCTATTGTAGGTGCCGGTAGAACAGATACGGGCGTTCATGCGACCGGTCAATTTGCACATTTTGATACCGAAAACCCATTAAATCAAAATTTTATTCATCAAATAAATGGTGTGCTTCCCTATTCTATCGCTATAATGAATGTTTATAATTCACCCAACCGACTACATGCAAGATTTGATGCATTAAGCAGAAGATATTTGTATAGAATCACTAAGAAAAAAAATCCTTTTGAAAAAGAAAGAGCTTTATTTTTGCCAATATCCTTAGATTTAGAAAAAATGAAAATTGCTGCAACGGAATTATTAAAATATGAAAATTTTGCTTCTTTTTGCAAAGCTCATGGTGATAATAAAACATATTTATGTGATATTCAATTTGTTGAATGGAAAGAAAGTAAATATATTTTAGAGTTTCACATTCAAGCCAATCGATTTTTGAGAGGTATGGTGAGAGCTATTGTAGGAACATTATTAGAAGTAGGGAAGGGAAAATTAAACGTTCAAGATTTTATTGAGATTATTCAAAGTGAAAATAGAAAAAATGCCAAAATGAATGTTGTGCCTTATGGTCTTTATTTAACTCATGTGATATATCCAGAAAATTCTTTAATAAAAATTAATGTATGAGTTTATGAGTAAATATCGTTTTATCTCCACTAAGATGATAATGCTTTTTGCTTTAGTTTCGATTTCTTTGCTACAAATTTATTGGTTGTATGCTAATTACGAATTTAAACTGGAACAATTCGAACTTAATGTGAAAAAAGCTCTGTATGGTTTTAGAACCGAGTATAAAAAAATTCAAATTAAAAAAATTTCTAAAAAGATTCCTCAATATGATTTAGACGTATGGTTAAAATCATCAAAATTTCCTCAGCATGAACAAATCAAAGATTTATTTTTGGAATTAAAAATTTTATCCGATGACGTTATGTTAAGCTACATAGAAATATTTAATTTATTAAAAGCTAATTTAGAAGATGTAGGAATAAAACAACCATTTGAGTTTTGTTTAAAAAATAATCAAACTATTTACCACCAAACTAAACATTTTGATAACTCATCTGAACAAAATTATAAAGTTTTTCAAATTCCTTTGTATCCAGAAAAAAGATTAGGAATAGCTCCTGTACTTTTTATGTATTTTCCAAATATTCATAACAAATTTATATATAGTACATTGATTGAGGCTTTACTTACTTTACTTTTGTTATCAGTGATTATATACATTTACTTTGAGACGTTGAATAAATACTACAAACAAAAGAAAATTACAGAAGTAAAAAATGATTTTATTAATAACATGACCCATGAACTCAAAACACCAATAGCTTCTATATTTTTAGCAACCCAAATGTTAAGCGAACCTAAGGTAAATGAAAAAATGGAATTAAAAAAAAAATATTTGGATTTGATTCAATCTGAAAATAAAAAATTACAAAATTTGGTGGAAAAAATTTTACAAGCTGCAAAATGGCAAAAGGAATCTTTTGAAATACAATTAGAATATTTTTCTGTAAATGAATTGATAAAAGAAGTTAGCCAGCCTTTTTATTTGATTGCTGATGAAAATCATATAGATTTTGTAGTAAATTTATTGGAAGAAGACTTACAATATTTAGGAGATAGATTTTTGATACATCAAGCGGTTCAAAACCTATTAGACAATGCTTTTAAGTATGGAGTAAAAGGTAAAAATGATAAAATAATGTTAAATATTTTTAAAAATAATAAATTTATTGAAATTTCTGTTAAAGATTTTGGTAATGGCTTGACAAATGAAGAACAAACACATATATTTGAGCAATTTTACAGAGTACCAAAAGGAAATGTGCATAATGTAAAAGGCTTCGGATTAGGGCTTTATTTTGTAAAAAATATTGCAGAAGCACATAAAGGCACAATAAAAGTTTTCTCTGAAAAAGAAAAAGGTTGTAATTTTGTATTATATTTGCCGCTATTATGAAAGTATTATTAGTTGAAGATGACTTAACATTAGGAACTTTGCTCAAAGATTACTTTACAGAAGTTAAAGAAATCGATGTAGAATGGGCAAAAAATGGTGAAGATGCCATAAAAGTTTATCCTAAATTTTTGCCTGATATTATCATTTTAGACATCATGATGCCTAAAATGGATGGTTTTGATACAGCCAAACATATCAGAAAAATAGATGAATCCGTACCGATTTTATTCCTTTCCGCAAAGGATATGAAGGATGACATTATCAAAGGTTTTACGCTTGGTGCTGATGATTACATCACCAAACCTTTTGATAAAGATGAACTTTATATGAGAATGAAAGCAATTCTAAAAAGAACCCACAAAACCGATGATTCTGATGTGCTACAATTTGGTAAATTTTCTTTGGATACCATTCAAGACATTCTTAAAACACCTACCACCGAAATTCACCTAACTACTAAAGAATCTAAACTCCTTGAATTGCTCGCAAGAAATAAAAACCAAATTGTAAATCGTTCTGATGCTTTATTGAGAGTTTGGAAGGAAGATACTTACTTCAATGCAAGAAGTATGGACGTTTACATCTCAAAACTCAGAAAATACCTGAAAGAAGACCCCTCGCTTCAAATCATCAATGTTCATGGTGTAGGTTACAAACTTACTCATGAAGAGTAATTTTTATGCGTTATAAAAAAAACGAATTTTCTTTGGAAGAAGCTATTGAATTATGGAAAAAAATAAATAAAAAAAAATTAAAAGTCTCTTCTGAAGAAATTATAGAAAATTGGCGAAAAATTGTAGGGGATTTAATCGCTAATCAAACGCAATCTGTCTGTATTTCTAATCAAACCTTACAAATTAAAGTTTTTCATTCCCTATGGAAAAAGGAACTTTTGTACCAAGCAGAGGTCTTAAAATCAAAAGTTAATGAGTATGCCAACGAAGAAATTGTTACAAAGGTCGTAGTTTTATAACTTTGAATTCAGATTATAAACCGAGTTTAAAATTTCATTATTAAGCTTCCTAAATTCAATGAAATTAGACCTAAGTTATTATCAAAAGAATGATGTGGTAAGTTTGGCAAAAGATTTAATAGGTAAGGTTATATGCACATACATCAATGAGCAATTTACATCGGGTATAATCATTGAAACAGAAGCTTATGCAGGTACAACAGACAGGGCATGCCATGCTTATAACGGAAAAAGAACTTTAAGAAATGAGGTAATGTACCATGATGGAGGAAAAGCCTATATCTATTTATGCTATGGAATTCATTATCTTTTTAATGTAGTCACAAATATAGCAGGCATACCTGAAGCAGTACTTATTCGTGGGATTTATCCTCTGGAAGGGTTGGAGGTTATATTGAAGCGTCGTAATATTGAAAATTTTCATTTTCATTTGGCATTTGGTCCTGGCAAAGTTACTCAAGCTCTTGGTATAACTATTTTACAAAATGGAATTGATTTGAGCCAAAATACCATATGGATAGAAAATCGAGGTTTTTTTATTCCTTCGGAAGTAATTCAAGTTGGGCAACGAATAGGTGTTGCCTATGCAAAAGAAGATGCTTTTTTACCTTATCGATTCTGGGTAGAACCCAAAATTTGTAGTGAATATTTAAAAAATTGTTATAAATCAATTATTGGAGGTAAAAAAGCAAATGAGTGATGCAGATGCGATACAAGTTGATGCGCGTGAGAGATGCGAAGGGCGGCGAAACCACCCTGTCCTTCGGACACCCCTCCAATGTTAGGAGGGGCAAAGGCGGCACTGCCTTTGAGAGGAATTGAAGCTTGGGAAAATTTCGTGTAAAGGATTGCTGAGCAACCTCCCTCTATCCCTCATAATAGGAGGGAAGGGAGGTTCAGCCCGACCCGCAGCGAAGCAAGGGGAACGCCCTTATTAATTATCAAAAGCTTTTCAATACTATTATGCTTAAATTCATGAAATGATAATTTTTTTATATTTGCAAAAAAAAACTGAGTGGAAGAAAGTAAAAATTTATTTGAATTAAATTATCAATTAGAAGAAATCAATCCTCTTCATTTTTTTGGTCCCAATGATAGTTATTTAGATTATCTAAGACAGTTTTATCCTGATACAAAAATTATTGCAAGAGGAACAGAAATAAAATTATTCGGTGAACCTGAAAAAATTCAAAAAATTTTAGAAATTATCGAAAACCTTTATCAAGAAGTAAAAAAGTATGGGCAACCGGAATTTATAAAAGTTAAGCAAATAATTTCGGGAAAAAAAGAATGGTCGGATATAGATAAAGATTCGATTATTAAAGGATTTAATGATAAATGGATTAAACCCAAAACCCCGGGTCAAAAAAAATTAGTAGAAACTATTGAAAATCAAGATGTTGTATTTGCAGTGGGACCAGCCGGTACGGGAAAAACTTATATAGCCGTAGCATTGGCAGTGAAAGGTTTAAAAGAAAAAAAATATAAAAAAATTGTTTTAGTTAGACCTGCTGTTGAAGCCGGTGAGAGTTTAGGTTTTTTACCCGGTGATTTAAAAGAAAAAATTGACCCTTACCTTCGTCCATTATACGACTCCTTAGAAGATATGATAGGTCCTGAAAAATTAAAGGGTTATTTAGAAAAAAATATCATTGAAATTGTCCCATTAGCATATATGAGAGGTAGAACACTCAATCATTCTTTTATTATCATGGATGAAGCCCAAAATGCCACTGAAACTCAAATGAAAATGTTTTTAACTAGACTCGGTCAAGAATCTAAAATTATTATTACAGGAGACCAATCCCAAATTGACTTGCCTAAATCTCAAAAATCCGGTTTAATTCAAGCTACTCGTTTATTAAAAAATGTTGAAGGCATTGGTTTTGTTTGGTTTAATACCCAAGATGTAGTAAGACATCCTCTCGTCACTAAAATTATTAACGCTTACGAACTCAACACCAACGATAAAAATGAAAAATCTTAAAATTGCAAAAATTTCTATTCTTTTTGCTTCTATTATCAACGTTTTTCTCATTTTTTTGATTTATGGATTAGAATTATCTGTTCCAAAAGAGTTAGAAATCACTTTAAGGTGGGGCGGTGTAATAACTTTTCTTTATTTTGGTTATGTAAAATCCTCTTTAACCATCTGGGTTTTTATCAGTATGATAGTGGGTTTAGCACTTGGTACAGATTTTCCCGAATTTTCCATTGAATTAAATGTAATTTCAAAAGTTTTTTTAAAGTTAATTAAAACAGTCATTGCTCCCTTGTTATTTGGTACTTTGGTGGTAGGAATTGCAGGGCATTCTGATATTAAACAAGTTGGTAGAATGGGCTGGAAATCATTGCTTTACTTTACTACCGCTACTACGTTTGCATTAGTAATTGGTTTAGTAGCTATCAATATTTCAAAAGCAGGTGTCGGTATTCATAAAACCGAAAATCAATCCATTACAAAATTTAATCCTGATTTACTAAGTTTTAAAGTTGATACCGTTTCTAAAGAATATACGCTTTTATACGACCAAAAAACTTTAAAAGAAGCAAAACCTAAACCCAAACAAACCACAGAAGAAGTTATACTTCATATTTTCCCCGAGAATATAGCTAAAATGATTTATGAAGGACAGGTTCTTCAAATTGTGGTATTTAGTATTTTTTTTGCTATGGGTTTAATGATGGTAAATGAACCGCATAAAACGCGAATGCTACATTTTGCAGAAGATTTATCCGAAGTAATGTTTAAGTTCACCCATTTAATCATGTATTTAGCTCCATTTGCAGTAGCTGCTGCAATTGCCTTTACCATTGGTAAAATGGGTTTCGGTATTTTAGTCAATCTTGGTATCCTTTTAATTACTTTATATGTTGCACTCATTGCATTTATTTTATTGGTTTTAATACCGATTATGTTGTTTCTTAAAATCCCTATCATAAAATTTTGGAAAGCTGTTATTGACCCTGCTTCCTTAGCTTTTGCAACCGCTAGCTCTGAAGCTGCACTTCCCAAAGCCATGACTTCTATGGAAGCCTTTGGTGTACCAAGAAAAATTGTCTCTTTTGTTATTCCTACCGGTTACAGTTTTAATTTAGACGGAACGACTTTATATTTAAGTTTAGCAACTTTATTTGTTGCCCAAGCCGCAGGAATTGATTTTACTTGGTCTCAACAATTAGGAATTATGGCTACTTTGTTATTGATGAGCAAAGGAGTTGCAGGTGTTCCGAGGGCTTCCTTAGTGATTTTATCCGGTGCTGCCACCATGTACGATCTACCCGAATGGCCTATTGCGGTTATACTCGGTATCGACGCACTCATGGACATGGCAAGAACCTCCGTGAATTTAATTGGTAACTGCTTAGCCAGTGTAGTGATTGCAAAATGGGAGGGAGAATTCCATAACAATAATTGACTAGAATTTTTTTTCATTTTAAAACTTTTTTATTCTATATAGTATATTGTTTTCATTTGGGCGTGCCCCATCGCTTCGCTCGGGTCGGGGTGAACCTCCCTATAGTAACGCAAGCATCCCGGTTTGTGGAAAGTAACGCAAGCATCCCTGCTTGTGCAAATCAACCCGAGCATCATGTTCGAAGGTGATTAAAATATTTTTCACTGGGTTCATTCAATCCAACCTAATTTTAAAAAATGTTGAAAAAGTTTTGTTACTGGTAAACCCATCACATTATAAAAATCTCCCTCAATTTTTTTTACACCGACCAATCCCCAAAAATCTTGGATACCGTAAGCACCTGCTTTATCTAATGGTTGGTAATTTTCTATATAGTAATCCAAAAAATATTCATCTAAATCTTGGAAATGTACCTTAGAAACATCATGAAATTGATAGCTTTCATTTTGGTAAAATAAAGTCACACCGGAAATTACTTGATGAATTTTTCCGTTCAATTGAATTAAAAAATTTTTTGCTTCGATAGTATCATGAGGTTTTCCATAAATTTTGTTTTCAAAAAAAACAATGGTATCCACACCAATGACAATAGCATTTGGATTTTTTAGAGCTATGGGTTCAGATTTTATTCGGGATAAATACTTAACAATTTGAATTGCGGAATGGTTTTTTGGATAAACTTCATCAACCTCTATCGTTTGAATTGTAAAAGGAAATCCTAATTTCTCAAAAAGTTCTTTTCTTCTAGGAGATTTTGAAGCTAAGATCAGCGGCGCTTTGATTTTCATTTTCATCTATAGAAGCAAAAACAAAACCTGTAACTACTTTCGGATAAAAAAAAGTTGATTTCTGAGGCATTAAAGCCTTCGATTGGCAAACTTTTAACATATCTTCTACTTTCACTTCATTGACAATCACACCTAAATTGTTCTCATTTTCATCAATAGACTCCAATATCGTTTCTATTTCTTTTGAATAAGATAATTGTGGCGAATTGGACTGTTCTGAATAGGGCAAACCTAAAACTTGGTCTATCAAATAATAATGTAACAAAGTGTAATCTAATTTTTTTACAGAATTTGGTAAATTTAAATTCAATTTGTTAATATTTTGAAATTCTGGCTTTAAAACCAAAATCCATTGAAAAGATTTGTGAATTAGACCATAGCAATACTTAGAGCCTTCGATTTCATTAACCATTTGATTTTTATCATGAACTATAATAACATTAAAAAATTTTTTTAACTGATGAAAAAGTTTCTCTTGGTTTATAGGGGTTTGGGAATGAAAAATTCTATGTGTAGGTAAAATTTTTACATCGCTTCCACGAATGTTGGTAAGGTACATCATATGGTAATGTAGGATATGGTCAGGATCTAAATGTGGATTATTATTTAATACTTGATTTCTCAATTCATACGAACTAGCTAATCGATGGTGCCCATCAGCCAAAATAATGGTTTGATTTTTTAAAAAATCTTGTACTTTTTGAATAATATTTCTTTGTTGTACCACATTAAATTTATTGATTACATTTTGGTAATCTAAAAATCGAAACAAAGGATTTTTTAGAAAAGGTTGTAAGACATTTTCTAGTTCAAAGGATGGGTCGTCATAGAAACCGTGAGTAGGAGAAACGTTCAAAAGGGTTTTAGAAAGTAAATTGACCCTGTCTTTAACAGAAGAAGGAATGGTTTGTTCATGTAGAACAATTGAAGGTTCTTCATATTGAAGGTTCATTTTGACCATAGCCACAAAACCTTTTCGAGAATAAAACTCACCACCATTTTTTAGACTAAATTTTTGACTGTAAGGATAAATAGATGGTAAGGCTTCTTGAATTAATATTTTTTTTGCTTTCCATTCATTGAGAGCATTCAAAGCACTGTCATGGCTTTTGGGTAGTGAAAGCGCAATGGAATTATAAGGTATTTGATACAATTCCTCTATTTGTTTAGGAGAAACCACATCAAAAAGTGGAGAGAGTTTATCAACAGGGTTAGGAAATTTTTCTAAATTATAACGCCATCCTCTAAATGGTTTAATAATTGCCATAAAAATTGATTAAAGAAGCCCATTCCTTTTTCTAACTATCCATTCCATCGAAAGTAAACACAAAATAATCAGTAACAAAATCCAATGCTTAGATAAAGGAAAAACCGATTTTTTGGTTTCGGATAAACCTTTTAATTTCAATTGGATAATATCCTGAGTAAGTTTTTCTAGGTTCATAAAATAATCATGACTAGCATTAGAAACTTTAGATAGTTGCTGAAGCATGGGCTGGTCAGAAGTTAAATTGATAAATTCTAAATGAGATTTTCCTACGGAGAAATTTCCTTTTTCTTTTCCCAAAAGTTTACCATTTTTTATTCCTACGGCCTCATAGCGATAATTTCCTTCACTAAAATTTTGAAGTTCAGAATAATAACCACCTGAAACTGAACCAAGCTTATAAGTAAAATCTTTACCGGATTCATGGATAATTTTTAAAGTAATATCGGCATCTTCAATCGGTTTATAAGTTTCATCATAAACATTACCTTTAAAAATAACTTTATCATCAGCTGAAAATAATAACTTTTCAGGATAAACACGAAACATTTTTTTGTCGGGTTTGGTATTTAACCAAATGAGTATATTTTTCAGCCATGTATCAAAGTAATCAAAATTTTCTTTTTCTTGATAATTAAACATACGATAACGCCAAATACCTTCCCCTACAAACACTACGTTTTTACGATTAAGGTTTTCTTGTATAGCAAATAATGGATAATCCAAAGCAATATTTTTAATTTTGGATTTACCAAAAACCGTAGTTCCCGATTTGGGTTTCCATTCTGATTCATTTCTTAGAACCGGTGGACAGTTCTGTATATAATTGAAAAAGCCATCATCAAAACCATAAGTTGCGTGTGTTTTATAATCGGAATCAAAATATAAAAATGCTTCTGATGTTTTTTTGTTAAAATTAGTGGTTTGTAATCCTATGTAATCAGATAACTTTGGGTATAAATCTAACCGAAATTGATTGCCCATAAATATCCATAAAGCAGCGTTTCTTTGCTCAACTTCTCTTAAAATTTTGTCTAATATTGGTATATCTGCTTGTGTAGAAGGAAAATTATGCAAAACAAAAACATTATATTCAGAAAATTGAGTTGGGCTTTGATAAAAATCGATGTCATTTTTATGCACAAAAGTACTTAATTGAAACTGAGCATCTTTACTAAGCGTTTTATAAAAAGCTCCTAAATCCGGGTGGGGTCCACCGGCAAATAAAGCTACTTTGATTTTGTTTTCTAAAACTTGTACAAAAAATGCGTAATGGTTATTCTTTAAATTATTTTCTCCTTGAATTTCATCAATATCTATTTGAAATTTTTGTATTCCCGAAATTTTATGAACTACTGAAAAATTAACACTAATATTTTGAAAATCCGAAGTTAAATGAACAGTTTTTTCAGCAATAATTCGATTGTTATGAGATAATTTTACTTGTATAGGTCTCGGTTCAATCTGAAAACTTTTGATATTAACTAAAATGGGGGTTTCGGTGTTGATATAAGATAAATCATTAAAAATTACGGACTCCACCAATAAATCTCTTAATGGCACGGTGTCCCCTAACCAGGCAGTAAAAATGGGATAGGGAATTTTTTCTTGTATGTACAATGGATTGATACCAGAAGTAACGATTCCATCAGTAACCATTAAAATCGCTCCGAGATTTTGGTCTGAATATCTTTCATGAATATTTTCTAATGCTTGTGCTATGTTGGTTTGTGAATAACGGTATTGAATGCTATCCACTGAAATAAGGCTATTCGTTTCGGTACCAAACTCGTATAAATGAGGCTCGATGCCATGAGATTGGAGTTCTGATATAGCTTGTTTTAATTTCTTGGGTAATTCTTTTTTTACTAATGAAGAATCGGAATGGGCAGGAATACTTTCCGATTGGTCGTTTAATAGTATGACAATAGGTGGATAAACGTGATGATAAATACTACTGATAATCGGTTCTAAAAACAAAATAAAAATCAACAAAATGGAAAGAAATCTTAAAGTTCTTAAAAAATGAACTAATTTTTGAGGTAATTCTATCGGTAAATTTTTATAATGCCACCATGCATAAACCGCAGAAAAAACAATACAAAAGGGTAACCACCACAAAGATTGCACAAAATCCAATCCAACCATATTCCGCAAAATTAATGGAAAATTCGATAATTGTATAACTTATTGTAATTCTTTTGAGCGATAATTACGATAGTATCATTGTAAGCAAAGAAAAAAAATACTATTCAGGGCGTTCCCCTTGCTACGCTGCGGGTCGGGGTGCACCTCCCTAGGGAGGTTGCTCAGCAATCCTTTGCTCGGTGTAACACCTCGCAAAGGCAGTGCCGCCTCCGGCGCCCTCCTAACATTGGAGGGGTGTCCGAAGGACGGGGTGGTTTCGCCCCTCCTA
>Ga0272446_1006920_pt1 | contig 11547 bp, 11 predicted proteins | sample YNPCB0061_FD_194587 | JGI IMG/M metagenome (GOLD analysis project Ga0272446, IMG submission 194587) | Hot spring microbial mat communities from Yellowstone National Park, WY, United States - YNP-CB-006-1 | ecosystem: Environmental > Aquatic > Thermal springs > Hot (42-90C) > Sediment | place...
GCAAAGTAAACAATAAACGCAAGGTTAATCATTACAAAGTCAGTGACAACGAGAAGGAATTTTTCTAAGGGTTTAGGCATTTGAAGTTTTGGAAATTTTTTCTTTTAATAAATTTTCGAAATTTTTAACAATAATTTCCCAGCTTAATAAATTTTTAACCGAAATTTTAGCTTCACTCATTAGCGTCTGTCTTATATTCTTATTCTCAATAACTGAGATTACTTTATCAGCAAATTCTATTGGAGTATCGGCTACTAAAACAAATTTAGAAAGTTCTTTAGGTAGTCCTCCAACAGCTATGGAAGTCGCAACTACCGGTACACCAAGAGCCAAAGATTCAATAACTTTATTTAAAGTACCTGCACCAAATCTCATTGGAGCAACATTCACTGCGCTTTTTAAATATTCGGTTTTAATGTCTTTTACAAAACCTGTAACAATAATATTTTCTGATTGTAGTTTTCTAATTTTTCTAGGAGGGTTTTGTCCAACAATATAAAATTTAACTGTTCTTCTTTTTTGGAGAATTAAGGGAAAAATTTCCTGAGTAAAGTATATCACAGCATCATAATTTGCATAATAAGGCATATTGCCAGTAAATATGATTCTATCATCATCAAACCAATGATTATCAGGTGAAAAATAATTAACATCAAAGCCATTTTGAAGAATATTAATTTCTTTAGAAATATTTTTTTCAATCAAAAATTGCTTGTCCTTTTCTGAACAGATAAAAACCATATCAAAAGCTTCAATAATTTTTTCGTATTTATTTATCCGCTGAAATTCTGACCTTATAAAAATTCTTTTCAAAAAATTTCTTTCTTTTTCTAACATTCTATTCAAATACAGGGAGACTGCGTCTGTTAGGTCAATAACGTTTAAGGGTTTATTTTCTTTTTTATCAACTTGTAAATACTGTGCCGTCCTTATTAAATGATAGTATATAATATCAAATTGCTCAATCTCCTGCAGTTTTTCTAATTTTTTTTTAGCTTTATTTGAATGATACCAGTTAACCTGAAACGGTGAATTGCTAAATAGAGCCTTAAATAGACCTAACAATGAAGAAAAAATTGAGAAATGTATTGCTATTACCTTTAAACCTAATTTTTCTAAATTTTCAATATCATTAAAGTCCTTCTTTTTCCTATAAAAAGTGAATAAGTGAACCTCATTATTTTTCACCAATATTCTTGACAAATTATAAATTTTTAATTTGTCACCTCTAAATGGAGGATAGGGAATTCTAGGAGTGATTATTAAAATTTTCAATTTGTTTTAAGTTCCTTTGGTTTTGAGAGATTAATGATTACAATCCAAGCATTTCTTTGAAAAAACCTAAATTTGAATAATATAGAATCAATCTTATCAAGAAAATTAAAAATTTTAGGGAATATAAAAGTATTTCTAAACGGTAAAGAAAACATTGTGGTTAGATTAAAATATTTTAGGTCAACCTGCTCGAAGTATTTATTAAATAACAAGAGGTCTTTTTCACAAAGGGGATGTTCATCTTCAGATCTAAGTTTTGGAGTAAGTTTTCTAAATAAATTTATAAAAATATTATGTCCTAAAGGTTCTAAAAAAATAGCTTCACCATTCGGCAAAAGTAGCCTGTTAATCTCTGATAGTGCATTTTGTAAATCTAAGTGATGTAAAATTGCTGAACCAAATATTTTATAAAATTGCCTACCTTTAAATCCTATTTGTTCTGCATTCATCACTAACAGAAATATATTAGTACCAAATTTATCTGCAATAAGAAGTTTTTGTTTTGCATTTTTAATTGCTACTTCGGAAATGTCAATCCCAAATAATTTAGCAGTAAGGTTTGTTTTGAGGAGCTGTATTGAATTATGTCCTTCGCCACAACCAAAATCAAGCATATGTAAACTTTTAACATTAGAATTGATTTGATGGAAGAAAAATTCGTTCGCTTTTGCTGTAATTGAGTAATATTTATCTAATTTTTTTCTTGTATCAAACTTAAATCTAAAATTGTGAAATTTTTTTTCCTTCTCAGTTATTTTTTCCATTATATTCAATTAAACTTTTACACAATTTAAAATATTCATTTTCAAAATTTTTTGCGATTTTACTCCAAAGATGATTTTCTCTAATATATTCTTTAGCATTGAAAACAATTTCTGATTCATCAACTTGATCATTGAAGATATCTAAAATCTTTTTTTGAAAAGTATTTGAATCATTTGCTATGAAAAGATGTTTTCCATCAAGCACATCAATACCCTCTTTTCCTATTTCAGTGGTAACAATTAATTTCCCAGCGGCAAGCATTTCAATTATTTTAACTCTCATTCCACTTCCAACTCTTAAGGGTACAATTAACAATTTTTTGTCCTTGATTGCTGACCATATATCTTTGACATAACCGACTTTAATAACGTTATGAACAAACTGTTTCCTAACCTTTAATCTATTTAAACCCTCTCCAAAAATATACAACTTTGTCTGTGGAAAAAATTTTAATATGTTAGGAAGTATATCATCTATAAACCAATTTAACCCCTGTAAATTAGGTTCCCACTTTAATGAACCAAGATGAAATAATGAATAAGGGGCTTGTTTGGTGCTAGGATAATTTAGGATATTTTCTTCTACACCAACTGGAATGGTTGTGGTTTTAATCAATGAATTTAATTTCTTTAAAGATTTTTCATCTTCAGGACTAATCATTATACATTTATCGAATTTAATAGCTTGTTTAGGTTCATATGTTAAAAATTTTCGATATTGAATTTTTGAATAAAGTTTGAGTATTGGATTTCTGGTATTTTCATAAAAACGTTTCATAATTTGCATTTCAAGATTATGTTCTCGTAATACCACAGGAATATTCTTTATAGATTTTACTATATCAACAACCCAACTTAAATGTAAATGATCAATATGGACAATATCCACTTCATTTTCTTTTAGAAAATCTATAACAAAATTTTCCAAAGATTTAGAATAATATTTAGAAATATTGTACGGTACATCTGAGAATAAATTTTTTATACTTCCCAAAATATTATTGCTGGTATCGTGAAGAATAAAAACAGGTTTACATATTTTACTTAATTCATCAAATTTCTTTTTATCAAAATTACCGCTATAATAACAGACTAATGTTATATCATGGCCCAATAGAGACAAACTCTGTGTTATACCATATATACTTATTTTCCCACCATTATCTGCCGGATATGGTATTTGTGGCGAAATTTGTAAAATTTTCATTTTATTCGTTTTGATTTAATAATAAAAATTTTGGAAATCTTTAACTTTACAAATATAAATAATAGTAATTTTAATAAAGATATTTGGAACTATAATATATGATAGTCAAGAATGATTGTTTTTACTTTAAAGGTGATATTCCTTGCAAACCACACAAACAGTTTGGATATCATTGTGAAAATTGTACAATGTATAAAAAAATAGAACAACAAATTCTAATCATAAAACTCGGTGCTATTGGCGATGTAATCCGTACAACTCCAATTTTAAGAAAAATAAAAGAATCTTTTCCAAACTCTTATATTTACTGGTTAACCTATTCTCCGGATATTCTGAGTGATCACTGGGTTGATAAAAAACTACAGGTTACTCTGGAAAATATTGAACTAATAAAACAAATAAAATTCGATTGGTTAATTGTTTTGGATAAAGACCCATTAGCTATTTCACTTTCAAATCAGATTAAAGCGAATAAGAAAAGTGGATATACAATAGATCAATTTGGTAAAGCAAAACCCTTGTCTAATCATCAATCTGAAGCTCATAAATGGTTAACTGGAATTTTTGATGATATCAGTAAAAAAAATGTCAAGCATTATATACAGGAAATATTTGAAATTTTAGAGTTTGAATTCAATAATGAAGAATATATACTTGAGTTACCCCCAAATCATCAATGGCAAATTGATCATTCAAAAAAAATTATTGGTTTAAATACCGGATGTGGTGGTAGATGGACTTCTAGGTTATGGCTTAATGAATATTGGATTAAACTGGCAAAAGATTTAATAGAACAAGGTTATGAAGTTATTTTACTTGGGGGAGAACAAGAACATGAGAAAAACTTACTTATCTCTGCTGAGAGTGGGGCCAAATATTTTGGGCATTTTCCTCTTAAAGATTTTATCTCTTTGGTAAATGAATGTGATGTTGTGGTAACTGCAGTAACAATGGCAATGCATATTGCCATAGGACTTAAAAAGAGGGTAATTATTTTTAATACTATTTTTAATAAAAACGAATTTTATTTATATGGCAGAGGAGAAATAATTGAACCTGAACCTAAATGTGATTGCTATTACTCACCAGTCTGTCCGCACGAGTCTATGAATAAAATAAAGCCTGAAATAGTTCTTTATAAAATTATAAATCTATTTAAATAAATTTTCAGGATATATAAATAATAATTTAAAGTGATACAATGATCTGAGAATGTGCGTTCCCTTTAAAGAAATTAGCCCCCACAAAAAAAATATAGGTATTCTTAAAAAATTACCGAAATACATAGCTAAGATTGATAGGTAAAATTCCAATCCTTTATAGTGTTTCTGATAGAATTGAATTTCAGCAATGAACTTATTTTTTAATTTGAACCATTGATTACCAACAACTGATGCCCCACCAATGTGTATTATAGAAGTGAGTGGGTAAAAAATTACTTTACCACCAAATTTTTTGTATCGATAACAAAGATCAATATCTTCAGCGTAAAAGAAGAATTTTTCATCAAATCCATTTAATTCCATTATTTCTTTTTTACTTCCAAACAAGAACGCCCCTAAAACATAATCTACTTCTATTGGTTGTGTAACTTTGTTTGAATGGATATGATATTTATTTAAAGTTTTGGAATGGGGAAAAAATTTATAAAGAAAGAAATTAGAGCTCCAAGCATTTATTAGAGATGGGTAGTTTGCTGTGGATTGTTGCCAAGAGCCATCAGGGTTTAATAGTTTACATCCTAATATTATATTTTTGTTTTTTTCCGCATAGTCAAAAACCTTCTTTATTGAGTTTTCTATAAAGACAGTATCATTATTTAAAAATAAAACATATTTCCCACTTGCAATTTTTAATCCTATATTATTTGCTTTTGCAAAACCAACATTTTTTTCGTTTAATATTAATTTCAGATTACTATAACCATTACAAATTTCTTTTATCTTTTCCTTATCTGAACCGTTATCTACTATTATAACTTCAAAAGAGATATCGGTAATATGTTTATACAATGATACAATGCAGCTATTTAAAATCTCTAAGTTATTATAGCTTACTATTATTATGGATACATCCATTTTTAATAATTTAAGATTAGGTTAATAATATTCTGATTCCCCAATAAAATTTAATTATTGGTTGTAGGATTTTTTTTTCGATAAAATCTTTCTACCATTACAATAAAAATCGGTGTTAAAATAATCGGGAATACCCAAGTAGCAAGTCTAACAGCAAATATTACAAATGAAAAGCCTATAATTATATAGAGATGAGATAAAATGACCAGATATAATAGTTTACCAGTGTCCATAAATCTGAACCAAAAATATGTGGTGAATAATCCTAATAGAAAAGGAACTATAAAAATGCCAACTAATCCAAAGTCGGAATAAATTTCCCTTAGATATGTTCCCGTATTAATCCATACAGGGATGAAGTATCCTTTATCATGATCTTTTGGTCTTTTTGTTAATCCAAATTTAGCAACAGTACTGTAAAACATTGTTAAAGTTTTTTCTGCTAGTAGGTTACTTTTTTCCTCTGATTTTAAAACTTTTTCAAGCGTACCTATATGACCACTAAAATAAAGATAAATGGAAGGACTTATAAAAGTGTTCTCTTCTAATTTATTTAATTGACTACTAGCGCCTTTAATTTTTTCATTAGTTACACGTGTAACTTTAACAAATGTTGCGCTAATAATTACTAAAGTGACTAATAGAAAAGAACCCAGCACCAAACTTTTGTTTGATAATCTAATTTTCTTTTTATCAACGATAAAAAATTTAAATAGTAAAAAAGTGCTAGAATATAGAAGAACTGCATTTAAAATTCCTGCTCTCGCTGACTGTGACATTTCCTTAAGAATTACACCAATAAATGGAATAATAGTTACAATTGTAATTTTATTTTTGTATGCAGAGTAAACGGCAGCAAAAAAAACAGCCACATAACTTAAAGTAAATAAATATGGAATTTGACCCTCAATAGTTCTTTGAATACGCATTTTGTAAACAAGACTGGCATTTAATAAAACTGCTTGAATACTTCCAAATTTTTCAAGCAAGATATACCAATTTTGTAGTGCTACTAAAATTCCAATAATTCCCAATATAATAATAATCTTTACTAATATTTTCCCATCATTCCTAAACCATATTGAATCGAAATAAAGATCAGAGTTGAAACTATCAGAATTTTGTGGATTAAATTGGAATGCTGTATAACTTGTTAATATTCCCAAAACAAATGAGACATAAGCGAATAAAATAACTAACCATGTAAATGAACTAACTGAGTTATAACGAATTAAGTTAAGGTCATAAAGAAAGACAATGACAAACCATACAAAAACATATAAAGATAGATGATTAAAAATTCTTCCAAACAGCCACTTGCCTAAATAAATACTAATTAAAAAAATTCCTAGTGCAATTGAAGATATCATAAAAATTAAAACTTGAATATGTTTTTAATTTTTTTGAAAACATTATATTCAATTTTTTCAAGGTCATTTTTTTCATCTTTCATTAATATTCTCTCAGCATGAAATATAAATGGAATCAAAGCAAATAGGAAAAGTAAAGTAATTATTATTGTTATAGTGGCCCTTTTTGGACTAAATTTTACTTGAGCAGGGACTGCTTTATCAAGAACCATTATTGTCGGGATGCTCTTCTGTTCTTCAAATTTAGCTTGTTCATAAAGAGGTAGAATTACTTCAAGAATTTTTTGTTGAATTTCTAAATCTCTGTAGAATCTTAAATATTGAATTGAAAGTTCTGGAAGATTCTTAAATGGTAATAATACATTCGAATCAGTTGAAAGTCTTTGGGAATTTTTTATTTCTGAGACCCTTTTCCTTAAAAACTGAACTTGTTCATTTGCTTGCTTAAAAGTAGGTGTATTTTCACCAATCTGATTTTTAATTATTTCGGCAAACAATTCTTTTTCAATAAGTTGTGCTTCAAGTTCTGCCGCAGCTTTTACGGCAGTTTCAAGCTGTTGAGGTATAGCGAAGACTCCATATTTCTTTTGTAATTTATAGAGCGAGTCTTCAGCAGATTTTAAATCTTCTAAATTTTTCAAATATCTTTTTTCAATAAAAGTTCTGTTATTCGTGGCTGCTCTGCTATTAAATTCAATATTAATACTATCGACCAAACTTGAAAAATAATTTGCAATTTCCGCGGCAATTTTAGGATTTTTATTCACTACATTAATTTCAATCATACCATATTCAGTTGGTTCAAAAGATACATCATCAATAAATGCTTTGATAGTTTTATCATAATTTTTATCAGATATGTTATAGTAATCTATTAGATTAAATTTATCGATTGCTTTAGTTAGAGATGTTCTACTGTTCAAGATCGCTAACAATACATCTTGATTACCAGAGGTCATTCCCAATAATTTTGATCCTAAAGAAGAAGTAGATGACTTTCCAGATAATAGTCCTGTTAAACTACCCAATCCCAAATTATTTTCGGGTGGTAACATAATAACAGAAGTAGACTTATATTGATTTGGAATTAAAAATAATATACCTAATGTAAACGAGGATACTATTATCAAAGTTATGAGAATAAATTTACGCCAAGTATATAAAATGTTAAGATAATCTGAGAAGGAGAAGCTCTTTATTATACTTTTTTGTTGCATTTTACCGATATTTTTTTTTTAATTATTTTTATTTCAAAGTTAATACTTTCTTAAAAGATATTACAATTCAATTTTTAATAATTTTCTCCTAAAATAATCATTAAAATTATTTTTCATCATTTCTTGACTTTATCGATTTATTTAGGAATATTTGCATCAGTAATTATCTAAAAGGAAAAATTTTATCACTGATTTGCTACTTTTTTAATTTTTGTTCGTCTAATTTTTTGACCGGATTAAAATAGTAGCAAATTTCCGCCGATTTGGGAATTTCTCTTATCGGTTTTTTGTTATTCAGATAAAACAACAAAGGAGGATTCATTCAGAAACACTGCTACGGTTTATCAGGTAAAAGTATCCATAAAAATCAAAGGAGGATCGAGCGATGAAAGAAATCAAAGCAAAAGTAGAAAATCCGTTATCTGAACTCATCAGTGATGAAATTTATGAATTGCTGAACTCTCACGGCTTGATTGATGAAAAAGCTGTAAGAGATTATCAGATAAGGAAAAAGTTCAAACAGTTGCGTGCAAGTAAAGTTTCTGCCGGCGATGCAATTGATGCAATCAGACAGGAATATCCTTATTTGCAGTTTGATACAATCCGCAAGATTGTTTATCAGATTAGCAAGTAATTATTGCCTCTTGACAAGTGTTCTTTAACGGATTATTTTTCAAGCGACTCTTTCAAAGGGTTCTCCCCTGCCCTTTGATGCTGCAGAGTCGAGCCCGGTGATTCCCCGTCACCGGGTTTTATTTTATATTTGTTATTGAAATTAAGGAGTTGTTTATGTCAAAAGTTAAAAAAAGAGCCGCTACTAAATCCGCAAAGAAATTACCCTCACCTTTTAATATCTATTGGGAAAAAAATAATTATCTTCTTCTATTAGCCGGAATTGTAGTTACAATTATTGGTTATTATTTGATGAGCATAGGTCCTTGGAACAGTAATGAATCACTTGTTTATTCGCCAATCGTATTGTTCATAGCTTATGTTATTATTCTGCCTCTCGCTATTGTCTATCGTAGAAAAAAGCAAGAGAACGCCAATACAACAAACGAATAAATCTTAATTCAAATTGGGAAAACTTTCTTTTGATCAGTTAGTTGATTTGTTTCTGCTGCTTTCAGTAGATCGAATTGGTCCCGCAAAAATTAGATCACTTCTTTCAAGATTCAGAACATTTCAAAATATATTTTCTGCCTCTTCAATTGAATTGCAGGAAGTTGAAGGAATAAGTAAAGAATTAAGTTCACGTATAAGAAAAGTTTATGCTGAAAGAAATACTGTAAAAGATTTTGTTGAAAAAGAATTATCTAAGCTGAAAAAAATCGGTGGCAGAATTGTTACTGTCTGGGATGAAGATTATCCTCCACTATTAAAAAAAATTTATGACCCGCCATTGATTCTTTATGTTAAAGGAAAGTTTGATGAACATGATAAGTATTCAATCTCTGTTGTTGGAACACGAGGACCAACGAACTATGGAAAACTTCAGACAGAAAAAATTGTATCTGAACTTGCGGAACAATCTATAACGGTCGTAAGTGGTTTGGCTCGCGGCATTGATTCCATAGCTCATAAAACAGCATTGAAGTTTAATAGCAGAACTATTGCGGTTATTGGTTCTGGACTTGATGTAATCTATCCTCCTGAGAATAAAAAGTTATTTGATGAGATTTCTGAAAAAGGCGTAATCATTTCTGAGTTTACACTTGGAACAAAACCAGATGCAGTTAATTTTCCTAAACGAAACAGAATCATTTCAGGAATATCACTTGGAACTTTAGTAATTGAAACCGGAATTAACGGTGGTGCAATGCAAACAGCAAGATTAGCCCTTGATCAGAACCGCGAAGTATTTGCTGTTCCAGGCAATCTTGGTGTAAGGCAATCTGAAGGTACGAATTTACTGATTCAAAGAGGTGAAGCTGAGTTAATAACTTCAGCTGAGGATATATTGAATGAACTTGAATTGAAATTAAAACCAATAATCGGAAAGAACATTCCTAAACCGGAAAAAGATTTAAATATCTTTGAAGAAAAAATATATAATACATTATCTAACGAGCCATTGCACATAGATAAAATTTCAGAGCTTACAAATCTTTCAACATCAGATTGTCTTGTTCATTTACTATCATTGGAATTTAAAGGACTTGTAAAGCAACTGCCTGGGAAAGTATTCGGATTGATTTAAGAGCTCAATACTTCTTTTTCTTCTTCCACAATGATTTCAACCATTCTTTAATTTTCTTTTCCTGTCCTTGTTCAGTAGGTAAATAAAATTGTTTACCTGCTAATTCATCCGGGAGATAATTCTCTTCAACAAAATGATTTTGATAATCGTGTGCGTATTTATAATCAGAACCATAACCGAGTTCTTTCATCAATTTTGTTGGAGCGTTTCGAAGATGTAGAGGAACTTTTGCTAAGGGATTTTTACGAACTTCTTCCAAAGCTTTTTCAATTCCAATATAAGAAGCATTGCTTTTGGGTGCTGAAGCCAAGTAAGTAACACACTGAGCTAAAATTATTCTTGCCTCAGGCATTCCGATTTTATCAACTGCACTGAAAGCGGCTTCTGCAAGAACCAAAGCATTCGGTGAAGCATTTCCAATATCTTCTGAAGCAAGTATTAAAAGTCTTCTTGCAATAAACAAAGGATCTTCACCACCTTCAAGCATTCGCGCTAACCAATAAAGAGCAGCATCAGGATCACTTCCTCTGATACTTTTTATGAAGGCAGAGATAATATTATAATGCTCTTCACCTGCTTTATCATAAATAATATTTTTTCGTTGAACAATGTTTTCAAAAATTTCTTTGGAAAGATTTATCTCGGTTTTGTTCATTTCCTGAATAGCCGCAGCTTCGAGAATATTAAGCAGTATTCTTGCATCTCCACCGGAAAGGTAAATCAAAAATTCTTTATCAATTGTTTTGATATTTAGAGAAGAAAGAAACTCATCTTTGGTTAATGCAAATTCAATAATTTTAATTAAATCTTCTTTTGAAAGTTCGTTAAGTACAAATACTCTTGCTCTTGAACGCAAAGCGGGAATTACTTCGAAGGAAGGATTTTCAGTAGTTGCGCCAATTAGAATAAGAAGTCCGGATTCAATTGAATGAAGTAATGCATCCTGCTGAGCTTTGTTAAAACGATGAATTTCATCTATGAAAAGAATTGTGCGTTTACCAATTTTTTTATTTTGTTCGGCAAGCTCAATTACATTGCGTACATCTTTCACTCCGCTTGATACTGCATTAAGACTAAAGAATTCTGACTTTGTCTGATTAGCAATAATTCTTGCAATTGTTGTTTTACCGCTGCCCGGAGGTCCCCAAAGTATAAATGAACTTAAAGTATCATTTTCTATCATCAAGCGGATTGGCTTACCTTCACCAAGCAGATGAGATTGACCTACAAATTCGGAAATTGTTTTTGGTCTTATTCTTTCGGCTAATGGCACAGATGGGATTTTGATTTTATCCATTTACTCTTCTTTAAATTCAATTTTCTTCTCATTGGGTTTTATCATATCATACTTTTCGCGCGCAATCTTTTCAATTTTTGACGGATAACCTTTTTTAATTGAATCAATTTCTGCTTCCAGATTTTTATTTTCCTCTTCA
>Ga0272446_1006921_pt1 | contig 11547 bp, 15 predicted proteins | sample YNPCB0061_FD_194587 | JGI IMG/M metagenome (GOLD analysis project Ga0272446, IMG submission 194587) | Hot spring microbial mat communities from Yellowstone National Park, WY, United States - YNP-CB-006-1 | ecosystem: Environmental > Aquatic > Thermal springs > Hot (42-90C) > Sediment | place...
TAACAGCTTGGTCACCGGGATGGCGGATCAAAACTCCCGTTTAGCACAGATGTTGTTTGGCAGTAGCCAGCAAGCTAATGCTCAAATTCGCCTGTGGAAACAGCAGGGTACGCTCATCGAAAACCTGAAAGCCAAAATGGAGGGTTTGAAGACATCGGCAAAAGAAGCGACTCAAACAGTTAGCGGGATTGCCAGCAACATTGGCGACCAAGCAGAGCAGATTTCGGTTATGGTATTTGAGCCATTGATGGAGCCTGCTAAGCAATTCTTAAACACGATTTACAATGGTTTGGAAGGTTTGCGAGATAGCGTTGCATTACAGGTTTTTATTCAGAGTTTCCAGGGAATTATTGACAATATCTCTAGTGCGTGGCAACAATTCACCTATTATTTAGAAAACGAAAATCCGTTTGGAGGCTCGCTGTCCGGGGCGATAGAAAACCTCCAGGATTTATGGCTGGAATTTACAAAGCTATTGGCAGATGCCCAACCATTATTTGAAGCCGTTGGCATGGTGTTAGGAAAGTCTTTGCAGTTGATAATTGGACTGCTCAATAAAGCAATTGAAGGCTGGAAGAAAATCATCAATCTTGCTCGGATGGCGGGGGAAGCCGTTGGGTTAGTCAAAGAAGATAGGAGATGGGACACTGGCCCAGTGCGGCAACAATCAGCGGTTGAGGTGCGGGCGAGGGTGTTAGCCGAAGACGACTACAACACCCCGGAGCGGCTGGCGGCGCAGTGGAAGGCGGCAACCTCGGAAATTAAGCGGGAATATGACCAGGCGATGGATCAGGTTGGCCTGGCGGCGGCGCGGGCGGAAACAGCGATATTAGAGGCAACGGACAGCACCAAAGAGGGGCAACGGCAGGCGGAGATGGAGCGTGCCCAAATTGCCATTGAGAATGCGGAAAAGCGTTTGGAAATCGAGCGCAATTTTCAATCGCAAATGCAAGAGCAATATGCCAAGCAGGTGGAGGTAGTAAGGGCAACAGAAGCGGAAATTGCCAAAATTAAAGAGGGCGGTATCACCCAGGATGAAGCCACCCAACTTGATAAACTGCAACAGCGATTAGAGCAGGAAAAATCGCTAGAGGAAAGCACCCGAAATGATATACAAAAGAGTCGGGAAAAAGAGGAAAAAGAAAAGCAAAACCTGATCAAGGAAACGCAGAAGCTCGAAGAGGAGCAAAAGAAACAGGCATTAGAAGCAATCGAAATGCGTAAGAAAGCCATTGCCGCCTACTACGATGCCGCTATCAAGGGGCAACAGGCATTGGCGCAGGAGATAGATCAAGAGTCAGAGCGGATTCGAAATCAAATATCTGCGCTCAATGACCAAATGAAGGGGATTGCCCTTGATAAAGACTTTGAGATCAAGAAAATTCAGGATGATAAAACGCTTTCTGATAAGCAAAAAGAGGAACAAATTCAGAAGAAAACCCAGGAGTTTTTATTAAAGGAATTAAAGCTCAAAGAGGAGATATTCAAATTAGAGCAAAAGCAGGCAGAGCTTGCCGCTCGCAAACAGGAAATAGAGGCAAAGAAAGCCGTACTAACTGCCACTAAGCAATTAAAAGAAGCTGAATTGGATTTGCAATCTGCTAAACAGCAGGGGGATGCTCAGGCGATTCAAGATGCCCAAGACAAACTGGCAATGGCAAAAGAAGACTTGGCTCTAGCCAAAGACCAGCAAGCCTTTGCTCAAGAAAACATCCAAACCCAGAAACAATTAGCCCGCATCAAAGAGGAAAATTTCCAAAAGGAAAAACGAAATGCCCTGCAATCGGCGGGGCTGGCAGATGAGGCGGAATCATTAAACAACAAGATAGGCAAAGGCACATCCAGTCTGTCCTCAATGGGGGCAACCATTAACAAGATTGCTGGCGGGATTGAGGGAATGTCGTCATCTATGGATGAATTCGGTGGAAGTATCGCTGATGCAAATTCTGCGCTAGGCAAGATGTTGGGACTGCTTGGCAAAGCGGGCGGGATGTCGCTAGAAGGTGGCGGTGCCGGTGGCGGACTCCCCGGCGGGGCATCACTGAGGAATCTGTTGGGACGGGAAGGCAAAGGGTTCGGAAATTTGATGCCCGGCGGTGCCGGTGGTGGGGGCGGTTTGCCCGGCGGGGCATTCCTCGGTAATTTGCTGGGGAGAGAAAGAGGATTAAGGAATCTTCTGCCTGGTGGCGGTGCCGGTGGTGGCGGACTGCCTGGCGGGGTATCCCTCAGTAATTTGCTAGGGAGAGAAGGGAGCATAAAAGCCGGGACGCAAATCGAAAACGTCAATATCAATTTTGGGCAAGCGGAAAAAGCGACTTTGACTGGTGCTAAATCTGCGTTAAGGGGGAGGTTTTAGATGAGTTATTTCCCTCACCTGCAATTAATAAAAAATGGCTTGGATTTAACAATTAGGACAGGCGAGCATATGCAATATCGCCGGTACTTGCTAAATGCGCCCCAAGCAGTGGCAAAAGCGCAACGATCCACCTACTATGACGGCCCGTTTCTGCGTAGTTTGAAATTTGTTTGGGAGGTGGAATTATTCATCAAGCACACCGACGTACGGGCAATGGTGCTAAACCAGTTTTACATAGCGTGTTTAGCTGACCAGGAAGCCAACGTTCCCAATAACTGGATCACGCTTCGGGATTATATTGACCCGGTGACGGAACCGATTGCGGCACCTGACCCGGACTGGCGGCGACCAGCGGCTCCTGTCTCGCAATTCAACAACACGGAGCCAACCTGGCCAGACTTCCCGGAACCCCCGGCGACCGGCTTATATTACACCCGGTTTGCCGAATTTAAGGTGCTGATTGACCAGCCGGTGCGGAATAGAAAAGGGTTTCCCACGTCAATCGAATTTAAGTTGACGGAGGTGTAGGGATGACTGTAATGATTAACCCCAGAGGCAGGTTTCACGAATTAACTTTGACGGTTGGGGGGTACGATTTCACTAAGCAGATTGATGGGGATGTTGTTATCGAATGGGAATATATCGAGTTGGGTGGAGTTTGGAGACGCTCGTTAAAATGCACGTTGCACGATAGCCCAGACAAACCGATTAATCAAACCCTATCCTGGGAAGATAACGTTGCCCTGTGGAAAGAAGGTGCGGAGGTTACGGTTACACTAGGATTAGACACGATTTTTCAGGGGCGAATTTTATCTATTACTGCACCACCAGAAGAAGCAGATTATATAGGCGATTGGAAAATATCATTTGAGGCAGGCGACGTTTTATACTACGCCAACTATCAAAATCGGGATATGGGCAATTATGCCGATACCTCGTTAGATGCGAACAAAACGTTGGGGGATGTGGTTGACAAAATTTTGGACTATGCGGGATGTGCCCTAGCCAATAAAACGAGTTTAACAGCATCCTGCAATTTCAATTTTGCCAGTCGGGATCAAGAAGGCTTGGTTTCCGGGATGGCGGGGGCGGTTGCCTATCAGCAGGGGCAATGGGTTTTGGCGGCAGAAGACACGACAATTACTGCGTATCAAGAAAATTTTACAGGCAATGCAGATGCAACCTACGGCATTAACGAAACCCTAGAATTTTCCCCGATTCCTGATGGTGAACCGTTAGTTGAAGAACTGGAATTATTGAGTAATGCCCAAAGTTATGTTTTGCAAGGCACAGCCAGTTATAGCTATGATAATCGAATCAATGGTGAGGGATTTGTAGGTTCGGGACAATGGACAGTCGCAGGTGAGTTCGCAGAACTTTTATCGGAATACAGAAGCCGATCCTCACTCGACCCGGAATCTACTAGCTCCTTCATTTATGAGTTACACACAAAAACTGTCAGAGTTTATAACGCAAATGGTTTCCTGACTACAATCAGGAAATTTGCATGGGGAGATGCCCCCATGTGGTTCCGACGTAGTATAAAAGAAATGCCAAACCAGGCATTAAGCTATTCAATTAGTAACCCGTCAACTAATAATCCGAGTGCCTCTAATGTGTGGTTTTTAGATACGACAACTTACACAATTAATAGCAGTAACCTGATTACAAAAATTACATCCACGAAAAACGAATATCTATGCGAACAGTTAAACCCCCGTGCAGATCGAAACATTACTGCGGCTATTACTAATATCGGCACTATATCAGAACCTTGGGAGATTTACACAACGACAACAGATAAACAGGAAACTATCATTCAAAAATTAGGGCCTAAATGGTACACGAAACCGAGTTTTTATAATTGGAAGCGCAACATCTGGGAATCTCAAGATGTTACGGTTAGCGACGATCCCACTGAGCCTGAATTTAAACCGAGACTAATTGGGAATGATATTTACAGTTTAGAAACGGTGGAACTTTCGTCCACTGCTACGCTCAGTACCGCCGATCCCAATCCCAATTTCACCGATAAAAAACGGGTTACAGTTGAGTACGCAGGGAGCCAAACTCGATTAAACGCTCTCTGTAACCATTACGTCACAATTGTTAAAGGACGGCGCAGAATGTGGAAAATTACAGTGCCTTATTCAAGTGTGCTTTACAACCATATTAAATTGCCTTGCCGTAAAATTGCATGGTCACCGGATGCCCATAATAGGCAGTTAAAATATCTGGTGGTGGGGGCGGCAATTAGGTTATCAGAACGATTATCTGTTGTTGATTTGGAGCTATTGCACATAGGGAGTGTTTGATGAGCATTGCTAAATTTAAGGGATATACATCTGCCAGGGGAGCCAATATCCAACGGCAAAATGCCCCTCAATTTAGGACTCAATATTCCGCCTATCAACGTCCAGAGGATGATGGGGCAACATACCCTGTCTATAACCCAGGCTCTCATCAAACTGCTATTAGAGAGCCAAGCCCGCAACCGCCAAAACCAACCAGCGAGTTAGGCCCCGTTGAAAAGTGCCTATTTGTTTCAACTCAAAAGTTTATTACTAGTATTGCGCCAAAAATCCGAATACAAATTCCTCAGTGGGGGATTAATCAAACCCATGTCATAACTAACGCTCAATTTAATATTCCTCCCGCAGACCCATTAGCCATGTCGGACTTTGCGGTTTTTGGGAGAACAAAAAAAGGCACTTTGATTTTTGCGTCGGCAGTCTATATCCCCCCGCTTAATACTCTAAAAGGATTTGTGGTTATTACCTGTAAAAAAGGGGGAGGTTACAATTTTGAGGCATTGGTGGGGGCAACGAATTATGGCAATTATTTTTGGTTAGAAGGGATGTTTCAAAGTAGTACTGGTACGATGTCTTATGGCCAGCCACCTCATGGAACCTGGCATTATCAAAATTGGGCGCAACCGTTTTATGATGGAGGTCGCGCAAAGGAACTTGACCCCGTAACTTTAATCGCATTGCCCACCTGGTATATTAACAATCAACCGAACGGACAGGTTGATATGACCCAATTTTCAGGAAATATACAAATAGAATGGGTTGCTAATATAACCAAAAAACAATTTTATCAAACTGCCCCGTCTAGTTATCCTGCCAGTGCCAACCTGCTCCAAGATGCCAAAAATTATTTCAATGAGTTTCCTAGAATTAAATTTACCAAGAAATTTATAATAAATTTTGATAATACGGACTATGTGAATAGTGTGAATTGGAAAACGTTATTGGGAGATATATGGCTAGATTAAATCGCACAGGCTCTATTACGGCACGGAGTGAACAGGGATTATCGGTTCAATTTGGGAATGCTCCGCCCATAAGAATCACCAACAGGGATTATTACGGTCGACGTAAAACATCTGACCGAGTAACACTGGGGCATGGCACCGCCTGGGGGCAATTGACAGGGCCTACTGGTGACTGTTTGAGGTGCGTGACGAGACGGGACAACGGACTGGTGCGGGTAGGAGATGTGCCAGCCTTTGTGGTCACTGGGCAGGTGGGGTTTCGGAATTATCATGGTCACGTCGCAACCTATCAAAATGGGATGCTGGTACGGCGTGGCAGTGTCCTGATTCCCACGAGCAAAAATTTAGTTTCTCAAACCCAACAACCTCAACAAATATCAACAGGTAACAACACCTATGTCGAGTTAAATTCAATTGCCACCACCACCACCAATCACACCGTAACCATCACGGTGGAAAACTGGGGGACAACAGCCCTGACGACTCTAACAATTGAGGTACTCGATGGCAACAACAACCCGGTAACGGTGACGGTAACCGGACTGCCAGCCTCTCTTGCCGCCGGAGCCTCAGCAAATATCGAGATTGTATTGCCCGCTAATGTTGTCCAACCTGTGACAATTTCGGTGAAACAGGGGACACAAACATTAGTACAATTGACCAACGTTAACAGTAGTGTGCCAACTCCTGCGCCGCCGTCCGATGTCATCACCGTGCCGGATGCGGCGATATTGCCTACAACGGAAACGCTGGTGGTTGTGCCCGGCGCAGGCTCAATCTATTTTCTGGAAAACGGCACCCAAAAGACCGTGCCTTCTGGTGCGTTAGCAGATTGGATCATCGTCCCATCGGGAGTCCAAGTTGTGAAACAGGCGACTCCTACCGCCCAGCCCGGCAAGGTGGTTGTGCCAAATTCTGCTAATCTTCAAAGCCTGCCTGCTCCCATCAGTTGGACAATTTATGAAATTCAGTCGCAAGGGGTGGCAATTAATGCGGGTTATATGGGGGTATCTCAATGAGTAGCACGGTTTCTTTGATAGCCTTTCCGAACATTGTACTGACCGGGACAACCGTGCCTGCTACCTCATTAGGGATTAACGGGCAACTGTATGTTCGGAATACGACTGGGATTTACGATATTTATGGCCCTAAAACTTCTAGTGGGTGGGGTTCCCCGGTTTCGTTAATAGGCCCTGCGGGGGCACCGGGAGCGCCAGGGCCACAAGGGCCACAAGGGCCTGCTGGTGCTCAAGGGCCGCCTGGGGGATTAACCTCCCGGCAAACCACCACCGTCACGACTAGCTCGATTAATGCCGGGGCGACCTGGACGGGGACGGTGACGTTATCGTCGGCGTTTATTCTGTTGAAATTAGGACTAGATTTTCCAGGTTGGTTGCGGGTTTATCCAACCCAAACGGATAGGACAAATGATGCGACGAGACTGCAAAATGAAGACCCGACTGCAACCGTCACAGCAGAAATTGCAACATCTGGAAATCAGGAATTAGCACCGTATAGGTCTGGGGTAATTGGCTCAAATTTGGAAACGCCTTTTACTAATACGCAGTTTATTTCTCTGCGGAATTTAGATTCTGTTGCAAGAACGTTTACAATAACATTTAGATGGGTAGCTTTGGAGGCTTAACATGACTGTGACTCTTACCACTACTACCCAAACGCAACCAATTACGGATAGCAATTTTGCTTCATCCCTGCATACCGCTATGGTGAATGCTGGATTTTCATCCAGTCCCCATTCCTATACAACGAGTACAGAAACACGACGGGTCTATTTTGAAACAGTTAATTCAGATACTTACGGTACTGGGATTGTTGAAACCAGAATTGTAACTGCTACAACGAGCAATCGGCAATTTACCCTTGCCGCTTATACTTCGTTTAACACAACCACTAATTCGGGGTCAGGAGTGGTAACAAGCACGACGTTTACCCCAGCCACCAGTGACAACATTACCTATCACGCTATCAACGGCGGGGTTGAATTTAGACAAGTAATTGTAAGGCAAGGAAGCAACGTCTGGTGGATAACTAGATTGCGTCCATCATTATTGCGTCCTAGCTGGTGGACTGATAATGCTTATCCCTATTGGTTTATTCAATATAATTTAGCTTCCTTCAATTTCTATATGGTTGCGGGGGGAAACACCTTATCCCCCTGGAACGATGTTTATGCCCTCTATAACGCCCGAAATATACGTGGGGTGACTCCTGGAAATCTCAGGGAAATTCGCACAGGTTTAGAGCTAGAGTGTTATTCCGGAGGTGGGAATAAGGGACTAATCGGAGTTTTGTCCAACGATTTTGGCACAGCAAGTACCGCATCCTTAACTCCAGGAGTTTCAACTTTAGTTGTCAACCCTGGAACTGATGAATGGATTGTTTTGGCGGCGGGAGATTCAAGTTGGGTAGCGAGGATAATTTGATATATGGCAGTCACTGTAACTCGCAACACTATCGCAGCACCCGTAACCTCAACAAATGCGTTGTCCGGTCTGCGAACAGCGATGCAAAATGCTGGGTTCGGTACGAATACTGATAATTATGTGGCGAGCGGGGAGACAAGGGATATTTATGAAATCAATTTTGGAACTTCAACCACCTATTCAATTGCCTATATCGAAACTCGATTAAATAACACAAGTCTTAATCTCAGTACGGCCTGCTATTGGAGTTGGAATAGTACCACCAAGGTTGGCTCTGCAAACCCAACAGTTAGTGCTACTAATTTTACCTTTTCCTCTGCGCTAGGGGTAAATTTTGTAGCGTTTGATGGCGGGGCAGAGTGGAAAATGGTGGTGATTATCCAAGGCTTAACGATTGGTGCAATTTCGCTAATTCGCCCCTCCCTAGCCCGTCCCAGTTGGTGGACTGATAGCAATTTCCCTTATTTTTTCATGGGCAAAAACATTACAGGGTCTAGTCAATTTATTGCGTGGGAATCAACTGGCGGGACATCGTTATCGCCATTTGCAAACGTTAGCTACGTTTTGCGTTCCATCAATTTGCAGGGGGTTGTGAACGCAAACCAACAAAGACAGGTAGTGCGTGGGGTGCAATTGCAATCGGGATCCGGCACCAACCAGGGCTTTGTAGGACAATTTAGTGGAGATATTGCCCAGGCCGCCGCAAACGGACTAGGCGTTTTGGATATTATTAATGTTCTCCCCGGGGTGGAAGAGTACACGGTTTTGCAAAATGCTAGTGGTGGTCTCGTGCTGAGGACAGTATGACAGCGGCAATAAAATATACAAAAACACTTGAAGTTAAATATGCCCAGTGGGCAACGATACCGGGCAATAGCGTTAATTTGCCTGTTATCAGTAATAGCTTTGGATATGTGGACACAGCACTAGGTCGTGCGCTCTCCGGGGGATCAGGAATCCCCCGCCCCCTCACCGGCTGGCTATGGCCCCGCACCTAGCCGGATTAGCAGATCGAGTGCCCGTCGTACCAGGACTCCGAGCGATTCGGATTGTTTGTCCAACCACTGCCGCTGGTCAACCCGCACCCGCACGGTCATGGGCACCGTTTCCCCCGGGTTGTCTGGGGCGGGCGTGTGCTTTAGGTTTCTCAGTTCCTTCTCACTTGGTCGTGTCTTGCGTCCCATATTTATCCCTTGACACAACAATGGGGCAGTTTTACGTCATGCCCCAGGACGGGGGAGTATGTCAAGTCAACGCTATAGCTCAGCACAAAGACGAGCTAACGCCTGCCTGCCTTTCTCCCACACTGAAGCAGGAGCACTGACAGTAATTTCATGCCCAAATGAAGAATCGGGCTTGTGGTGAACGACACGAATCATCCTTGCGTCCTCAAGAGTCATCGGTTCCCTTAACGGAAGCCCCAAAAAGTGTGGCCCCTCTCCCCAGTCCGCCATAGCGCAGATCAAGGGCAGTCCAAAACCGTGCGGGTCATGCCGCTCGTGATTGCGACCGGCGTGATGATTGCCGTCATACCGCCAGTAGCGAGCAGTCTTGCTTCTGTCCATAAGCACTCCTAAATCAACTCCATATGAGGGATAATGGGGCAGTTTTATGTCATACCCCAGGACACTGGTATGGGCGGGGAGTATGTCAAGTAATCACCCAGTTAATTCCCCATGCGGACTGAGCCTGCTTTTGGGCATACCGGTAGCGATCACCGAACTTCTCCCAATCGAAAAAGTCCACAACTTTGCCGTTTTCTACTAGGTATACTTTGCGTATACCTTTGTAGACAAACCTATCACCGTCTTGGGCGATTGGCTTGTCAAACGGATAATCCGCTACTTCGTTGTATGGCTTCCCAATCAAATCTGGACTATTGATAAACTGACCTGGCATACAAAACTCCTGTTGCGTGTGTTGGTAATGTGGCAGTTTACCGTCATGCCCAGGACGTGGAAAATCTATTCTTCAAGGATTAACAAAGGGTGCGGCGCATACGCCGGGGAATTGGGGTCAACCCAACCCGGCAACGCTACAACATCGTTCCACTCATCCTCAGTAAACTCGAAAATCTCCTGCTGTTGCATATTTGGGAAACGCTTATGAAAAGCGTCCCAGAACAACTCAGAGTTATTTTCCCAGTCAACCTGTGCCCTAATTACCATCATCGCCATCTCCTAAAGCTACATTTCCAAGGTACCAACGCATACTCCGGATTGCCAAGTAAAATTCCATCAGTATTCCTTATCGTAAACCGGCGTATGCACGGAAACCGATAAGAAATTCCAATCATTCAAATGTTGACAAACCGGCGCATACCCCGGTATATTAGAAATGTAGAGTTTGGAATCAAAGATGTACGCTATTTTTCGGCTCGAGGGCGGGGCGGTTGCCTGCCATCCGATTAGTTACTGGATGATTTTCAGTGACGGAAAAGAGGCGGATGTTTACCTGCAGGACGAGGATCCGCTGGAGTTTCGGGATGGGGAGTGGAAGTTTGCCGGGGATTTGGTGGAAATTCTGGAAATTTCTCCAGATATTCGGCGGTTTATGTAGCCAACCACAAGCCGGGGAAAAGTTGCCCCGGTGAAATTCCGGGGCGATTTTCAATTTTGTCCTGGGGGCTGGACGTTAAACCGCCCCCAACACTTCAAACCACAAAAAAGGAGATGTAAACCATGATTCGCAACAAAGATGTTCAGAAATCCCTCGCTGAGATGATTAAAGTTTCCAAGCAACAACAACGGCAAATGCAATTGACGTTGAAGATGGTGCAAAGTGCAATCGAGAGCGACGCAGAGGATACCTATTTGGTGGACAACGAGGAAATGCTCAACTACCTGTATATGGCTATTGATTCTCTGAATGACACGCTCGAATACCTGATGGAGACTTCCAAAAACAATTGGGAGTAACACGTCCGTCCTGGGGCATGACGGTAAACTGCCCCAACACTTCAACCATTTTTAGGAGATGTAAACCATGATGCAAATTGACTACAACGACCGGTATCTGCGCACCCATGCCGCCCGGTATCGCCATCCGGTTATCGGCAAGGATTCTATTTGGCGGATTGCCTCGTACTTGAATCTCATTCCCCCCGGTGTGTGGGAATTGTCCCCGGAGATTGAAGAGCGGGTGGTTGGGATTCTGGAGCAGGTGGTTCCTGACACGAACGACCACTGGTATCAGCGTTAAACTTTCCCGCCCTGGGGACTGATTGAAAGTTAAACCCATCCACCGCCGGTCACTTGATCGGCGGTTTTTTCTTCTTTGTTAGATCACGTCTTCTACCATCGCCCGATAGCTATAAAAACCCCGAAAGTTGCGGGTGAATACCGGCGCAGTTTGTCCTGGGATCAAAGCATAGCAGGGGATTTTGGGGGGAGCGATAAAATACTCACTGACTGCCATCGCACTATGTTCTAGCGGCCCCATGTGCCCATCCTGTAATAGTTGGTTATGCA
>Ga0272446_1006922_pt1 | contig 11546 bp, 11 predicted proteins | sample YNPCB0061_FD_194587 | JGI IMG/M metagenome (GOLD analysis project Ga0272446, IMG submission 194587) | Hot spring microbial mat communities from Yellowstone National Park, WY, United States - YNP-CB-006-1 | ecosystem: Environmental > Aquatic > Thermal springs > Hot (42-90C) > Sediment | place...
ACGCCGCTTAGGACGGCGCTCAGGCTGACAAAATGGCTCCGGGTAGTCGCGGCGATGATCTGGGCCAGGGTGGTCTTGCCGCTCCCCGGCGGCCCCCAGAAGATCAGGGAGGAGAAGAGCCGGTCCGCCTCGATGGCCCGGCGCAGCAGCCGGCCAGGGCCGATGAGGTGCTCCTGCCCGACAAATTCCGCCAGGGTGCGGGGCCGCAGCCGGGCCGCCAAAGGCGTATGGTCCGGGGGCGGGGCGGCAGGCGGCGGAAAAAGAGAATCTTGCCTGGACACGAATACCTCAGGGAAGAGGGAAGAGGGAAAAGGGATGAGAAAATGGCCGTCTCACCCGCCTTGCCTCAGCCAGCTCGAAGCTTGAAAGCCACGAGCATCTCTGCTATAGTAAATATATCAAGGCTGAGATAGGATGACATTATGTTCGGTTATAATTTTACCACCCTGATCATTATCTTGGTCATCGCCCTGCTGCTCTTCGGCCCCAAGCGGCTGCCGGAGTTGGGCGACAGCATCGGCAAGGCCATCCGCGGCTTTAAAAAGGCCACCGAAGGGGAGCCGGAGCCCCTGCCGCCGTCGGCGGGCACTCCTCCGCCCCAGCCGGCGGCCAACCCTGAGCCAGCGGCCGCAGCCAAGACCTGTTCCCAATGCCACAAGCCCCTGGGCGGCGACTTCGCCTTCTGCCCCCACTGCGGCCAGAAGATCGCCTAGCCGCGCAGGTCGATGAGGAACGCTGGCCGTGTTCGGCATTGATTTCCCCGAATTTATTGTTATTCTGATCATCGCCCTGATCCTCTTCGGCCCGGAAAAGCTGCCGGAATACAGCCAAAAATTGGGCCAGTTTGTCTACAAGTGGCGGCGGGCCTACACCAACCTGCAGCGGCAGATGTATATGCCTCAGGACCTGGGTCAACTCACCCCCCCCAGCCCTTATCATGACGATCTCTGCCCCAAATGCCGGCGGCGGATTACCAGTGAATTTGCCTTCTGCCCCCATTGCGGCGAGGATCTGCGCCGTCAGGAGGCCAAGACCGAGGCCTCCTCACCGGCGCCGCCAGCCAACCCTGGGGCCTGAGCGCCGCCATCATTTCTGCAAAGCCAATTCCACCCGCCGCAGGCCGTCCATAGCAGCCTTGATTTCGAAGCCCATCTTGCTCACCAGCCGGAGCATGGGTTCGTTGGTGGCCAAGATTTCCCCCCAGAGGCGTTTCACCCCACAATCTTCGGCTATCTTAATAACCTCTCTGATCAGTTTTTCCCCCAAACCCTTGCCGTGCCAGGGGTCGGCGACGATGGTGGCGAATTCCGCCGTTTCCCGGTCCGGAGACATGACCAGCCGGCCCACTCCCATCATTACTTCCGGCCCCGGCGGCATACCGATGGCGGCCAAACCGATCTCCCGATCGTAGTCGTTCTGGGTGAAGCGCACCAGGAAGCTGTGCGGAAAGCTCTTGAGCCTCTGAAAATAGCGAAAATATAAGGTTTCTTCGGAGCAACTGCGCAGCAGCCCTTCCACCAGCTCTTCATCCTCCGGCACCATGGGCCGCAGTTTCACCGGCGTACCATCTTTCAGAAGCCAGGAGCTCTCATATTGGTTGGGATAGGGCGCAATGATCAGGTGGCGGGGGGCCGGGACTTTGGGCGGGGCCAGGGAGAGGCGGGCGTCCACGGCGATGGGTTTCCCCTCAAGATCAATGAGCAGCGGGTTAATGTCCAATTCGACGATTTCGGCAAAATCAGTCACAAGTTGCGACAGGCGTACCAGCATTTCGGCCAGGATCTCCTCATTGATCGGCGGCAAATTGCGATAACCGGGGAAGATTTTGGCAATGCGGGGATAATGCAGGGCCCGGCGGGCCAACTGCATATTCAGGGGGGGCAGCATCACCGCAGTATCCCGATACACTTCTGTGAGGATACCGCCCATGCCAAAGAGCAGGAGGGGGCCGAAGTGGGGATCCAATCTGCTTCCCAGGATGAGTTCGGGATGGACAAAATGTATCTGTTCATGCACCGTTACCCCCAGGATCTTGGCATCGGGCCGCATTCGTTGGGCCCGGGAGGTGATGTCCACAAAGGCGGCCATGACCTCCTCGGCGGATTTGAGGTTCGTGCGCACCCCATCGACTTCGGATTTATGGGAAATATCGTAGGAGTGAATCTTCAGGACCACGGGAAAGCCCATGTCCTGGGCCTGTTTGGCGGCCATGGGGGCGGTGGCGGCCGCCACGGTGCGGTTGACCGGAATGCCATAGGCCGAGAGGATGGCCTTGCATTCGATCTCGGAAAGGGTCTGCAACCGCCGTTCCATGCAAGCGTCAATGAAGCCCTTAGCCTGTTTATAATGAACCTGAATCTCCCGGGGTGACCGGGGTGGGGTCTCCTGCAGGAGTTGCAGGTTTTTGGTGTAGGAATACATCTCCATGAAGGCGTCCACCGCCATTTCCGGGGTCATGAAGGTGGGGATGCCGCCGTCGTTCAGGATCCGGGTGCCTTCGGCCACTTCCTGGGCCCCCATCCAGACGGCAAACACCGGTTTGGCCTGAGTCTGCAACTTCTCGACAATTTCCCGAGCCACGGCGGTGGGGTCGGTCATGGCCTGGGGAGAGAGGATGATGATGACGCCGGAGATTTCCGGGGCCTCCAGGCAGACCTGCAGGGCCTTGAGATAGCGTTCCGGTGGCGCATCTCCTAAGATGTCGATGGGGTTATGGTGGCTCCAGTGGGGCGGCAGGAATTCGTTGAGTCTGGCGATGGTGTCCGCAGACAAGGCCACCGGTTCTTCGTCCCATTTGGCAAAGGCGTCCACCGCCATGACCCCGGGACCGCCGGCATTGGTGATGATGGCCAAGTTGCCGCCCAACGGTCGATTCATCTTGCCGAGGGCCTCGGCACAGCTGAACAGCTGGGCGATGGTATCCACCCGGATAATACCGGCCCGCCGGAACAGGGCGTTGTAGGCATCGTCCTGGCCGGCCATGGCCCCGGTGTGGGAGGCCGCGGCCCGGGCCGCGGCTTCAGACCGGCCGGATTTGACCACGATGATGGGTTTAACCCGGGAGACCGACCGGGCGGCGCTCATAAATTTCCGGTGATTCGTCAGATTCTCCATATAAATGATAATGCTTTTGGCCCGGGGATCGTTGCCCAGATAATCGATCATGTCGCCGAAATCAATGTCGGCCATGGAGCCGATGCTGACGAAATGGCTGAAGCCGATCTTTTCCACCGCGGCCCAATCCAGGGCGGCGCTGCAGATAGCGCCGCTCTGGGACAGCAGGGCCAGAGAGCCGGGAATGGCCTTCTGGGAGGCAAAACTGGCATTGAGGTTGGTATGGGGGCAGATGATCCCCATGCAATTGGGACCCAGGTAGCGGACATTGCCGGCCTCGGCCGCGGCCTGGATCTCGGCTTCAATGGCCTTACCCGCCTCGCCCACTTCCTTGCCGCCGGCCGAAATAATGATGGCGCCGGGAATTTGCAGCCGGCCGCACTCTCTGATAATGTCAGCCACGCCTTTGATGGGGATGGCGATCACCGCCAGGTCCACCGGCGCACCGATGGCACTGAGGGACGGGTAGGCCGGCACCCCCAGAATCTCTTCGTAATTCGGGTTGATGGGATACACCTTGCCGGGAAAATTCTCAGACAACAGGTTTTTGACGAGGATATGGCCGATGCTGCCGGCCTTGGGGCTGGCCCCGACCACGGCCACCGACTGCGGCTGAAAAAATTTCTCCAGGACATGCTCTTTCATAGGAAACCTCTTCGAAAGGTGACAAAAAGCACGGTCAGATCAAGGAACCACGCCAGCAGAAGGTTGCAGCCCTGCATAAGGCAGGAGTTCAGGGAAACTGGACTATTCCCCTCCATCCTGACAGGATTCGGTTAAATTCCGCTTTTGGTAACCAGGGCCACCCCGACACAGATCAGGATGGTCCCGGCCCAGCGCAACGATGACACGGTCTCCCCGAGAAAGATGATGGACAACACAGCAGTAAGGACATAACTCAAGGCGGTCAGCGGCAGCACAAAACTCAGATCGCACCAGGACAGGATGGCCAGCCAGAGAAAGAAAAAGCCGGCTAAAAAGATGATGCCGATGATGATGGAGGGGTTGCTGAAGATCTGCACCCCCATCTTCAAGAGATCCGAGGGGCTGCAGGAGGTGACGGCCCCGATTTTTTTCATCCCCTGGGCCAGGAGCATGTCCCCTATTGATACCAGGAGAATGGCTATGGTGAGAAGAGATAAGGTTTTGGCCATAAGAGTTCCGTTGTAGTTAGACGAAGGCGTGCCCCGCAGTTTGTTGCCGGGCACGGTGGTCAGGTTTACTGCTCCCAACCGGCGGCTGCCTGGTGCTGCGGATTGTTGACCAGATCCCGAAAGGAGATGAGTTCATAACCCAGCAACCGCAGCTGGTCAGCCACCCTTGGACTGAGCAGAGCGGCCAATTCGGCCTCCGGCTGGTAGTGGACCGGCCACGGCGGTTGGGCACCGGCGTCGGCGGCCGCGGGGTGGCAATATATTTCGGTGACGCCCGCTGCCAGGCGGGGCAGGAGTCCCAGGAGAAATGCTTCATCCATGGCCCCGTCATTCAGGAGGCCGAAGACATGCTCATTGGCCTGCAAAGGTCCCAGGTCGGCCCTGGCCCGGCGGGAGAGCCAGGCAAAGATGCCGGCCTGGGCCGTTTTGGCGAGCCGCCGCCGCCGGTCCAGTGACAGGGTCACCTGGAGATCCTCCCTGGCCAGCCGCACAGTGGGAATAGCATATTGCCTGGCCAGGCGTTGCACGATCGGCCAGATGGCAGGATGAAGATGAATATTTAGATGACCGTTAAGAAACCAGGGCTTCAGGCCAACGTCCAACAGTCGTTCGATCTGGGCCGCCAATTCTATGGCGATCTGTTCCTGCCGCCGCCGGGAAAAATAATAGCACAGACCGGCGATGATAGGGTTGTGGGGAAAATTCCCCTCACCATCCACCAATCCCGGCAGCAGCCGGGGCGGCAGCACCGACTGCCCCTGCACCAGAGTGAGATGGACGCCCAGACACAGGTCCGGGCATTCTTTGGCCAGGGCCACCGCCTGTTGCCAGGCTGGCCCGCCCGCCATAAGGGAAGCACAGGTGAGCAGGCCTTGCCGATGCGCCCGGATGATGGCAATATTGACCGCCGGCGACAGGCCGAAGTCATCGCCGGTGAAGATGACCTGATATGGCGTCGACCCTCTGCTCTTAGTGTTTGCCAAGGGAAAACCATCTCCGGCTCTGCCAGGCGGCCCCCAGGGCTAAAAAATGTTCAGCCGAGAACAATTTCCCCAGAGCTTGGCCCCAGCGGCCTTGTTTGACCGCCTGCCAGGCCTCGGCCACCGCCACCGCCGGATACTGCTGCACACTGGCATCCCGGTAGCAATCGGTGAGGCAGGCATGACAAGAATGTGGCGGCCGGGGCAGGTTGGCAAATTCCTCCACGTCCCCCAGGGGCTGGCGGAGGATATGACACCCATAGACCTTGAGGTGCCAGTCCAGATAAAAATACTTGAAGCCGGCCAGACAGGGGAAACGCAGCGGTTGGCCGTGCAACTGCCGCTGCAGTTCCGTCAGCCCCAGAGCGGGGTTCAAAACCACCAACGGCGCCCGCCGGCGCCAGGATTGCAAGTGCTGCAAGATAGCGGCTAATTCCATGTCGGTAAAGGTCACACTGGCCCCGTCGTCCGATTCCCCTGCGGGCCAATGCCCCGCCAGAGTGGGGTAGGAAAAGGTGACGGCCCGAAATCCCAGCGAGGTCAGGAAGTGGCCCAGGGCGTCAAAATCCGACCAGAGGCGGCTGATGGTCACCGAGGCTACCGGCGTCATACCCTGGCGGACTATTTCCGGCAACAGGGTCTGGAGGGACTGACAGAGGCCGGGAAAACCCCGGTGGGACTCATGTACCTGAGCCGTAGCCGCGTCAATGGAGATGAGCAGATGGGCCACCCCGGCTTGCGCAAGGGCTGCCACCAGCTCTTTAGTCAGCAGACTCCCATTGCTGCACAAGAGCATGCGGAACCCCAAGGTCCGGGCCTCGTGGAGAATCTCCAGCAGCTGCGGATAGAGCAGCGGCTCACCGCCGGTAAACACCAGATAGCGGACCCCGCCGGCAGCTAAAATAGCCAGGCCGCGGCGCAGCCGCGTTGCCTCGGCCATGACCCAGGCCTCGGGTTTGAGCCGGGCGAAGCCGCAAAACCGGCAGCGGGCATTGCAGGCATTGGTGAGGGCGATCTGGACAAAGCCGGGCCCCCCCTGCAGGAGCAGCCGCAGGTGATCCCGGACCCATTGCCTTCCCTGCATCGTCTGGACCACGCCCCCCCTTGTGTAAGGTCCTGTGAGGCCCGTCCTTAGGGCTTACAGGCCTGACCCTGCTGCCGTCGGAAGAGAAACTGGAAGAATTCCTTGGCCTCTTTCAACAGGCGGCGCCGTTCCGCCGGGTCGTGCAGCATGGTCCAGGCCGCCCGTCCCATATAGCGCGGCCGGAAATAAAATTGGCGATAGAATTTGGGGACTGCGGCAAAGATCTCTTCGGCCGGCAGGCCGGGGTAGTCAATGACGCATTTCTGATAGCCCGTTTCCTGGTCCACCAGGGCGCCGCTGCGAAAATAACCCTGTTGTTGACAGAGTTCATAAAATTCAGTGCCGGGATAGGGGGTGGCCAGGGAGACCTGGACGGTGTCCGGATCCAGTTCACAGGCAAAACGCCGGGACTCTGCCAGTGTCTCAGGAGTCTCGCCCGGCAGGCCCACCATGAAGGCGCCGTGGATCTGGATGCCCAGCTCCTTGCACCACCTGGTAAATCTTCGGGCCAGGTCTGGGGTCGCCCCCTTGTGGATGTTTTTCAGGATCTGGGCGTTGCCGCTTTCGTAGCCGATGACCAGGAGGCGCAGGCCGCCGTCTTTCAGGGCCTTAAGCGTCTCGAAGCTGGTGGTCACGCGGGCCGTGGCCGACCAGGTGCAGTGCAGGGGTTTGAGGGCTTGGGCCAGCTGCTGGGCGCGCTCGCCATCGGCCGTAAAGGTATCATCGTCAAAAAAGATCTCCTGGGCCTGGGGAAATAATGCCAAAGCCCGGCGGACCTCCGCGGCTACATCGGCGACGCTCCGCACCCGGTAGCGCCGCCCCGTGAAGGTCTGGGGCCAGAGGCAATAGGTGCAGCGGCTGGGACAGCCCCGCCCCGTATAGATGGAAACGTAGGGATCGCGCAGATAGGGGATGTGATAGTTCTCGATCTTGAGATCCCGGTGATATATTTCCGTGACCCAGGGCAGGGCGTCCAGGTCCTCAATCCAGGGCCGGTCTGGATTGTGTCGGATAACGCCGTGGTGCCGATAACTTAAACCGGCGATAACCTCCCAGGGTTGGCCAGCCGCCACCTCCTGCAGGGTATAATCAAACTCCCGGCGGGCGACAAAATCAATGACCGAACCGTTGGCAAAAGCATCTTCCGGCCGGACGCTGACATGGGGCCCCACCAAGCCCACGGTGAGTCGGGGATTGGCTTCTTTCAGGGCACGGGCGGTGTTCAGATCATAAGCCAGGGAGGGTGTGGTGGTAAAGAGCACTGCCAGTTCATAATCTTTGGCCACCGCGGCCACTGCGGCCACGTCCAGGTTCAACGGCGGCGCGTCCAGGACCCGGCTGTCAGGGATGAGGCCGGCCGGGTAGCACAGCCAGGTGGGGTACCAGAAGGAGGTTACCTCCCGCGTCGCCTGGTAGCGGGAGCCGGCGCCGCCGTCAAAACTCTGAAAAGACGGCGGATTTAACAATAAGGTTCGCATTACCGGGTATATCCTTTCGTTGCCAGGCGTCGGCCCCTGGGTTAATTGTTCCGGAGCGCGGCCATGGCAAAGAAGAAATACGTTAGTGCCGAGTTGCGGATCGGTGTCGTCGGTGCCGAGACCCGGAGGTCTGGTCCTCGTTCAGCGGGCCCGCAACATTTCCGCCAGTTTATAATGATGCCCGATATCCCGGCGCAAGGCCAGACGGTTGCCCTTGTCATCCTCCCGGGGAATGACCCGGATTTTCCCCTGATCATAGGCGGAAAGCAGTCGCTGCCGGAGTATTTCCACAACCGTGCCTGGTTTCTGGCCTTCTTTCAAGGTAACGTTGGCCACCAGATAGGCCACCCGGGAGCCGTCGGATTTGAAGCCGCTGGCCGGATCCCAGTCCATGGCCGACGGGATGATGGTGATATTCTTTTTGGCAAAGTAATCGAAATCGATGTCGAGGGGCTCTCCTTTGGTCAAGGACCAGGGATAGCCCTTCTGCTGTTTGGGGCCGCCGGGACCGGTGACCAGGGCAATACACAAGGAGATCTGGTCGGTGCGGACCTCGGGCTGCACCTCGTACAGGCGGCCACTCACCATGGCCTGGAGCAACGCCCCCAGGTTGCGCAGCCGTTTGGCCACCGGCTGGAATTCCGGTTCGCCAGGCCGGATATTGATTTCGCAGACCCGCAGGACTGTGGGCTGAAAGTTATCGGTGCAGGATAAAAAACAGCCTGGGTAAAGGACACAGGGCCGTAAGAGACCCCGGGAACGGAGCGCCCCGACCAGAGGACGGGCAATAGTATTGGCAGCCAGGGCCATGAGCTCCGGGGATTCCAGCGGGTGGGGCGAGATGGCTCCCATGCCGCCGGTGATGGGGTTGTTGACCCCCGGCGGGCCCTCAAAGCGCTCCGGGTAATCCATGGCGGTGGGCAGGATCTGGAAATTGCCGTCCCGGTCCACCAGGATGGTAAAACTGATCTCCACGCCAGACATCCGGCCTTCCACCAGAAGCGGCCAGGGCCCTTTACGGCCGAAGAGCTGGGTATAATCCTCTTTGTAATCCTGGAGGAGCAGATCATACACCTCCCGGATCTCCCAGCTGTGCAGAATAATCCGGGCCCCTTTGCCGCCGGCGCTGTAGGGATATTTTAAAACGACGCCGCCATGAGCATGGATGAAATCCAGGCAGGAGGCCAGGACCTGGGCATAGTCTCTGGCATTGACCGTCGTCCAGGGGGCCACCGGGATGCCGGCCGCGGCGCACAGTTCCTTGCCGGCGATTTTGTCTGCCTCCAGGAAGGCCCCTTCCTGGTCCAGGCCGATGAGGCGGTCGCCGAAGCCGGCGGCGGCCACCTGATCCACCAGCCCATGGAACAGGAGGGCTTCGGGCATGATCAGGGCAATATCCAAAGTATTCTGGCGGAAGGCCTGGATCAGAACCTCGGCATAGGCAGCCGTGGAATTATCGGCGGTGGCGATGAAGCCAATGGGCCAGCCCTGGCGTTGGGCAAAAGGCGGCATGGCCGGCGTGCCCCGGACCACTATCCCTTCATACTCCCCGGGATAAAGTTCGCTGACCGCCCGGCTGGTCTCCAACGCGGCCAGGAAGCTGCGGCCATCTGTCCCCACAAACCCGATTCTGGTCGCCATGACTTACTGTTTGGTCACATCCGCCGGTTCCACGTAGAACTTCAAGGCTTCCGTGCGATTGGTCTTGTCAATGTAGCTGTTCCAGATATCCCGCAGATCCTCGATGGCCTGTTTGATGTTCAACTCCAGCCCCCGGCACTTGAGCTGCCCCAGTGTGTAGTAGAGTTCGTTCAGCAGCCGGATCTGGGTGATGCCGATGACCTGTTGGAGATCTTCTTCATCCAAGGTGTCCAGATTGACCTTTTCGATTTCCGCGAGTTCGTGCAGGATCTCCGTGGCGATACCGGTGAGCAGGTCCCGGTAGAAATTGGGCTGCGACAGATCCAAGGTGCGGCCGCGGCTCAGGGTAATGGTTTTGGGTGGATCAATGGAGGCCATCAGGTTATTGTCACCTTTTTTAAATAATGAGAAATTGCGTCGTCGTATTTATGGGTCAGATGAAAGACCTTGCGGGCCAGCTGGAAGCGGCTGGCCAGGGTCGTGGCCCCCTGGTTGGCCTGCATTTCCTGGATAATCAGGGGGTAGTCGGCGGGGTCCACCACCACCGTCACATCCCGAAAGTTTTTGGCAGCAGAGCGAAGCATGGCCGGGCCGCCGATGTCGATATTTTCAATGGCATCTTCCAGGGTGCAGCCGGGTTTGGCCACCGCCGCCTCAAATTGATATAAATTGACGACGACCAAATCAATGGGCCGGATGCCGTGGGCCTGCATCTGGGCCACATGCTCCGGCAGATCCCGCCGGCCCAGAATGCCGCCATGAATCTTGGGATGCAGGGTTTTGACCCGGCCGTCCAGCATTTCCGGGAAGCCGGTGAAATCCGAGACCTCCCGCACCGGCACGCCGGCCTCCCGCAAGACCCGGGCGGTGCCGCCGGTGGAAAGGATTTCCACCTGAAAAGGGGTGAGGGCCTGGGCAAACTCCACCAGACCGGTTTTATCGGTGACACTCATTATGGCGCGAGTGATGGGGGGCATAGCTCCTCCTCAGCAGGATTAAGCTGCGACGACTGCGCCGCGCTGACATGGCAACAGACCGCATAATATCATTTATACCTACTATATACCAAGGCATTATGCAAGTCCTTAGGCGCGTCTTTGCCCTTTTAAAAACACGGTTCTGGTGCTATAGTGAAGATATCATCCTTATCTTCCCGGACTTCGTTACCCATGGCTGGCAAATATCTACAGCGAGAATTCTGGCCCCGGTTCCGGCGCAACCGCCTGGCCCTCAGCGGTCTGATCCTGGTGGCCGTGCTGTTTCTGGTGTCGATCCTGGCCCCGTGGCTGGCCCCCTATGACCCCAATTTTATCGATATCAATGCCATTCTCATGCCCCCGAGCAGCGGCCACCTCATGGGCACCGACTCCCTGGGCCGGGATGTCTTTTCCCGGATTATTTATGGCGCCCGCATCTCGCTCAAGGTGGGATTCGTGGCCGTGGGTTTGGCCACCCTCATCGGTGTGGTCCTGGGGGCCGTGGCCGGATATTATGGCGGTTGGGTGGACAACCTGCTCATGCGGCTGGTGGACCTGATGCTCTGCTTCCCCACGTTTTTCCTGATTCTGGCGGTGATCGCCGTTCTCGAGCCCAGCATCTGGAATATCATGGTGATCATCGGCCTGACCAGCTGGATGGGAGTGGCCCGGCTGGTGCGGGCCGAATTTCTGTCGCTCAAAGAGCTGGAATTCATCCAGGCGGCCCGGGCCCTCGGGGCCAAGGACGGCCGCATCATCTTTCGCCACCTGCTCCCCAATGCCTTGGCGCCGGTGATGGTCTCGGCTACTTTGGGAGTGGCGGGGGCCATCCTCACGGAAAGCGCCCTCAGTTTTCTGGGCCTAGGCGTTCAACCCCCCACCCCCAGCTGGGGCAACATCCTCACAGCCGGCAAAGACAATATCGAGATCGCCTGGTGGCTCTCCGTCTTCCCCGGCTTGGCCATCCTCATCACCGTGCTGTCTTACAACCTCCTGGGCGAAGGCATCCGGGAGGCCATTGACCCCCGATTGAAAGAATAGTCGGAAATCTCTCCAAGGCCAAGGCCAGCTTAAACTGCGCCCTGATGATGTCATAACTCCATCCCATGGCTGGCACG
>Ga0272446_1006923_pt1 | contig 11545 bp, 12 predicted proteins | sample YNPCB0061_FD_194587 | JGI IMG/M metagenome (GOLD analysis project Ga0272446, IMG submission 194587) | Hot spring microbial mat communities from Yellowstone National Park, WY, United States - YNP-CB-006-1 | ecosystem: Environmental > Aquatic > Thermal springs > Hot (42-90C) > Sediment | place...
GGTCTCAAAGCGCGCTCGTCGTTCGGGGCTGGCCTCGATGGCCTTGGCGCGGGTCGTCGCCCGCCAGCGCTCGCGGCCGGGATCGGGACGGGAGGGGGTCGCGGGAGCCATGGCGCTCCTAGCCTACCGGACGGATCGCCGCCCGGAGCGGACGAGCGAGGGGCTCCGGCGGACCCGGGACGGTGTCGGGCCGCCCGCCACGGGCGCGGCGCTCACTCGATGACGACGAGGAGGTCGCCGAGCTCGACGCTCTCCCCCACCCCGACGGCGACCCGCCGGACGACGCCGTCGCGCGGCGAGCGGACCTCGTTCTGCATCTTCATCGCCTCGACGACGAGGAGTTCGCCCCCGGCGGCGACGGGGTCGCCCTCGACGACGGCGACGGCGACGACCCGGCCCGGGATGACGGCCCGGACCTCGGCTGGCCCGCCGTGACTCGCCGCCTCGGCCGAGCGACGGGCGCGCTCGCGGAGGAGGGCGCGGCGGGCGGGTTCGACCTCGACGACGAAGCGCCACCCGTCGACGACGACCTCGCGCACGAGGCGTCCATCTGGCTCGCGCCGCGGCGGACCCATGAGGGCCTCGATCCGCGCCGCCGGGTCCGCCGGCTCAGCGCCGTCCTGGCGGCCGGGCGGGACGGCGACGGCGATCGCCCGGAGCCCGTCCGGCCGGAGGTCGACCACCCGCCAGGGGGTGCGACGGCCATCCGCCTCCCGGACGAGGCGAACCGGCCCAGGGTCGGAACCCGCCGATCCGGGGGCCAGGGCCGCCGGGTCGCGCCCGGCGGCGGCGTCCGGCTCCGCTTCGGACGGGAGCGGCTCGACGATGACCGGGGGCGGGCTCGGTTCGACGCTCGGCTCGCGGATCGTGGCCCGCAGGGCGGCCGGACCCACCTCCGCCCAGGGGTCGGCCGGCACGGCCGGCCCGGTCGCGGCCGCCGGGCTGGCACCGCCCGGGCGCGGGGATCCCTCGGGGCCTAGCGCGGCCATCGGTCGAGGCCCTCCTCGCGGCCGGCGAGGCGCCAGCGGCTCGCCCTCGGGTCGTCGACGGGACGGGTCCCGAGGCCAGCCCGAAGGCTCGGTTCGGGCTGCCGATCGCCGCGGCCACCCGGGCTGCCGGTGGTCTCGAGGCCGGGATCGAGGCGCCCGACCGGCCCCGCCCCGCCGAGGGCAGCAAGGCCCGCGGCGATGGCGGCGGCCCGGGCGGCGCGGGCTCGATCGGCCGTCGGGTCGTACCGTTCGGCGACCCAGTCCGTCGAGAGGGTCGCCGCGGCAAAGGCGGGATCGGCGGCGACGGCTCGGTGGAACGGGAGCGTCGTCTGGATCCCCCCGATCTCCATCTCGGCCAGGGCCCGCCGGAGCCGGGCGACGGCCGTCGGTCGGTCCGACCCGACGACGATGCACTTGGCGATGAGGTTGTCGTACTCGGGTGGGACCCGCTCGCCGACGTCCACCGCCGTGTCCAGCCGGACGCCCGGGCCGGCGGGCATCCGCCAGCGATCGATCCGGCCGGGGGTCGGGACGAAGCCGCGACCCGGGTCCTCGGCCGAGATCCGGACCTCGATGGCGTGGCCTTCCGGCTCGCTCGCCCTCGCCGCAGCGGCGACGACCCGCTCGGAGAGCGGCGCTCCGGCGGCGAGCCAGAGCTGCTCGTGGACGATGTCGATCCCGGACACGAGCTCGGTGACCGGGTGCTCGACCTGGAGCCGGGTGTTCACCTCGAGGAACCAGAACCGGCCGGCCGAGTCGCGCAGGAACTCGACGGTCGCCGCGTTCGTCAGGCCGGCCGCCCGGCCGAGGGCGACGGCCCGGCCATGGAGGGCCCGCCGCTCCTCCGGCGTCAGCCCGGGCGCGGGGGCTTCCTCGACGAGCTTCTGGTGGCGGCGCTGGATCGAGCAGTCCCGTTCGCCCAGGGCGACGACGGTCCCGAACCGGTCGCCGAGGAGCTGGACCTCGATGTGGCGAGCCGGCCGGACCTCCCGCTCCAGATAGACCGCCCCGTCGCCGAAGGCCGCCCGTGCCTCGGCCGATCCGACGGCCAGGGCGGCGGCGAGCTCGCCCGGCGCCGTCACGCGCCGCATCCCCCGTCCCCCACCCCCGGCGGCCGCCTTGACGAGGAGCGGGAAGCCGACCTCGGCGGCGGCGGCGAGGATCGCCTCGAGGTCGTCCGGTCGATCCACCGGCGCCGGGTCGAGGGTCCCGGGGACCGGGTCGACCCCGACGGACCGAGCGAGCCGACGGGCCGCCAGCTTGTCGCCGAGGGCCTCGATGGTCGCCGGCGACGGACCGACGAAGACGATCCCGGCCGCCTCGACGGCCCGGGCGAAGGCAGCGCGCTCGGAGAGGAAGCCGTAGCCCGGGTGGATCGCCTCGGCGCCGGTCCGCAGGGCGGCCTCGACGATGGCCTCGATCCGGAGGTAGCTCTCCGTCGGGGGCGGCGGACCGATCCGCACCGCCACGTCGGCGAGCCGGACGTGGCGGGCCGCGGCGTCGGCGTCGCTGTAGACGGCGACGGTCTCGATCCCGAGCTCCCGGCAGGCCCGGATGATCCGCACCGCGATCTCGCCGCGGTTGGCGACGAGGAGGCGACCGAAGGGCGGCGGGCCAGCCGGCCCCGTGCGCGCCCGGGGGTCGCCCCGATGGGCGGCCGTCATCGGCCCGCCCTCCGGCGCCGACGCCCCGAGTCCAGCGCGCCGTCTTTGCGCAAAGACGGCCGGCCGGCGCGTTCCGGCGCCGACCCGATCACCGGGCCCGCCCCCTCGACGCCGCCGACCATCGCCCGCGCGAGCTGGGAGCGCTCCGCGGGTCGCCGATCAGAGCGGGATGTTGCCATGCTTCTTGCGGGGGTTCGTGTCGCGCTTGTCGGCCAGCATCTCGAGGGCCCGGATGAGGCGCGTCCGCGTCTCCGACGGCCGGATGACGTCGTCGATGTAGCCGCGGGCCGCCGCCACGTACGGGTTGTTGAACTCGGCCTCGTACTCCGCGACCAATCGGGCCCTGGTCGCCGCCGGGTCGGCGGCCTTGGCGATCTCGTCGCGAAAGATGATGTTCACCGCCCCCTCCGCTCCCATGACCGCGATCTCGGCGGTCGGCCAGGCGAAGTTCATGTCGCCCCGAATGTGCTTGCTGCTCATGACGTCGTAGGCGCCGCCGTAGGCCTTGCGGGTGATGACCGTCACCTTGGGGACCGTCGCCTCGCAGTAGGCGTAGAGCAACTTCGCCCCGTGGCGAATGATCCCGCCGTGCTCCTGGGCGACGCCGGGCAAGAAGCCCGGCACGTCGACGAAGGTGACGAGGGGGACGTTGAAGCAGTCGCAGGTCCGGACGAAGCGCGCCGCCTTCACCGAGGCGTCGATGTCGAGGGCGCCGGCAAGGACGGCCGGCTGCTGGGCGACGACGCCGACGCTTCGACCGCCGAGACGGGCGAAGCCGATGATGATGTTCTGGGCCCAGGCCGGCTGGATCTCGAGGAAGGCGCCGTCGTCGACGACCCGAGCGATGACGGCCCGCATGTCGTAGGGCTTGCGCGGATCCTCGGGGATGATCTCGTCGAGGGCGGGGTCGGCCCGGTCGGGCGGATCGGCGGTGGGCCGAAACGGCGGGTCGGCGAGGTTGTTCTGGGGAAGGTACGAGAGGAGCTGCCGGACGGTGTCGAGGGCGCTCGCCTCGTCGGGCGCGGCCAGGTGGGCGACCCCGCTCTTCGTCGTGTGGGTCGTCGCGCCGCCGAGGAACTCGCTGTCGACCTCCTCGTGGGTCACCGTCCGGACCACGTTCGGCCCGGTCACGAACATGTAGCTCGTGCCCTCGACCATGATCGTGAAGTCCGTCATCGCCGGCGAGTAGACGGCGCCGCCGGCGCAGGGGCCCATGATGACCGAGAGCTGGGGGACGACCCCCGAGGCGAGGACGTTCCGGAGGAAGATCTCGGCGTAGCCGCCGAGGGAGGCGACGCCCTCCTGGATCCGGGCGCCGCCCGAATCGTTGAGGCCGATGATCGGGGCGCCGACCTTCAGCGCCAGGTCCATGATCTTGCAGATCTTCTCGGCGTAGGCCTCCGAGAGCGAACCGCCGAAGACCGTGAAGTCCTGGCTGAAGACGAAGACGAGCCGGCCGTCGATGGTTCCGTGGCCGGTCACGACCCCGTCGCCGAGGATCCGCTCCATCTCGAAGCTCGTCGTCCGGTGGGTGACGAAGGCGTCGAGCTCGACGAAGGACCCCGGATCGAGGAGAAGATCCAGGCGCTCCCGGGCCGTGAGCTTGCCGGCCGCGTGCTGGCGATCGATCCGCTCCTGGCCGCCGCCGAGGCGCGCCTGGGCTCGCAGGCGTTCGAGGGTCTCGAGTCGCTCCCGGTTCGTCGGCACCGCCGGCCTCCCTCCGATTGAACTGCTCGTGTCCTTGCGCAAAGACAGGCCGCCATGATAGAGGCAGCGCCGACCCGAGGCGGGTTCCGATCCAGCCCGTCCCGACCGCCGAGCCGATCCGGCGTCCATCCGCCGCCCGTTCGCCATCGAGCGCGGATCCGCGGCCGTCGCCTGGATATCCACAGGAATGGTGAACAACTCGACGAAGCTGTGGATAACCGGGCTGCCCCAGCGGGCAGGGGCTGCGCTAGGATGGGTCGTCGGCAACGGGGGCCGGGCCCGGCGAACGGCCACAGGTCGCGGCTCGGGCCGCCGGACCGCAGAACGGCCATCGATGCGGAGCGCACGAGCGACGAGGTGATTCCCGGGTGACACAGGTCATCGCCATCGCGAACCAGAAGGGCGGGGTCGGCAAGACGACGACGGCGATCAACCTCGCCGGCGCCCTCGCCGAAGCCGGCTATCGGGTCCTCTGCATCGACATGGACCCCCAGGCAAACCTCACCGCCGGCCTGGGCATCAACCTCAACACCGTCGAACGCTCGATGGCTGACGTCCTCTCCGACGGCCGGGCGACCCTCGACGAGGTCATCCTGCCGACCGAGGTCGAGGGGATCGACGTCGCACCGGCCCACATCGACCTCGCCAGCACCGAGGGCGAGCTCTTCACGATGCTCGGCCGCGAGTCGATCCTCCGCGACGCCATCGCCGGCCGGGTCGACGGCTACGACTACGTCCTCATCGACTGCCCGCCGAACCTCGGCCTCCTGACCGTGAACGGCCTCGTCGCCGCCGACAGCGTCATCATCCCGGTCCAGACCCAGTACTACGCGATGAAGGGTCTGAACAACCTCGTCAAGGTCATCAACACGATCCGAACGAAGCTGAACCGGGACCTCCGGATCCTCGGCCTCCTGCCGACCTTCTTCGACGGTCGAACGAACCTCGCCCGGGACATGCTCGAGGAGCTCCGGGTCGTCGGCAACCATCACGTCTTCAAGACCATCGTCCGCAACACCGTCAAGCTCGGTGAGGCGCCGCTGGCCGGACGCCCGATCACGACCTACGCCGCCACGTCCGATGCGGCGAACACGTACCGCGACCTTGCCCGGGAGGTGATCGACCTTGCCACGCCCTGACTTCCGGGCCGCCGCCGCGCGGCGCCTCTCCGAGGAGCGCGAGCTCTCCCCCGCCATCGTCAGCCTCCTCTCGTCGGAGGGCGCCGGCCGTAAGCAGGGCGTCCGGATGATCCCCCTCGATCGCATCGAGCCGAATCCCGACCAGCCGCGGATGGAGTTCGACGAGGCCTCCCTCGAGGAGCTCGCCGCCTCGATCCGCGAGCACGGTGTCCTCCAGCCGATCCTCGTCCGGCCTCGCGAGCAGGGCCGCTACCAGCTCGTCGCTGGAGAGCGCCGCTGGCGGGCCTCGAAGCGGGCCGGGCTCGAGTCGATCCCCGCCCTCATCGAGGAGATCGACGACGACACCGCCCTCGAGATCGCCATCATCGAGAACCTCCAACGCGAGGACCTCTCGCCCCTCGAGGAGGCGATGCTCTACGACCGGATGGTCCGCGAGCACGGCTACTCGATCCGCCGCCTCGCCCAGAAGCTCGGCAAGGACAAGGGCTACCTCGAAAACCGCCTCCGGCTCGCCGACGCACCGCCCGAGATCAAGGAGCTCGTGTCTGTACGCAAAGACACCCTCTCCCATGCCTACGAGCTCCTGAAGGTCAGCGACCCGAAGAAGCGCCGCCGGCTGGCCGAACAGGTCGCCCGGGGCGAGCTGAGTCTCGTCAAGCTCCGGGAGCGGATCGAGGGTGGACGCCGTCGCCGCGGCGGTGACGGCGAACCGGGTGCCGAGGCCGAGGCCGCGGCCCGAGCCGGCACCGACGGCGACGATGGTCAGCCCGCCGACGTCGAGTGGGCGACCCCGGCGCCAGCGGCACCACTCCGTGACGACTCGCTCCTGGCGGCGAAGCGTCAGCTCGCCGAGGCCGTCGAGGAGCTCGTCGGGGTCCTCCAGAACCCAGCCGTCCTGGCTGCTATCGGCGACGTCGACCGGGCGAACCTCGCCAAGTACCTCACCATCGCCAAGCTCAAGCTCGAGAACGCCATCGCCCTCGTCCGCGCCGGCGCCCGCGGCGACGGTCGGGCCGGCTGAGCTTCGACCGAGCGCGCCCGCGCGCCGCGGCCCGGGCACCCGGCCCGTCGGCGGCGTCGGGGCTGCAGGCCGTCCACGGCACAATCTGGCGGCCAAACGAAACGGGCGGGCCGGAGACCGGCCCGCCCGTCGGCGTGCTCGCTGCTTCTTCGGCTAGGGCCGACCGGCGCCGTCGGGCTTGCCGGTCGCCGGGTGCGTCGGCTTCGTCGGCTTCAGGCGCCCGCCGTTGGCGACCGCCTCCGCGGGCGCCGCGGCCCCGGGCTCGACGAGCCCCCGCGCGACGGCGGAGACGTAGGCGCCGTGGTTCGCCCAGCCGTCGGGCGTCTCGCCCTGGGCCGCCTGGGAGACGACAGCCCCGTGGTTGTCGGGATGCTCGCCGTTCTCGGCGGGCTTCGGCGACTCGGCCGGCTCGTTCTCGTCCTCGTCCGTCGGCGTCGGCGCCGGGACGTCGAGCTCGGGCCGCCCGGACGAAGGCAGGGTCAGCCCCGAGGCCTGCCCGGCGGTCGCGAGGCCACCGTCGGCGGGGGGCGGCGGATCGGCGCCGAGGACGACCCCCGCCGAGAGAGCGAGGACGGCCAAGGCGGCGAGGAGGGTTCGCGGTCGGTACACGATGGACGGTCCTCCCGATCTCTGGGTTGGGTGGCGACGGATCATTCGGCGACACCGGCGGGAGCCGGCTCACTCCCGACAACGAACGGGCGAGGGCCGCGTTAGGGTCTGCCGAGCGAGCTCCGGGTTCAGCCGGCGCGCGCCGGCACCGCTCCCGCGCCGCGAGCGCCCGGCCCGCCCGCTCAGACCGCCCCCGCCGACCGCACGGCGGCGAGCCAGCCGACCGCCACGACGGCGAGCCCCACGGCCTGGGCCTCCCACGCCCGAGTGGCCGGCGGCAGGAGGAGACCGACGGCGAGCAGGGCGACCCCGACCCCCAGCGCGGCCAGCCCGACCCCGTCGCCGCCCCAGATCGCGAGCCCACCGAGGAGGATCCCGAGGGCGACGGCGTGGGCGAGGGCGGCGATGCTGCGGCCGAACCGCCCGAGCCGGAGGGCGATGGTCGGGACGCCGCCGACCTGGTCGGCGGCCACGTCCCGGAGCCCGTTGGCGACGGCGAGCCCGAGCCCAGCGGGCACGGCGGCCGCGGCCAGGCCGAAGATCGGGGCCGGAAGGACGCCCGCGCCACCGAGCCAGCCGTAGACGGGGACGAGCGGCAGACCGAGGACGAAGGCGAGCCAGCCGAGGCCGAGCCATCGGAGCCAGAGGTCGTAGCCGAGGCCGAGGCCGAGCCCGACGGCGGCGAGGCCACCGACGGCCGGGTTCACCGAGGCAGCCAGGACGAGCCCGCCCAGGCCCGAGCCGGCGGCCAGCAGCCCCGCCGAGCGGACGTCGACAAGGCCGAGGGGGATCGGCTTCCGTCGCCCGGCGGCGGCATCGCGCTCCGCGTCGACGAGATCGTTCGTCGCCCCGATGGCGACCTGGAGGGCGGTCATCGCCACCCCGAGCCGGACCGCCTCGGCGGGCGCGGCGCCGGCGATGGCGGCGATCACCCCGGCCGCGAGGCCGTCCAGGACCGATGGGCCCGGGTGGCCGACCCAGACGAGCCCGACGAACCGGCGAAGGACCCCCGCGCCGGCCTCACCCGCGCCGGCCTCAGACGTAGACGAGCTCCTCGAAGTTCGCGACGAGGTAGTCGATGAGCCGCTCGCGGGCGGCGGGGACGGTCGCCCGGAGGCCCGGCACGAGGGCGTGGAGGGTGATCGCCGGCACGATGAGGCGCCCGGCCGGGTCGCGCCCGACGACGGCCGGCGGTCCGCCGCCGGCGGCGAACACCCGTTCGAATTCGGCCTCCCGGAGGCCGGCCGTTCGGAGGACGTCTTCGACGACCCGACCCACTCCTCGGCGGATCGCCACGTCCCGCATGAGCTCGGCGGCCCAGGCATCGAGCTGCTCGTCCGACTGCTCGGCGAGTCGGGCGCGGTACTCCTCGGGGCTGGCGGAAAGGCCGGTGACGGTCACGGATCCCTCCTGCGATCGTTGGTGCTCGGCCCGAGTATGCCAGCCTCTCGGCCGTCGTGTCCCGGCCGTCGGCCGCCGGGCCAGACGTTGAAGAGCTCGGTCACCCAACGCCCGACCGGGCCGGGCGGCGGCGGTTCCGGGGCGTCCGCGACGAGGTCGAGGAGGCGAGCCCGGCAGGCCTCGGTGAGCGCCGCCGCAGCGAGCCGGGGCGCCCGGTCCGGCGGCGGGGAGAGCGGGTCGCCGATCCGGATCCGGACGCGGCGCCCGAGGGCGAGCCAGGTCGTCCCGACGATGGCGACCGGGACGAGGGGGACACCGGCCCGCAGGGCGAGGTAGGCCGGACCCTCGAGGAGGGGGAGGATCTCCCGCTCCCGAGCGTGGATCCGTCCCTCGCCGGCGATGGCGAGCCGGTCGCCCCGGGCGAGGATCGCCTCGGCCTGCCGGAGGGCCCGGAGCGGGCGACCGGGTGGCGCCGGGACCGCCAGGGCCGACCAGCGCATGAGTCGGTTCCTGAGCCCGCGCGACATGTCCGCCTCGAGCGGCCCGAAGAAGTAGGTCGTCGGCCGGGCCGGGAGGGCGGCGAGGAGGACGATCGGGTCGGCCCAGTTGGCGTGGCTGAAGCAGAGGACGGCCGGTCCGGGCGGTAGGCGCTCGAGCCCCTCGACCCGGACCCGCAGATACGCACCGACGAGGAGCCGGGCGACGAGCCGGGCGAGGCGTTGCCGAAGGCGGATCGCGCCCGCGCTCGCCGCCTCGGGGGCGGACCCGCTCGGCATCAACCCCGGCCCGCGCGGGGAGGCCCGCGCCGCGCCGCCGCCGGCGACCCGGCCTCCTCCCCCACCCAGCGCCCGTCGGCGGCGTCGAGGAGCCGCCGGACGAAGGCGGTCACTCGATCCGCCTCGGCGTCGGCGCCCCGCAGGACGACCCCTTCGATCTGGAGGCTGACGAGGCGATGGCCTCCCTGCGCCTCGACGGCGAGATCGCCGATCTGGACCCGGGGCCAACGGACGAGCTTGGCCGTCACGCGCGGCCCCTCGCCGGGGACGTTGACCCGGACCGCGCACTCGATGAGACCCGCCGCGGTCGGCGCGAAGAGCGTCCAGCGCACCGAGGGGTCGTCCCCCCAGGCGACCCAGCACTCGGGATCTCGGCCCGCCCCGAGACTCGCCAGGACCGGCTCGAGAACCGCGAGGACCTTTGGCGTCACCGCGTCCTTCGTCGGCGCCGTCGCCCGCCACTCACTGAAGCGCATCGTCGTCCCCCTTTCCTGTCACCACCGGGAGGCTAGCACGGGCGGCCGCCGACTTGAGGTCCGACTCGCGATCGGCGATGATGACCGCGCGTCCAGCGGACGCGCCGACCGAGCCTCTCGACCCCAAACGGAGACCCTGCCCTGATCCGTCTCGATCGCAGCCTCCTCGGCTGGGGCGTCTTCTTCATCGTCTGCGGCCTCGTCCCCCTCGCCGTCCGCTCCGGCCTCCTGCCCGCCGACCTCCGCTGGTGGGAGCTCTGGCCGCTCCTCCTCATCGGCTGGGGACTCTCCCTCGTCCTCCGCCGGACGCCCCTCGCCGCCCTCGGCGGACTCCTCGTCGCGGCCACCTTCGGGGCGATGCTCGGCGGTCTCTTCGTCTCTGGAGTCGACGTCGGCCGCATCGGGGGCGCCTGCGGCCGGCCGGAGGGTCCGCCCTTTCCGAGCCGATCGGGGACCTTCGCCGGGTCCCGGGCCACCGTCGAGCTCGAGCTGAGCTGCGGTGAGCTCGTCGTCGAGGGGCTGCCGGGCTCGGGCTGGACCGTCTCGGGGACGGCACCCGCCGACCGCCCGCCCGCGGTCGAGGTCGGACCAGAGCGGCTGGCGGTCCGCTCCGAGCCCGGCCCCCGAACCCTCGTCTGGCCCTTCGACGACGCCGAAGCCTGGCGGGTCGGGCTGCCGACCGACGTCGCCCTCGACCTCTCGATCACCTTGAACGCGGGGAGCGCGAGCGTCGACCCCGGCGCCGCCGCGCTCGAAACCGCCTCGCTGACCGTCAACGCCGGCAGCGCCACCCTCGACCTCGACGCCGCCCACCTCCGCTCCCTCTCAGCGACCGTCAACGCCGGCTCCCTCGTCGTCCGGCTCCCGGCCGCCGACGTCCGCGGCAGCCTGACGGTGAACGCCGGCTCCATCGCCATCTGCGCCCCGGACGGCGTCGGCCTCCGCTTCACGACGACGGACAACCCGCTCGGCAGCTACGGCTTCGCCGAGGCCGGGCTGACCCGCTCGGGGAACGTCTGGACCAACGCCGCCCACGCGACGGCAACGATCCGGATCGAGCTGGCGACGACGGCGAACGCGGGCTCGATCTCGCTGAATCGGGAGGCATCCTGTCGATGACCGACGAGCGCCCCGAGCGACGCCCCGTGGGGGAGCGACTCCCTGAAGTACCAACCCCCGCCCCCGGCGCCGAACGAGAGCCACCCGCCTCCCCGCCCCCGGCGCCACCGACGACCGCCGAGGGCGGCCCGCCCGGTCCTGGCTGGCCGGGGCAGCCCCGGCGCCGGCGCCGGGAACGACCGGGCGTGCCGATCCTCGGGATCGTCCTCGTCCTCCTCGGCCTCGGGCTCCTCGTCGAGCGCCTGGCCCCCGGGCTCGAGCTCGGCCGCATCTGGCCCTACGGCGCCGTCGCCCTCGGCCTCCTCCTTGTCGTCGCCTCCGTCCGCGTCGGCGGCGATCGGGGCGGCTGAGCCTCTTCGGGCGGGCCCTCGGGGCCGACCATCGGGCCCGCCACCGTCGGCGGCGGCCGGCGCCGGGCGAGCGCCTTCACCCGCTTGAGCCGGTAGCGGTCCTCGCGCTCCCGCTGTTCGAGGGCGAAGGCGATGGCCCGCCGCTCCGCCTCGAGGGCCGGGACGACGCGCGTCCGGAGGGCGTTGACCCGGGCCGACGTCCGCCGGATCTCCCGGGCCAGGCGCCGGACCCGGACCTCGAGGGTGGCGACCCGAACGGCGACGGTGAGCATCTCCTCGAAGCGGGTCGCGGCC
>Ga0272446_1006924_pt1 | contig 11545 bp, 10 predicted proteins | sample YNPCB0061_FD_194587 | JGI IMG/M metagenome (GOLD analysis project Ga0272446, IMG submission 194587) | Hot spring microbial mat communities from Yellowstone National Park, WY, United States - YNP-CB-006-1 | ecosystem: Environmental > Aquatic > Thermal springs > Hot (42-90C) > Sediment | place...
GGGCGTGCAACAGGCGTAAAAAAAGCGGCCGCAGCCGCTTTTTTTACGCCCATGGATGCACTCACTTGCGGGCGTATTTCTGCCGGAATTTCTCCACCCGGCCGGCGGTATCGACGATTTTCTGTTTGCCGGTGTAGAAGGGATGACACTGGGAACAGACCTCGATGTGCAGGTCCTTGCCCAGCGTGGAGCCGGTCTTAAAGGAATTGCCGCAGCTGCAGGTCACCGTGATCTCAGCGTAGGCAGGATGGATGTCGGGTTTCATCGCCAGTCCTTGCAATTTGGTAAGTCTCCCCAGCCGCCGGGGTGGGGAAAGGTGAGAATTATGAACCAAGAGCCCCTTTGGTGCAAGGCACCCTATGCGGCGCGGCGCCCGCACCCGAGATGGGGGCAGGCCCCCGGCGCGGCCCGCCGGGAAAGAATCGAAGCGGCCGCAGCCCCAAAGGGGGGATCAGTGCACCCGGTAACTCGCGTGGCAGGCGACGCACTGCCGGGTGATGCCACTCAGATCGGCCAGGGCCTTGGCCAGATCCCCCTCCTGGGCGGAGCGGGCGAAGCGGCTCGCGGCGTGGTGCATTTCGGTGCCGATCTCCCGCATCGGTTGTGGCATATAGGGCGCCATGTGCGCCGCACCGTGCGCTTCAAGGGAACTCATGCCGAGGCGGCGTTCGGCCACATCCGCGGCCAAATCCAGCTTGCCTTCCGCCAACGCTGTCTGGATCTCCTGCAGGGCCTGCAGATGATCACGCATGTTGGCGAGCATATGCTCCCTCATCATTGCCGGCAGGCGGATTTTTTGGCGTTTGTCGGCAGCATCGACACCAGTGCTTGCCAAAAGCGCCGCTGCGACCAGCATCGTCACCATGCCGCGCATAGTTCTCGCTCCCTATCGACGAAAGTTTCTGCAAAGGCGCCCGTCGGCGAAGGGGTTTCCATTCCACCCCTTCCCTCTGTCGCCAATGCGGCATTATGCCGAATTTGGCATTAGGGCGCCCCAGGGCAAGCGATGCGGCAGCAGGACTTCCAGGACCCGGGCAAGCGGACCACCATCGGGCAGGAAGACGGCGCTCATCAGACTGAGATTCCAACCCGGCAGCCCGGCGAAGAAACGGCGCACTTCGCAGGCCGTGTGCCAGGTTGCGCCGCAATAGGCGCCGCGGCCGACTTTCTGAGAATAGAGAAGGCTTTTCCGGTTCAGCCAGCCGATGGCGAAGGAGCGTTTCGTCACGCGCAGGATTTCGGCCACCGCCTGCCGCTCATCCCGGACAAAGCACAGGGCGACGATGGAGACCACATGGTCGAAACTGGCGTCGGCAAAGGGCAGCCGTTGGATATCGCCTTCCACCCAGCGGATGCCCGCCTGCGAGTGCGCGCGGGCATACGCCAGCCATTCCGCATTCCGATCCAGGCCGGTGACGGTAAACCCCTCCGCTGCAAAACGCCGCGTGAACCAGCCCGTGCCACAACCCGCGTCGAGCAGCGTCTCGCCGGCGCCGCCAGCGAGCGCATATCGCGCCAGGCGGAACTCCGTCTCCCCGATCCAGCGGCCGCGGGATGTGTCATACCAGGCGTCGTAGGCTTCGGGGGTCATTCACAAAGGAGGAACGTGCTCAGGCCAAAGCGGCTTTCACGCTGCCGGCCCTTCCCTGTTGGCCGGGTTGAGCCGGGGATGGGTCTCCTCGCTGAACACCTGCACGATCAACCCGGAGACAAACATGGCGGCGGCGACGAACCAGAAGGTCGCCGTCAGGGTTCCGCTGTGGTGGGCGACCCAGGCCAGAAGGAGGGCGCCGATCCCATAGCCGAGATCCCGCCAGAAACGATAAATGCCGATGGCCGAACCCCGCCAGTTGGGGTGGGCGATGTCGGCCACCGCGGCCGAGAGATTGGGATAGAGCAGCGCCATGCCAAAGCCGGTGAGGGCAGCCGAAGCGAGCCAGATGGCAAGCCGATCGCCCAGCAGCATCATGGCCACGCCGGCAGCGCACAGCCACATGCCCCAGACGATGGGGATTTGCCGGCCGATGCGGTCCGACAGCCTGCCGGTGAAGAACTGGGCACCGCCCCAGACGAAGCCATAGACGCCCACCACCCAGCCAATCTGCGCCAGACTCAGGCCCCGCTGATAGAGACAGACCGGATACACCACCCAGATCAATGCATCGACGAACTTTTCCACCAGCCCGGCCTGGCTCAAGGCCGCCATGCGCCTGTCGCGCCAGCTCATCAAGGTGAACACTTCCCACGTCGTCGGCGTCTCCGAAATGTTGCGCGGATAGCGGGGGCGCGGCCCGCTTGCCCTGCCTTGGGCATGGCGCGCGCTCTCGGCCTTTGCCCAAGGCAGGGTTTCCCTCACCCACAGCGCAGTGAGGACCAGGGCGACGTTGATGATCACCACGCCAAAGACGAACAACCCATTGCGTGGTCCCCACGAGGCGGCGAGATAACCGGTCAGGATGCCGGCGACGGCCACCCCCACATAGCCGCCGAACTCGTTGAGTCCCACCGCCAGTCCCCGCTGGTCCGCCCGCGCCAGGTCGAGCTTGGCGGTCTGGGTCATGGACCAGGTGAAGCCCTGGTTGATGCCCAGCAGCACGGTCGCGGCAACGATCCAGTTCCACGAGGGGGCATAAAGAATCATGAAGGGGATGGGAATGGCCGAAGCCCAACCCAGCAGCAAGACCGTCTTGCGCCCCATGCGTTCGGAAAGCCGGCCGGCGACGAAATTGAGCACCCCTTTGACGAAGCCGAAGGCGACGACGAAAGCCATCAGGAGGCCGAAGGAGCCCTTGGGCACCCCAAACTCGGATTCGGCCAGGGCCGGCACCACGGTGCGCATCATGCCCAAAGTCAGCCCCACCAGAAAGACCTGGAACACCTGGTGCAGAAACTGCGCCAGATTGTCGCGGATGCCATGCAGGTGTTGCTTCTCACCGGGGGTAAAAGTGGCGCTCACGGGGCTTTCCCTGCTGGAAGATATTGTCCGGGAGGACGCCGAGGACACGGCGTTTCAAAGGGGGAACGTTTCCCCCGGGCCCTCCGCGCACGCGGTGGTCCAAGGATTCTCCTCAGACCCCGATATTCGCCGCCACCATCCTGTCCATCCCCGCCGGCCGCGGCGGAATGTTGCCGGTGATGAAGCGGATGAACTCGTCCCGGTCAGTGATGGCAAGCGCGGGGTTGAAGCGCTTTTCGAAACCGATGGTGGAAGAGGGCTTGCCGGAAAGCCCCGCGCCACAGACGCTGCCCGCCTGATGCCCAGGGAAGATTTCCGTCTCATCGGGAAGGGTAAGCAGTTTGCCATGGAGCGAGTCGAAGAGCAGCCCAGCCATCTCCCGCTCGCGGCCCGCCAGATCAGGGCGGCCCACACTGCCCACAAAGAGGGTGTCACCCGTGATGACGAACCAGGGTTGTTCCCCACGCCGTTTGTCCGTAACGAGAAGGCAGACACTGTCCAGGGTGTGGCCGGGCGTGTGCAACACTCGAATCACCACGTTGCCGGCTTCGATGGTTTCGCCATCGGCAAGGGGGGTGAAGGCGAAACGCACCACACCGCGGTCACTTTCGTGCAGGCAGTACTTCGCCCCCGTCATCTGGGCCAGCGCCCGGCCACCGGAATAGTGGTCGGCGTGAACATGGGTATCGATGACATGGGTGATGGTGACGTGGGCCTCCTTCGCCTGCTCGACGAACCATTGTTCGTCACCAGCCACCACATCCACCGCCACCGCCTTGCCCAGCGTTCCACAGCCGAAAAAGTAGGAAAGGGACGATTCCCGGGTCGAAAGTTGCCTGAAAAACATACCGCCCTCCGTGCATCGAGGTGGACACGGACTGCGTCCAATATTCAAATGATCATTTGATTGGAAAATCTACACCCCGGGGCAGGGGATGTCAAGGCAGAGGCTTTGGCAGGGTTGAGCCGGACGGCCCGGGGAGGGCGAGGGAAGGGAGAGGCGCTTGCGCTATGCGCCTTTCTCCACCGGCAGGCGCTCGGCCTTCCATTCGGGAAAACCCTCCTCCAGCCGGCGGGCGCGGTAGCCCTTCCTGCGCAGGATGGCGACGGCATCCACGGCAAACATGCAGTAGGGGCCGCGGCAGTAGGCGACGATCTCCTGGTCCTTGGGCAGGGATTTGAGGCGCTTTGGCAACTCGTTGACGGGAATGTTCACCGCCCCCGGGATATGGCCGGCGGCGAACTCCTCCGGCGGACGGACATCGATGACCACCACGTCCCCGCGTTTCACCAGGCGGAGCAGCTCCTCCCGCTTGACGGGGGTGAGCCCGTCACGGCTGTCGAAGTACTCACGGACGATGCGCTCCACCTCGGCGAGCTGCCGCTCGGCCACCTGGCGCAGACAGGAAAGAAGCTTGGGGATGGCGGGGTCACTCAGCCGATAAATGACCTGCAGCCCCTCCCGGCGCGAGCTCACCAGACCCCCATCCCGCAGGACCTGCAAGTGATGGGAGGTGTTGGCCACCGACATGCCGGTGGCCGCCGCCAGGCCCTCCACGCTGCGTTCGCCCTGACCCAGCGCCTCCAAAAGCTCCAGCCGGCCGGGCTGTGCCAGCGCCTTGGCCACCCGGGCGAGCTGTTCGTAGAGGCGTTTTTTTGGTGGCAAATTCCCGTGCATGCAGGTATTCCACCAAATGTTTTGACCCTGCGCAAATCTGCCGCGGACCTAGACCTCTTCCGAGGAGGTCTGAGAATGAGCGTGCACGCAATCTCCGGCAGCGGCGCCTTTCTTTGCGCGGTCTGCCGCCGCCACCTCGAGGCGCCCTCAGCCCCGCCGCATGCCGTCAAAAAAGTCCTGGTTGTCTTTCCTGGCGTGGAGTCGGTCCAGCAAAACTCCCTCCGCCGAGAGGTGCGGCTGCGGACGGGGAAAGCCGGGGCCCCGCCGCGCGGGGATGCGACCCGGAGCAGCCGCCACCTCGAGGCGCCCTCAGCCCCGCCGCATGCTGTCGAAAAAGTCCTGGTTGTTTTTCGTGGCGCGGATTTTGTCCAGCAAAAATTCCATCGCCTCGAGGTCGTCCATCGGATACAAAAGCTTGCGCAGGATCCAGATCTTTTGCAGGACGTCGGGCTTGAGCAAAAGCTCCTCGCGCCGGGTGCCGGAACGGTTGACATTGATGGCGGGATAGATGCGTTTTTCCGCCATACGCCGGTCGAGGTGGATTTCCAGGTTGCCGGTGCCCTTGAATTCCTCGTAGATGACGTCGTCCATGCGGCTGCCGGTGTCGATCAACGCCGTGGCGATGATGGTGAGGCTGCCACCTTCCTCGATGTTGCGCGCGGCGCCAAAGAAACGCTTGGGTTTCTGCAGGGCATTGGCGTCCACACCCCCGGTGAGCACCTTGCCGGAGGCAGGTTGCACCGTGTTGTAGGCGCGCGCCAGCCGCGTGATGGAATCGAGGAGGATGACCACATCCTTCTTGTGCTCCACCAGCCGCTTAGCCTTCTCGATCACCATCTCCGCCACCTGCACGTGACGGGAGGCGGGCTCGTCGAAGGTCGAGGCCACCACCTCCCCACGCACCGTGCGGGACATCTCGGTCACCTCCTCGGGGCGCTCGTCGATGAGGAGCACGATGAGCACCACGTCCGGATGATTGGCGGTGATGGCATGGGCGATGTGTTGCAACATCACCGTCTTGCCGCTCTTGGGTGGCGCCACCAGCAGCCCCCGCTGACCCTTGCCGATGGGCGCGATCATGTCGATGACGCGGCAGGTGATGTTTTCCTCGGATTTGATGTCCCGCTCGAGGGTGAGCATCTCCGTGGGATGGAGAGGCGTCAGGTTCTCGAAGAGGATCTTGTTTTTGGCGTTTTCCGGCGGTTCACCGTTGACCGTATCCACCTTGACCAGGGCGAAATAACGCTCCCCTTCCTTGGGCGTGCGGATTTCCCCCTGCACCGTGTCGCCGGTATGCAGGTTGAAGCGGCGGATCTGCGAGGGGGAGACGTAGATGTCATCCGGGCCGGCGAGATAGGAGGTATCGGGGGAACGCAGGAAACCGAAACCGTCCTGCAGCACTTCGAGGGTGCCTTCGCCGTAGATGCTTTCGCCCTTGCGCGCCTGGTTTTTGAGCAGAGCGAAGATGAGGTCCTGCTTGCGCATGCGCGCTGCGTTTTCGATTTCGTTGGCAACAGCCATTTCCACCAGTTCGGAGACGTGGCGACGTTTGAGGTCGGAAAGATGCATAGACTCGTGGCGCAGATGAGGAAGGGGTTGGATCGCGGGTGCGGAAACCGGAGGCGCGGACTGCGCTCCCGGAGGAATCGGCCGGGCGCCCGTCTTGTGGTTATCGGGCGCCCGCCTTCAGGAAACTTCAGGGTGAAAAATAGACGCTTTAGAGATTACTGTCAATGAAGGCGGTGAGCTGGGACTTAGACAGCGCCCCCACCTTGGTTGCCTCGACGTTGCCATTCTTGAAGATCATCAGCGTGGGAATGCCACGGATGCCGTATTTGGCGGGCGTGGACTGGTTCTCGTCGATGTTGAGCTTGGCCACTTTGAGCTTGCCCGCGTATTCCTGTGCCACCTCGTCCAGGATGGGGGCGATCATCTTGCACGGGCCGCACCAGTCCGCCCAGTAATCCACCAGGACGGGGAGCTCGGACTGCAACACCTCCTGCTCGAAGGTGTCGTCGGTGACATAGTGAATGTGTTCGCTCATGGCATCCTCGCTTGACGAAAGACCCACCCGGAGGGGCCGGATGCGGGTCTGGGTGATGGACTGGTTGATTGTTGTGGATTTTGTCGGGAAAACCGCAGTGTATCCTAACCAAAATCCCGCAGCTTGGGAAGCCGCGCGCGGGTTTTGCCCGCCCCCTTCGCGAAGGTTACAATGAAGCCCCTTTTTTCCCTCTTGCGAGGCGTCCTGCCATGGCCTATGTCGTGACCGAAGCCTGCATCCGCTGCAAATACACCGACTGCGTGGAGGTCTGCCCCGTGGACTGCTTCCACGAGGGCCCCAATTTCCTGGTGATCGATCCCGAGGAGTGCATCGACTGCACCCTGTGCGTCCCGGAATGCCCGGTGGGCGCCATCTACGCCGAGGATGACGTGCCCGAGGATCAGCGGGACTTCATCCAGCTCAATGCGGAGCTGGCCAAGGTGTGGAAAGTCATCGTCGAGCGCAAGGACCCCCTGCCCGACGCCGACGAGTGGGCAAAAGTGAAGAACAAGCGCGATCAGCTCATCCGCTGAAATCGCCGTCGGCAGGGCGCCGCCCCATGGATCTCGAGGCGCTTGCCCCCCTGACCGAGCTTGTCGCCGCCCCCACTGCCCTTAAGGAGGCGGCAGAGCGCATCATCGCCGCCCATACCGATCTGCTTCCGGATCTTTCGCGGCTCATCGTGCTTTTGCCCAGCCTGCACGCGGCGGCCCCCTTCGCCCATGCCCTGGTGCGAGCCGCCCGTTGCCCCACGCTCGTTTTGCCCCAGCTCACCACCCTGCTCCAGCTTGCCCGGCAAATCCCCCTCACCGTGGAGGAGACGCCGGACCTGCTGCGGGAGGAAATGCTTTACGCCGCCTTGCGGGCGCAGGGGTGGTTTGCCGAACAAGACCGCTGGCAGATCACCCGGGCACTTCTGCGTCTTTTCGATGAGCTCACCCTCAACCGGGTGGGACTGCCCGCTGACGCGGCCGGCTTCACCCAGCGCCTCGCCCAGGCCTACGGCGTGGCGGAGGGGGAGACGCTGCGCTTCGAGGCGCACCTGGTGCACACCCTGTGGCGGGCACACCAAGACGCCCTCGCCGGCCAACCCGACCCCACCACGGCCTACGTGATGCGTCTAGCGCAGCTTGCCCGGGACGCAGCCCGCCCCCTCTACGGCATCGGGCTCATGGAACTTTCGCCCGTTGAAGTGGAATGTCTTTGCCGTTATGCCGAACGGCAGCCGGTGCGACTTTTTGCCCCAGCGGTGTTTTCGGGGGAAGCCGACCCGCTGCAGGCAGTCCTTGCCGCCGCCTGGGAGCACACCAGCGCACCCCTGCGGGAACGGGGCCGGCAGTTGAAGTCAAGCCTTGCGCAGAGTCCCCTCGCGGGCAGGCTTGCGCTCTTCGGCGCCGGTAGCCTCGAGGAGGCGGCCCGGGCGGCGGAACACCAGGTGCGGCAGTGGCTTGCCGAGGGCAGGCAGAGGCTTGCCGTCGTTGCGCAGGATCGCCTCGCGGCGCGCCGCCTGCGGGCGCTTCTGGAACGGGCGCAGATTCTGGTGGAGGACGAAACCGGCTGGACGCTTTCCACCACCAGTGCCGCCAGCGTGGTGATGCGCTGGCTTGACCTCATCGCCGCCGATTTCCACCACCGGGAGCTCCTGGACTTTCTCAAGTCCCCCCTGGTGTTCGCTGATCTCGAGGCAGGCGCCCGGCGGGAAGCGGTCTATGAACTGGAGCAGCTCATCCGCTCCCGCAATCTGGTCTCGCGGCTTGACCACTACCTGGCAGCAGCGCAGGAAGGGGAATCCGAAAGCCTCCCCCTCCTGCAACGCCTTGCCGCCGCACACCGCATCTTAAGCGGGCAGGCACGCCCCCTGGGCGGCTGGTTCGACGCCCTTTTCACCACCCTCGACACCCTGGGCATCACGCCCGCATTGGAGAGGGATGTGGCGGGCCGGCAGTTGCTGGATCTGCTCGCGGACCTGCGGCAGCAGGCGGCAGCCGCCACGCACCGCTTCAGCCTGGCGGAATGGCGCCGCTTCCTCGACAGCCGCCTGGAGCAGGCGACCTTCCGTGATCCCAGCATCGAAAGTCCGGTGGTGTTCACCCATCTGGCGGCCATGCGCCTGCGCACCTTCGATGGGGTGATCCTGCTGGGCGCGGGCGAAGATGAGCTTCCTTCGCGGTCGGAGGGCGGGCCCTTTTTCAACGAGGCGGTGCGCCGGGAACTGGGCCTGCCCACTCGGCGGGAGGCTACAAGTCTCGAACGCCGCTCCCTTGCCCTGCTGCTCGCCTCAAGCCCCCGAGTGCTCGCCATCTGGCAGAAAAGGCGCGAAGGCGAGGAGGCGTTGCCAAGCCCCTGGCTCGATGGCCTGGCCACCCTGCATGCCCTCGCCTGGGGGCAGACGCTCATGGTGACGGAGGCGCTCCCCATGCTCCACGGCCATTCGCCGCAGCAGGCGGGAACGCCCCGTCCCGCGCCGCGGCTTGCGCCCCATCAGGTGCCCAGCCGCATTTCCGCCAGTGGCTACCGCAGCCTGCTTGCCTGTCCCTACCAGTATTTCGCCCGCCATGTCCTGGGTCTCAACGAGGAGGACGAGGTGCAGGTGGAGATGGAAAAGCAGGACTTCGGCAACGTGGTGCATGACATCCTTGCCCGTTTCCATGCCCGTCATCCAGGCCTCGCCGCAGCGGAACCCGAGGCCGCGGAAGGCGCCCTGCGGCGCGTGAGCGAGGAGGCTTTCGCCCCCCTCACCGCCCAAAACTACCTCAACCACGCCTGGAAATTCCGCTGGGAGAAGCTCATTCCCGCCTATCTCGCCTGGCAGGGCGAGCGGGAGAAGGAAGGCTGGCAGGTGCGGGAACAGGAGGTGGCGCGGACGGTGGAACTGCCCCTGCGCAACGGCAGCACGCTGCTTCTCACCGGCAAGCTGGACCGCCTCGATGCCCGGCAGGGGGAGCTCGCCGTGCTGGACTACAAGACGGGTGAGGCCAGGCGCCTGAAAAAAAACCTGGAGCGGCCGGGCGAGGACGTGCAGCTTCCCGTCTATGCCCTCCTTGCCGAAAAACGGGTGCGCATGGCGGGCTTTTTGAGCCTTTCCGGCGACAAGGTGGAGCTCGTGCCTTTCCCCCGTGATCTGGTGGCGGAAGCGGAGGCGATCGAAGCCCGCCTCATCGATCTCTTCGACGCCTTGCATGAAGGCGCGCCGCTGCGCGCCCAGGGCGTGGCGGAAACCTGCGCCCACTGCGAAATGGCGGGCCTTTGCCGCCGCAGTTTCTGGGGCGGGGAATGACGCCAGCTTCCCCCCTCACCCGCTCCGCCCTCGATCCCCGCACCAGCGTCGTCGTCGAAGCCTGTGCGGGCAGCGGCAAGACCTGGCTCCTCGTCTCCCGCATCGTCCGCCTGCTCCTTGATGGTGCCGATCCAGCGGAAATCCTGGCCATCACCTTCACCCGCAAGGCGGCGCAGGAGATGCGCACCCGCCTCAACGACTGGCTGCGCCGGCTCGCCACCGAGGACGAAGCGGCCGTCCGTGATCGCCTTCTGGCCTGGGGCCTCGCCGAGGATGAACTGGCGCAACGCCTGCCCCAGGCACGGGGACTTTTCGAGCGGGTGCTCTATGCCGATCCCGGCATCACCATCGACACCTTCCACGGCTGGTTCCTGAAGCTGCTTTCCCACGCTCCCCTGGGCGCGGCCGCCGGCGAGGTGACCCTCCTGGAACACACGGCCTCCCTGCGAGAGGAAGCCTGGCAGGCCTTTGCCGACCGCCTTGCCGGGGCGACGGAAGAGAAAGGCGCGCAGGCACTGGTCACCCTGTTTCGCGAATGGGGCCTTGCCAACACACGACAGGCGCTGGAGGATTTCCTCAACCGACGCACCGAATGGCTGGCCTTCACCGGGGGCGGAGAGGATGCCGTGGAACGCGCCATGGAAGCGCTCCACCGAGCCCTCGGCAGCCCGCCGGAAGAAGACCCCTTGGCCGCCTTCTTCCGCGGAGGGGCCGAAGAAGAGATCGCGTTTCTTGCCGACATCCTCAGCCGGGGCGGCAAAAGGGCGCAGGGCTTTGCCTTGCGGCTTGCGCGCGATGAACAGGACGATGAAAGCCGGTTTTCCGCGCTGCAAAGTGTGGTCTTCACCAGCGAAGGCCGACCCCGCAAGGAAGTGTTTGATCTCGTCGCGCGGGAAGCCGGGGAAGCAGGCACGGCGCGGCTGGAATACCTTTCCAAACGCATCCTCGATACGGCCGAGGCGCGGCTTGCGCGGCGCATCCTGCACCTCAACGAAGCGGCCTTCCGCTGCGCCACGGCCTATCTCGCCCAATACCAGCGGTTGAAGGAGGCGCGGGGGGCGCTGGATTTCGCCGACATCGAACTCTTCGCCTGGCGGCTCGTCACCACCAGCGATCACGCGGAATATCTGCAATACAAGCTGGATGCCCGCTTTCGCCATGTCCTCATCGACGAATTCCAGGACACCAACCCGGTGCAGTGGCAGATTCTGCGCGCCTGGCTTGCCGCGAGCGAAGCAGCCGACCGACGCCCCACCGTCTTCCTCGTGGGCGATCCCAAGCAGTCCATCTACCGCTTCCGCGGCGCGGAGCCGCGGCTTTTCACCCTGGCCCGGGATTGGCTCAAGCTCCACTATGGCGCCATTCACCTCACCCAGGACGAATCGCGCCGGTGCGCCCCAGCGGTGATCGATGTGGTGAACCGCGTCTTCGGCGCCCTGCCCGACTTCCCCCATTTCCGCCCCCACCGGGCCCATCGGCAAAGCTTGCCGGGAGGTGTGTTGATCCTGCCCCTTGCCGTGGCCGAAGAACCCCAGGCGGCGGAGGAACGGCTGCGCAACCCCCTCGTCGAACCCCTGCCGGAGCCCGTGG
>Ga0272446_1006925_pt1 | contig 11545 bp, 12 predicted proteins | sample YNPCB0061_FD_194587 | JGI IMG/M metagenome (GOLD analysis project Ga0272446, IMG submission 194587) | Hot spring microbial mat communities from Yellowstone National Park, WY, United States - YNP-CB-006-1 | ecosystem: Environmental > Aquatic > Thermal springs > Hot (42-90C) > Sediment | place...
TTGGGCGAGCCGCCGGGCTTGCTGACGCCGCCGGCTCGCCGTGCCGATGAGGTTGGGCGAGCCGCCGGGCTTGCCGACGCCGCCGGCTCGCCGTGCCGATGAGGTTGGGCAAGCCGCCGGGCTTGCTGACGCCGCCGGCTCGCCGTGCCGATGAGGTTGGGCAAGCCGCCGGGCTTGCCGTTGTATGAGGTGCAGAATGACCGAGCAATACTTTCGCAGTGAGGGCCTGCTGAAGGCTCGATTTGACGGCGCGCAGCGCCAGATGGGGTTCCGCGCCACGACGCTGGAAGCCTGGCGGTTGTGGCGTCAGGATCTGCGCGCGACCCTGCGGCAACTCACCGGCCTCGACCGCATGACGCCGGTTGCGCCGCGCCCGCGCGTGACCGAGACTGTTCAATGCGAAGGATATCGGCGCGAGCGTGTCGAGATTGACACTGAGCCGGGCGTGACTATGCCGCTGTATGTGCTCGTCCCCGACGGCCTGCAAGGCCCAGCGCCCGCTGTGATCGCGTCGCACGGTCACGACAGCGGCGGCAAAATCTCGCCGGCCGGTGTGACCGGCATTCCCGGCGTGGCTGAGCGCGTGCGCGACTACAACTATGACTACGGGGTCAAGGCCGCCCGGCGCGGTTTCGTTGTGTTCTGCCCCGACGCGCGCGGTTTCGGCGAGCGGCGCGAATCGTTCAGCGCCGGGCCGGACAAGTTGTTCAACTCATCCTGCGCGCAGCTTGCCCACATGGGCATTCCGCTCGGACTCACTGTCACCGGCATGTGGGTGTGGGATTTGCAGCAGCTGGTGGACTATGTGGAGAGCCGGCCCGAATGCCAGGGCCGCAAGATCGGGGCGATTGGCCTGTCCGGTGGCGGGTTACAAACCCTGTGGTTGTCGGCGCTCGACGACCGCATTGCGTGCGCTGTCGTCAGCGGCTACTTCTACGGCGTGAAGGACTCGCTTTTGGAGCTGTCGAACAATTGTGACTGCAACTATGTGCCGCATCTGTGGGAGAAGGTGGATATGGGCGATCTGGGCGCGCTGGTTGCGCCGCGTCCGTTGTTGATCGAGGCTGGCCTGCAAGACCCGCTGAACGGATCGCGCGGCATCGACAACGTGAAAGAGCAGGTGGACATTGCCCGGCAGGCGTATGGGTTGTTGCAGTCGCCGGGGACCATTGATCTGGCAACGTTCGACGGCCCGCACATGTGGCATGGCGCGCGCGCCTGGGCCTGGCTGGACACATGGCTGAAGGGGTAGGCCGGCGGGGATAATAGCGCCCATGAAAAGCTATCGCAAAGAGCTGTGGTTCACTGTTCCCGCCCGCCGCGCGTTCATCAACATCACCGCGCAGGTGGAGCAATGCCTTCAGGAAAGCGGCGTGAAGGAAGGGCTGGTGTTGGTGAACGCGATGCACATCACCAGCTCGGTCTTCATCAATGACGACGAGAGCGGGCTGCATCACGACTATGACCGCTGGCTGGAGAAACTGGCCCCGCATGAGCCGATCTCGCAATACCGGCACAACGACACCGGCGAAGACAACGCCGACGCGCACCTGAAGCGCCAGGTCATGGGCCGCGAAGTGGTGGTTGCCATCACCGAAGGCCGGCTGGATTTTGGCCCCTGGGAGCAGATTTTCTACGGCGAGTTCGACGGACGCCGGCGCAAGCGTGTGTTGGTGAAAATCATCGGCGAATGATGCGCTGTGGAACTGGTTGTCTCGAATCTGCTCAATCCGCCGATCCTTTTCTTTCTGCTGGGGCTTTTGGCGGTGGCGGCCCGGTCGGACCTGGATCTGCCCCCGCCGATCCCGCGCCTGTTGTCGCTGTATCTGTTGTTGTCCATCGGCTTCAAGGGCGGCGTGGCGCTCAGCCAGAATGGAAACGGCCAGGCGGTCTGGGTGTTGGTTGCCGCCATGTTGATGTCGGCGCTGACGCCGCTGTACATGTTCTCGATTCTGCGGCGAAAGCTGGACCGGCCCAATGCGGCGGCATTGGCTGCAACGTACGCCTCGGTGAGTGCTGTGACGTTCATCACGGCCAGCGCCTTTCTCGATCAGATCGGCCAGCCGCACAGCGGCTTCATGGTGGCCGGCCTGGCGTTGATGGAATGGCCGGCCATTATCGTTGGCGTGGCGCTGGCGCGCTGGGGAAGCAGACCGGCAGAAGGCCGGGTTGCGCTGTCTGTGGGCGAGGTCTTGCGCGAGTCTCTCTTCAACGGTTCAGTCCTGCTGCTGGTCGGCAGTTTGCTCATCGGTTGGTTGACCGGCCAGCGCAGTGCGGCGTCACTGAAGCCCTTTACCGAAGGCATTTTCAACGGCGCGCTCAGTTTGTTTCTGCTCGACATGGGCATTGTGGCGGCGCGCCGCATGAGCATCCTCAGGCCGCTGGGCGTCTTCCTCCTCGTGTTTGCCGTGGGCCTGCCGTTGGTCAACGCGGCGATGGGATTGACCCTCGCCCGATTGATTGGCGTCGTCCCTGGCGATGCGTTGCTGTTTGTCGCGCTGTGCGCCAGCGCGTCGTATATCGCGGCGCCGGCGGCCATGCGCCAGGCCGTGCCCGAAGCTGATCCGGCGGTGTATGTGACCCTGGCTCTGGGCGTCACTTTTCCTTTCAATGTCACCCTGGGCATTCCACTGTACATGAGTGTGATTCAGGCGATATGGTGATCTGATGCGCCCGATCAAGCGAGTCGAGATTATTACGGACACTGTCGAGATGAACGCTGTCGTGCGCGTCCTGGAGCGGCATGGCGTGTCTGGCTACACCATCGTCGGCGATGTGATCGGCAAAGGCGAACGCGGCATGCGCCTGGGTGACGAGTTGAGCGGCGTCTTCCAGAACAGCTATCTGCTGACCGCCTGCGAGCCGGAGCAAATCGACGCTGTGATCGAGGCGATCCGTCCTATCCTGCAACGGCGCGGCGGCGTATGTCTGGTCAGCGACGCCTGGTGGGTGCGACATTGACCCGCCCCGCCACGCGCCCTTCATCCCGCCTTTTTGAGGTTTGCGCATCACGATGGCTGTTATTACTCTGAAGTCTCCCTATCTGAACGAGGCGGCAACGCCTGTTGTCTGGTTGAAGGGCAACCTGCATGCCCATACCACCATCAGTGACGGCTCTCGCCCGCCGGAGCAGGTGATTGCCGCCTACGAACGGCTTGGCTACGATTTTCTCGCCCTCACCGATCATGACGCGCTGGCGCCGGCGCGTGAATACCAGGCCGACACGCGGCTGGTTTTGATCCCCGGCGTCGAGATCACCGCGCGTGGGCCGCACATCCTTCAGCTCGGCCTCGAAGCAGTTCAGGAGCCGGCGGTGGACCGCCAGCGCAACCTCGATTTCATCGTGGCGCAGGGCGGGCTGGCAGTGTTGAACCACCCCAACTGGCAGTGGCATTTCAACCACTTCCCGCAGGAGTTGATGCAGTCCTTGAACGGCGCAATTGGCGTCGAGATCTACAACGCTGTGATCGACCGGCTGGAAGGCGCGGCGCTGGCCACCGACCGCTGGGACCGGCTGCTCTCCCAGGACAAATGGGTATGGGGCTTTGCCAACGACGATTCGCACTATCCAACAGACGATGGGCGCGCGTGGAACATGGCGCAGTGGGACGCGAGCGCGACGCCAACTGCCGGGGACATCCTGGACGCGCTGCGCAAGGGCCGTTTCTTCGCCTCGACCGGCGTCACGATCGACGCCATCCAGATCGACGGCCCGACAATTCATGTGACGGCGGCCAACGCCCAGTGCATTCGTTTCATTACGCGCTGGGGCGTTGTCGCGCATACGGTGGAGGCCTCGCAGGCAAGCTGGACTGTTCCAAACACCCCCGACGTTGTGGAAAGCCTCAAGTACGTTCGCGTCGAGTGTTTCGGCGTGGGCAGCCGCATGGCCTGGAGCCAGCCGATCGCAATCGAATATCAACCCTGATGCGCTGGGGTATCATCACGCCCTATGGACATCGAACTCATTCAATCGCTGGTCGAGACGTGGGGGCCGCCGGGCCGCGAAGGCCGCATTCGCGCGCTGATCGAGCAGCATGTGGCCGGCCTTGTTGACGAGACGCGCACAGACCGCATGGGCAATTTGATTGCGCTCAAGCGCGCGACAGTCAAGCCGGCGGACGGCGCCTCGCCGTTGCGCGTCATGCTCTCTGCGCACATGGACGAGATCGGCTTTGTTGTCTCGCACATTGATGAAAAGGGATTTGTGCGCTTCACAAACGTAGGCGGGTTGCGCCCGCTGTCCCTGCCCGGCAATCGGGTCGTGTTCGAGAATGGGACGATCGGCGCGATTCAGGTGGAAAAGGGCATCCTGGCAGCGGACAGCGCGCCGAAGATGACCGATCTGTTCATCGACGTCGGGGCGACGGATGCCGCATCGGCGCCGGTGAAGGTGGGCGATATGGGCGCGCTGGCCGGCGCGCTGGCCCGGCAGGGCGACCGGCTGATCGCCAAGAGCATGGACGATCGCGTCGGCTGCGCTGTGGTCATCCAGGCGCTGCGGCAGCTCAAGCGCACGCCGCACGATGTCTACGCGGTGTTCAGCGTTCAGGAGGAAGTCGGTCTGCGCGGCGCGCGCACTTCGGCCTTTGCCATCAATCCTGACATTGGCATCGCTGTGGATGTGACTGCGACCGGCGATTTTCCCGAAGCCGCACCCATGTCGGTCGCGCTGGGCAAGGGCGCCGCCATCAAGGTGCAGGATTCATCCGTGATCGCCGATCCGCGTGTGCGCGCTTTGATGGTGCAACGCGCCAAAGAAAGTCGCATCCCGTATCAGCTTGAGGTGCTGACCGCCGGCGGCACAGACACAGCGGCCATACAGATGGCGCGCGAAGGCGTGCCGGCCGGCTGCATCTCCATTCCTACCCGCTACATCCACTCCATCAGCGAAATGGTGGACTTGAAAGATGTACAGGCATGCGCTGATCTGCTGGCGGCCATCCTCAGCAAGCCGATTGAACTGAAGGATTGAGCCACTGGGTCATTGGGTGATCGAGTCATTGAGTCATTGAGCAATCACCTGATCTCTGGATGTCTCAATCGCGCAATCGCACAATCACACAATCACCCGATTCAAATGGGGGCCAGCCGGCCATTCTTCAGCATGACGCTGTGGAGGATGCGCTTGTCGCAATCGCTGCCCGGCTCGATGGTGCTGGCCTTCACCGTGACATAGGCCTTCAACGGCGTCACCAGCAGTTTGCGCACCAGCGTTTCTTCGACCTGAAAGATGCCGGCCGAGTTGCTCATGAGGACTTCGATTTCGACCGGCACTTCTTCGCCGCGCCGGATGTTCACCTCTTCGATCGCCAGCGCCGACACCGCGTGAATGTCGATCTTGCCCAGATCGAACGGCATGCGCGCGCGGCCTTTGGTCATATCGCTGCCGTCGGCCACAGCCACGACGGCGCCTTCCATGAACAACGGTGCCGGGTTCACGTCGTGCGTGTGAATGGCCGACAGAATGAAGTTGTGAATGAGCTGCTGCTGTTCGCGGTCGTCGTACAACAGGGGCAGATAGTCGGCCAGGACAGGTTGCGCCAGCATCATGCCGATCATTTCGTGGCCGGCGCGATGGACTGAGTTGCCGATGTCGTGCAGCATGATGCCGCCCAGGGTCACCAGGAAGCTGTCATCGACTTCGCCGGCGCCGGAAACGATCACGTCCATGGGCACGTTCGCGCCTGTGAGCAGCGTCATGATCTGCATGGTGGCGGCGGTGACCACCCGCGCGTGGATGGGGCCATGATCGTTATAGTTGAGCTTGCCGACCGTGGTGTAGTTTGACAGATTCCAGTGCGCGCCCATGCGCGGGTCGCTGATGAGCAAATCGTACAAACGCGCCGTGCGGGGGTGTGGCGCGGTCAACTCGCGGATGGTGGCGTCGGCGCGCCGGGCCAGTTCGGTGTAGTCGTCGGGAAGGGTGACTTTCAGCCGGGCGCCGTTGCCGGCGCGGTCGTGGTCGTGGTGAACAATGCGAATGCGTGACATTGAACGTTTTTCAGGGTCGGCGCCCGCGCGTCCGGTTATTGGCGTGGCGCGTCTTGTTATCTGCCTCGGCCGGGGCGGCGGAGGCCGGCGCTGTATCGATCTGTTGCGCTTGCGCTGCGAGGAGTTCTGACCTTGCCTCTTCCATCCGCGCAACCAGCGCGCTATCGTTGCCCTTGAAGCTCTGGATGGTGCGGCGAGCGCACTGGCAACATCCCAGGCTGGCGCGATAGCTGTCGAGGTCGCAAGTCAGGCAATTGCTGAGCCGGATCATCATGAGGGAGAAGGCAAGCACATCCTCGTGTGTTTCAGGCAGGTTTGCCAGCCGGTCGATCAAATTTCGCCAGGTGTCGCCGGGTCGGACGTTGCGCAACTCGGGAATGCAGCGCGCGGGGAAGAGGATTTCGCTATCTGGGTACATCCTGGTTTGCCATCTATTCGCAGTGAACCATGCAGTCGGCCTGTCTCAAAGCGTTCATTGCTTCGCTACAAGCCGCGCGGACAACGCAGACGCGACATTATAATGCACGGCGATGAGCGTCCAACTCTATACCCGCATGGGGGATGATGGATACACCAACCTGCTCGGCGAAGGCCGGGTTGCCAAGCACACGCCCCAGCCCGAAGCCTATGGCACGGTGGATGAAGCCAGCGCCGCCATGGGCGTGGCCCGGGCCATGGCTGCCAGCGACCTGACTCGCAGCGCGCTGCTGACCGCCCAACGCGACCTGTACCGTCTGATGTCCGAACTGGCAGCCTCTCCGCAGGTTGCTGAGCGGTTTCGGGCCATCGATGCCAGCCGTGTGCGCTGGCTGGAGGAGCAGATCGAGGCGGTCACGGCTCAGGTGAGCCTGCCCCGCGAATTCATCGTGCCCGGCGACACCGCCCCAGGCGCCTATCTCGACCTCGCCCGCGCCATTGTGCGCCGCGCTGAGCGCCTCGTCGTCCATCTGTTGCACGACGGCCTGGTCGAAAACGTCGAACTCGGCCGCTATCTGAACCGGCTGTCGTCGCTGCTCTTTGCGCTTGAATTGCACGAGAACGCGCTGGCCGGCGCGCCCGCGCCCACACTGGCCAAACAGCGGGATTGAGCAGTTGTCAATTGTCAATTGACGATTGACGATGGCGCGCGCAGCCTGCCGCGCCAGTTGATTGCTGCGCCGCATGCTGCCGGGTGAACTTCCAATCCCATCATCCCTGACGGTTGTGGCACAATAGGCCGGTTGTGTTTTTATCTTTATTTTGTCTGGACGGGTCGCTGCCTGCGGGCGCTGGTGACTCGCGCGATGCGGAGTAGTTAAATGGATAAGGATAGTCTGGTTTCATTGTATCGGCAGATGCTGTTGATCCGCGTATTCGAGGACAAGTCGGCGGAAATGTACGCCAAAGCGAAGATCGGCGGTTTCCTGCATCTGTACAACGGTCAGGAGGCGATTGCGGTCGGCGCCGTGTCTGCGTTGCGGCCCGACGATGATCTGGTGACGCATTACCGCGACCATGGCTATGCGCTGGCGCGCGGCATCTCGCCGCGCGCGGTGATGGCTGAGTTGTTTGGCCGCGAAACCGGCACAACCGGCGGGCGCGGCGGTTCGATGCACCTGGCGGACGTGTCGAAGCGTTTCTGGGGCGGATATGCCATCGTGGGCGGCCATTTGCCCCTGGCAGCCGGCCTGGCCTACGCCGCTCAGCACCACAAAACGGGCCGCGTCGTGTTTTGCGTCATGGGCGATGGGTCGACCAACATCGGCACTTTTCACGCCGCGCTCAACTGGGCCCAGTTGTGGCGGTTGCCTGTGATCTTCACGGTGGAGAACAACCAGTATGCGATGGGGACGGTCATCACCAACCACAGCGCCGTGACCGAAATCTATCGCAAGGCGTGCGCCTATGACATGCACGCCGAGCAGGTGGACGGCAACGACGTGCTGGCGGTGCGCGAAGTGGTGTGCCGGCTGGCCGAGCGCGCCCGCAACGGTGAAGGGCCGGCATTGCTCGAAGCAGTCACCTTCCGCCATCGCGGCCACTCTATGGCCGACTCTGATGTGCAACGGCCCAAGTCGCAGGTGGCTGAGTGGAAAGAGCGCGATCCCATTCCCGCTTTTGCCCAGGTTCTCCTGGAGCGCGAGCTGCTGACCCCGCAAGACCTGGAGCAAATCGCGCGCGATGTGGAAGCGGAGGTCGAGGACGCGGTGGCCTTCGCCGACGCCAGCCCTGAGCCGGCGCGGCAAACGCTGTATGAAGGCATCTATGCTGAACCGGTGAGCAACATGCAGATCGACGGCTCACTTATTGCGCCGCCCGCGTTGGGGCCGGTTATTTTCAAAAATGGAACGGGCAATCATGGCTGAAATCACCTATCGTGAAGCGCTCAAGCGCGCCTTGCGCGAGGAAATGGCCCGCGATCCCAACGTGGTGATCTGGGGCGAGGATATTGTGGCCTATGGCGGCGGCGGCGCGTATGGCGTGACCGCCGGCCTGGCGAAGGAGTTCCCCGGCCGCGTGCGCGATGTGCCAATTGCAGAGGAAGCCATCGTCGGCGTGGGAATCGGCGCGGCCATGGGCGGCGTTCGGCCGGTGTGCGAGTTGATGACGATCAACTTCGCGCTGGTGGCCTGGGATCAGATCGTCAACCACGCCGCCAAGCAGCATCACATGTTCAACCGGCAAATTCAAGTCCCCATGGTCATCCGCTCGCCGGCCGGCTGGGGGCGCACAGCTTCCACGCACTCGCAGACATTCGAGAACTGGCTGGCTTCCATCCCCGGCCTGAAAGTCGTTTATCCGTCCACGCCCTACGACGCCAAGGGGCTGTTGAAGGCCTCCATCCGCGACAACGACCCGGTGTTCTTCATCGAGCACCTGGCCTTGTATGGGACGCGGGGCGAAGTGCCCGATGAGGAGTACGTTTTGCCGATTGGCGTCTCCCAGGTGAAGCGCCCAGGCAAGCATCTCACCGTTGTCACCTGGGGCCGCATGCTGGTCGAGACCATGAAGGCCGCCCGCGCACTCGAAGCCGAGGGGATTGAACTCGAAGTGATCGATCTGCGCACGTTGCGCCCGCTGGACCTGGCGCCGGCGCTGGAATCGATTCACAAGACCAACCGCGCCATCGTCGTGGAAGAGGGCTTTCGCACGGTTGGCCTGGGCGCCGAGATCGCGGCCTCTTTGCAGGAGATGGCTTTCAATGATCTGGACGCGCCAATTGCGCGCGTGGCCGGCCTCGAAGTGCCCATGCCCTACGCCAAAAACCTGGAGCGCGCGACGATTCCCTTCGCCGAGGATGTGATTGCGGCTGTGCGCCGGATGATGGAAAAGCAATACTAGGCAGGAAGCATCATGGCCAAAGAGATCACCATGCCCCAGATGGGCTTCGACATGACCGAAGGCACGATCGCCAACTGGTTGAAAGCAGAAGGCGACTCGATCAAAAAGGGCGAGCCGGTTGCAGAAATCGAAACCGACAAGACGACGATACAGATCGAGGCCTTTGAGTCCGGCGTGCTGTTGAAAATACTCGCGCCGCCCGGCGCAAAGGTGCCGGTCGGTCAGCCGATTGGACTGATCGGCCAGCCGGGTGAGTCAGCGCCGTCTGTGGCAGCAGAGGCCTCGGCGCCCCCGCCGACGTCTGTCGCATCGGTGGCCGCGCCTGCCGCGACTCCCGCCCCCATGCTGGAAGTCAAGGCCACGCCCATCGCTCAGCGCATCGCTGCCGAACTGGGCGTTGATCTCGCGCGGGTGAAGGGCACTGGCCCCGACGGGCAGATTCGGCGTGAAGATGTCGAGGGCTATGCCCAGGCGATGAAAGCCGGCGGCGCTGCTGCCCCGGCAGTCGTGAATACCGGGCGCGTCATCGCCTCGCCAGCGGCGAAGCGGCTGGCCGAGCAGCGCGGCGTCGATTTGCGCCTGGTCAAGGGCAGCGGCCCTGAGGGGCGCATCGTCCTGGAAGATGTCGAGAAATTCGCGGCAGCCGCGACCGCTGCTGCGCCCGCTGCTGTTCCGGCGGCTGCGCCGGCCCCGCAGGTTGCGCCGCAGCCCGCGCCGCAGCCCGCGCCGCGCACGGCTGCCGGCGTGCGCAAGGCGCTCTCGCGCATGCGCCAGACCATCGCCCAGCGCATGACCCAGAGCAAGACCACTGCGCCGCACTTCTACATCACCCTGCCGGTGGAGATGGACGCCGCGCTGGCCCTGCGCCAGCAAATCAATGAGTCGTTGAAGCCGGAGAATCTGAAAGTCTCCGTCAACGACATGGTGGTGCGCGCCACCGCTCTGGCGCTGCGGCGATTCCCGAACCTGAACGCCTCCTTCGATAGCGATGCGATTGTGCTGCACGAGCAGATTCACGTCGGCATCGCGGTGGCTGTGGAAGGCGGCCTGGTGACAGTCACTGTGCGCGACACCGACAAGAAGACGCTGCGCGAAATCGCGGTCGAGTCTGCGGCGATGGCTGCGCGCGCCCGTGAAAACAAACTGCAACCCGCTGACCTGGGCGGCCAGACGTTCACGGTCAGCAACCTGGGCATGTATGGCATCACGGTGTTCAGCGCCATCGTCAATCCGCCGGACGCCGGCATTCTGGCGGTCGGCGCAGCCACGCCCACGCCGGTTGTGCGAGATGGCGAGGTGGTCATCCGCAACATCATGAACATCACCCTGTCCGGCGATCATCGCGTCACGGACGGCGCCGAGGGCGCGCTGTTCGTCAACGAGATCAAGCGCATGCTGGAGAATCCCTGGGGGCTGGTGCTGTAGTCTGTCGGGCAAGCCGCCGGCTTGCCCGACAAGCCCCACGTCACGGGCGGCGCAGGTCGTGTATCATCCGGCGCGATGAGTGACGCGCAACCCGTCGCCTTTGCGACCGCCGACCCGCGCTGCGCGGACGCCCCCCACGCCGCGCCGGCCGCCTTTCACGTCATGCTGAAACCGCGCGGCGCGATCTGCAACCTGGATTGCGCCTACTGCTACTTCCTGTCAAAGGAATTGATGTACCCCGGCAGCCGCTTTCGCATGGCCAGCGAGCTGCTGGAGGCGTACACAAAGCAGTACATTGAGGCGCAACGCGCGCCGGAGGTGACGTTCGCCTGGCAGGGCGGCGAGCCGACCTTGATGGGACTGGATTTCTTTCGCCTGGCCATTGAACTGCAACAGAAATACCGCAAGCCCGGCATGCGCATCTACAACGCCCTGCAAACGAACGGCACGCTGCTCGATGACGCCTGGTGCGAGTTCTTTCGCGCGCATCACTTTCTGATCGGGCTCAGCCTCGACGGCCCGCGCGACCTGCACGACGCCTATCGCGTGGACAAGGGCGGCCGGCCCACCTTCGACCGCGTGATGGCCGGCCTGGCGCTGCTCAAGCGGCACAACGTCGAGTTCAACATTCTCACCACGGTGCACGCCGCCAACGCGCCGCATCCGTTGCGCGTCTATCGTTTTCTGCGCGATGAGGCCGGCGCGCAGTTCATCCAGTTCATCCCCATTGTGGAGCGCCGGCCATCCGACGACGCGCGAGGGCAGCTCTATGTGCAGGCCGGCGACCACGTCACGCCGCGTTCGG
>Ga0272446_1006926_pt1 | contig 11544 bp, 7 predicted proteins | sample YNPCB0061_FD_194587 | JGI IMG/M metagenome (GOLD analysis project Ga0272446, IMG submission 194587) | Hot spring microbial mat communities from Yellowstone National Park, WY, United States - YNP-CB-006-1 | ecosystem: Environmental > Aquatic > Thermal springs > Hot (42-90C) > Sediment | place...
GTTGCGCTTTCGTTGAGGGTTTCAATGGTTTGAAACGGGAGCGCGATGCGAATAGGCGCACTCTTTTTTCCGTCTTTGTATTTGCCGTCCCAAAGGAGTTCGGTCATAATGAGGAGAAGTTTTTTCAAAAGATAGCGCACGTCGATGGCGTATCAAAACGATGCGTGTGATTCTGAACGAAGCGTAGAGAGTGAATAGTTGAGAGTTAAAAGTTGAGAGTGAACCTGCCCGTTCAACTCTCAACTCTATTCTCAACTGTTTTGGAGTTCTCGCGTTGCTCACGATGACAAAAAAGGCTTGGAATGACGACGACTTGATGCGGTGAAATGAAACACAAGTTGGATGCACGCGCCATACAAAGCGTTGGGCGATTCAACATTGGCGGTCGCAGAGAGAATCGTTATTTTTAAGAAAATAAGAGACAGCAGTTACTTGATAAAAAGAGATAAAAAAATTCGATGACGATGAGCGGAAACGTCGTTTTGGTTCATGGCATTTTCGATACAGCGAAAGTGTTTTCAACGTTGCAAAAAGGGTTGGAACACGAGGGGTTTGCGGTGTATGCGCCGAGTCTCTCGCCCAACGACGGCAGCGCGTCGCTCTCTCTATTGGCAGCGCAGTTGAAAAAGTTTATTGACCGCAGCGTGCCTGAGCGTGAGTTGTTTAGCATCGTCGGATACAGTATGGGCGGTTTAGTGGCGCGGTATTATTTGCAGGAGTTAGGCGGCTCTGAACGCGCAACGCAGCTTATCACGCTGTCCAGTCCGCACCATGGCAGTTTGCTGGCGCATTTGCTCAATGGCGATGGATATCGAGAGATGCGCCGTGGCAGCATGTTTTTGAAGCGCTTGGAGGCGCGCGACGACGCGCTGTCGTCGTTGAAAATCACGTCGCTCAGAACGCCGTTTGATTTAATGGTTGTGCCATCACGGAGTTCGGTGTGGGGACGCGCCGAAAATCTGAGCGTGCCTGTGCCAGCGCATGCGTTGATGACGCGCTCAAAGCTCGTCGAGCGTGAAATCGTTAAGCGATTACGGAGCGACCAGCCGTGCGGCTCGGCAGCCGAAGAAAGCATCGTTAAACTCTAACGCGCACAATGCGCGCCAAAAAACACTATGGATAAACTCAAGGTCGGCGTCATCGGCTTAGGCAATATCTCGCAAGTTGCACATCTGCCAATTCTATCCAAGATGGACACCGTCGAGCTCGTTGCTGTCTGCGATGTTGAACACGCCAGAGCCAAACTCGTTGGCGAGCGTTACAAAATCAAGGGTGTGTTCAAAAGCTATGAAGACCTGTTGGGCTTAAAAGACCTTGACGCTGTGGTTATTGCCACGCCGACGAACACGCACAAAGAAATTGCCATTGCGGCTGCGCACGCCGGAAAGCACTGCCTTATCGAAAAGCCTCTGGCACGCACCGCCAAAGAGACGAAGGAAATCATCGATGCCGTCGGCAAAACGCCCGTCAAAATGATGGTTGGCATGAACCAACGGTTCAGGCCCGACGCGATGGTTTTAAAGAGTTTCATTCAAGGTGGAGAAATCGGCGATGTGTTTTTTGTTAAAGCAGGCTGGCTGAAAAAAAATCCCGTCGACCGACAGTGGAAGGTGCAGAAAGGCATTTCGGGCGGCGGCGTCTTTTTGGACTTGGGCATTATGGTGCTTGACCTGGCGCTCTGGCTGCTGGGATTCCCGAAAGCCAAAAGCGTGTCCGCCGTCAACTTCGAGCGTCAGTCCAACGAAGCTGCATCCGCGAATGTGGAAGATTTTTCATCGGTCTTGGTGCGGCTCAAAAACGGTCAAGCGATTGCAATTGAGACTGGTTGGAATTTCGAGGTCGATAACGACCTGCTCTTCTGCAATGTGTATGGCAAAGAAGGCTTTGCGCGGGTGCATCCGCTTAAATTCCACAAGAAAGTTCAAGAGAATTTGGTGAATGTAACGCCAGAGCGCATCGGCACATTGGAAGACATTTACAAACGCTCGTATCAAAATGAGTTGAAGCATTTTATCGGCGCTGCGCAAGGGCTTTTTCCAGTAACATCGACCATTGAAGAAGCGCACGAGCGTATGACCATCGTTGATGCGATTTACAAATCCGCGCGTCAGAAAAAAGAAGTCGCACTGTAACGCAATCGCCTCAATCACCAAAGACTGTTATGCAGGAGACGGCACACTTCTTTGAGAAAATCATAGCAGCGCAGCAAGCCCTGCTACGCGACGATGAGCATAGCTTACGCGATACCCTTGCTGCTTTCGGCGACGCTGTTCGAGCCGATTGGGCGTTTCTCTACAAAGCCGAACCGATTGCACGCGATACTCAGGTGCTTAACCCTGTGGCGGCGTGGCATGGTCAAACACCAGTGAGCGTATCTGCTGTGCCAGATATTCAGCCAGAGAGCGTGGCGCGGCTCAGAAAAGGTGAAACGTTGCGCGGCTTAGAAGTGAACGCCGTTGCTTACACCGCCGACGGCATTGATGCCGTCAATCAGGGAGAAACGCTGGTGATGCCCGTGCGATACAAAGAGGAGTTTTTAGGCGCGCTGTGGGTAAGCTGCGCATTGACAGCCAACGATATTGAGCGCCTCAAGCCATTTTTAGATGCACTCGGCTTATACAAAAAGCGCAAGCGTGTCGAGCGCCTTCTGTGGGAACACCAAACGGAACTTGTTACGCTGCGCGAAGCAGCGCTCTCCGCCTCGAAGGCAAAGTCGGAGTTTCTGGCCAGCATGAGCCACGAGATTCGCACCCCGATGAACGCGATTTTGGGCGCGACCGACCTTCTGATGGAAACATCGCTCTCTGGCGAACAAAGGCATTATGTCAGCCTGTTGCGCAACGCCGGAAGTGCCTTGCTTGCACTTATTGACGACATTCTCGACTTCTCAAAAGTGGAAGCTGGACAACTGCGGCTCGAGAAAATCGATTTCGATGTGCGCGACCTCGTCGAGCGCATCATTGATATGATGAGCATTCGCGCCAACGAAAAAAAACTGACGATTCATTACAGCGTTGCCCCCGACGTGCCCGCATTTCTGGTCGGCGACCCAAATCGGCTGCGGCAAATTTTAGTCAACCTCATCGGCAATGCCATCAAGTTCACCCCCGCAGGAAGTATCACGGTGTCGGTGCAAAAAGATGCAGCGCTTGCGCACGGCTTGCGGTTTAGCGTCGCCGATACAGGCATTGGCGTTCCGAAAGAAAAGCAGGCGGAAATCTTCGAGCAGTTTGCTCAAGCCGATTCGTCGAACACGCGGCGGTTCGGTGGCGTTGGGCTTGGGCTTGCCATCTCGAAACGGCTGGTCGAGTTGATGAACGGAAAAATTTGGGTGGAAAGTGAGCCGCAACAGGGCAGCACATTTTCATTCACGGCGCAGTTCGAGCCGTCGATGGCGACAGATGCTGTCCTGTCAGCCCAGTCGGTCTTGCTTGAAGGGCGAACAGCCTTGATTATTGACAACGATGAGCAGCAGCGCGAGGCGTTGGCGCAACTGTTCCGCGAGTGGAGCGCCGCATCGATTGAAATGGTAAGTATCGACGCGGGGAAGATTCAGCAGCGGCTCAATGAGCGTGAGCCTGTCAATATCATCGCCTTAAACTGCCGTATGTCTGAAGAGGAAAGCGAAAAAATTGTCGCTGCAATCCAGTTACATCAACAGCGAAACAAAACCATCATCATAGTCTTCAACGCACGTCGCCAAAGCGACTTTAAACGCTTGGAACAGCTCGCCGTCGCCGCTTACTTGGTAGAACCAGTGCGGCGAAACGAGGTTGCAAAAGCACTTCAACGCGCCTTGACGGAAGAGCGCTTGCAGAGCGCCGTTGTTAAACCTGACGAACAAAAGCGGCTGGCGATTTTATTAGCAGAGGATTCACTCGACAACCAACTCTTGGTTAAAGCCTACCTAAAAAAAATGCCGCACGAGTTGGACATTGCCGAAACCGGCGTCAGCGCCGTCGAGAAATTCAAACATGGCGCTTACGACATTGTGCTGATGGACATGCAAATGCCTGAAATGGATGGCTATATGGCAACCGAGACCATTCGTCGCTTCGAGAAAACATCGGGAAAAACCCCGACGCCGATTATTGCCCTGACAGCGCACGCGCTCAGAGAGGAGGAGCAAAAAGCCTACGACGCAGGCTGCAATGCTTACCTGACAAAGCCCGTAAAACGAGAAGACCTAATCGCCACTATTCAACACTTTTCCAAGTCAGCCCGTTTGAAAAACCATGTCGGATAAAATTACCGTGGTAATTGATAAAGAACTTCGAGACCTTGTGCCAGATTTTCTGCAACGGCGCATCGACGATGTTGAAACAATCAAGTCAGCCCTGACGATCGGAGATTTCAGAACAATCGAGACGCTTGGGCATAATATGAAGGGCAGTGGCGCAGGCTACGGATTTAGAGAAATCAGCCGCATCGGCGCGGAAATCGAAGCGGAAGCCATCGCCCGACGCACCGAAACGATTATGGCTTGCCTTCAAGCCCTCGAGCATTTCGTCAAACATGTTCATGTCGAGTATGAGTCGCTTTGAGCCGACCGCGCGTCGATACACTTGGTCTGTTCAGCGCGTCTGCGACCTTACTGGAGTTTGACGCCGTAAATGTGTTGCCCGCGCACGGCGACGACAATCATATCGTTGAACACGGCTGGCGACGCCTCGATGTTGATGTTGAGGCTGAGTTTATCGAGCAACTTTCCTGTTTGCGCATCGAGCAGCGTCATATCGCCCGCGCAATCGCACTGAACGAGATACGCCTTGCCCGTTGAATCGTAGACCGCCACGGGCGACGACCACGAAAAATTCGGCTGCGTATATTTCCAAATCTCTTTGCCAGTGGATTTATGGAGTGCCAAAATTAAACCTTGGTTGAAACCGCCCGCTCGAGCTGCTGTAAAAATGACCCTATCGGAGATGTGATGTTTGCCGATGACACTGGTCGCCAACAGCCCGCCGTTCACCGGACTGGAGCCTAAAACAGATTGACACTTGTAGGGTTTCTCCCAAACGACTGCGCCCGTCAGCCCGTTGAGTTTTCGGAGGTAAGTAAATCCGCTGGTGCCTTGTTTATCGACTTCGCAGCCAGTGTAGACAAACGGCGTGTCGTTTTCAATATCGATGGTCAGCGAGGCATCGGTATCATCGTTGCCTTTGAAAAGCCACACGGGCTTCATGGTTTGCAAATCAAGGGCTTGAATTGAGCCGCCATTGTCGGCAAAGTAAGCAAGGTTTCTATAGATAGCCGGAGAATTTTCGATGCCGATGTGCGGGTTGCCGCTCACCTTGTAGCGATAGACGATGGTTTCAGGCGCAAGGGAAATTTTTTTTGCAGTGGTATCAACCTGTGTGTTGAGTTTTATCGAGTAGAAGAGTCCATTTTCGCCGACGATGAAAAACGTGTCTGTGTCGCGGTTGACCAAGCCAGAGGCATCAAACGCGCCCCACGAGCGAAACGCCGTTGTGTCTTTGCCCGCAATGAAGTGCAACAGAGAGCCATCAATGAGGCTGAAAATTCGAAACCCAATTGCGCCGTATTCAGGAATGCCTTGTCCAACGTAAAGCAGAGGATAGCCGCGCGGGTCAATGGATAAACTGCCTTTGACGGGATTTTTAAGGTCAATCGGCTCGCGCGTTTTTTTGCCCGTCTCCAAGTCCAAAAAATAAATGCGTCCATCGAGCGAGGCTTGAACGACCTCGACGAAATTCGGTTTGGTCTTGAACTCTGGTTTTAGGTTCATCAGGTTCTTGATGCTGTCGGGCCATTGCACGAGCGCAGGTTGTCCTGTCCAGCCCGCACCACCGCCCCAATTTTTCGAGCGACCTTTGTTGCTCGTGCCAAAAGCGGTCTGGAACGCCCAGACTTTTTGCAATTTTTTCTTCGACGGAGTGCAGGTGCCGAAGGCGGGCGCAGTTCGAAGGTGATTTCCTCTGAACGTCAAGACGCCGTCGATGAGCGCATAGTGGTCGGGAAAGACTTGCAGCACAGGCGAGACAAACGAGTCAGTTTTGACGCCGCCCACAAACACGTCGCTCGCGATGTTTTTGACACTTGCTGTGTCAATTGCAACAATGAGCAATGACTGTTTACGGGCGTCGCTTTGCAGCGTGTCGTGCAAAACGCTTTTGAGCGAATCAGCGTTTGATAAGGCGCCGCTCTGCAAAAGAATAAACGGAGCACGAAAGACGAACAACGTCGCCAAAAAGAGCGTGGAAAAGGCGAGCCAAAGCCGCATGAGTTTTTTGAATCGAGTTAAAATCGCGCAAAGCTACGGCGCGAACCGCGTTTGTCAAAAAAACCGCAAACGGAATTGAACGGCTTTCGCTATTTTCAAGGCGACAAAAGACAAAGCCGTATAAAAATTTGAAACTGACCAATGCCAAAGCCGCTTGAGCCGCCGCGCGATATGGAATTTCTCGATCATCTTGAAGAACTGCGGTGGCGGCTTCTGCGTGCGCTCATCGGCATGTTGGTGGTGGCAGCAGTCTCGGGCTACTTTGCCGACTTTATTGTCAACGACATTCTCATCGGGCCGCTCAAACGCGCCAATCCAAACGCGAAGTTGCAAAACCTTGTGCCTTATGGACAAGTTACGCTGTATCTGCAAGCCGTTTTGTTTTCAGCGCTCGTCGGTGCGTTTCCGATACTCGCCTATCAGGTTTGGAAGTTTATTGAGCCGGGCTTGACCGATGCAGAGCGCAAAGCCTCGCGCTTTGTGGTAACATTCATTTCAGCGTGTTTCTTTGCAGGGATTGCGTTTGGATACTTTGTGCTTCTGCCAGTGTCGTTAGGATTTTTTGCCTCGTTTGGCTCGCCGCTCATCGAGAACAACATTGCCATCGGCGACTATGTCAGTTTCTTCATCGGCACAATGCTGACGACGGCGGTGGTGTTTGAACTGCCCTTCGCCGCGTTTGTCTTATCGAGAATCGGGTTGCTCACACCGCCGTTTATGCGGCATTACCGCAAACACGCGATTGTGGCGATTCTCGTGCTTGCCGCAATTGTAACGCCATCGACCGACATCATCACGCAAGCCGTCATTGCAATTCCAATGATGCTGCTTTACGAAGTCAGCATTTTCATTTCCGCCGCTGTTCAGCGTCAGCGTGAAAAAGAAGAGCGCGCTGCCGAAGAAGCCTATCCGTAATCGTCTGTCGAAGCCCGTCAATACAAGCCAATTCAGTCTAAGCTGCCTGTATGCCCGAAGGAACAGTCGTCATCGAAAAATTTGAAAGCGCGGTTCTGAAAAAAAATCCGCTGGGCGATCCAGCGACACGACTGGTGCCGATTTACCTGCCGCCCACATACGACGGACGAAAAGCCTTTCCGACAATCTATATGCTCGCTGGCTTTGCAGGAACAGGCCTGAACTTTCTGAACGTCGCATTCGGCGCTGAAACCTTGCCACAGCGATTGGACAGGCTTATCGCAACGAAAAAAATGCGCGAGGCAATCGTCGTCATGCCCGATTGCATGACGCGCTTCGGCGGCTCGCAATATCTTGATTCGCCTGCCACTGGACGCTACGAAACGCATTTGATAAAAGAACTCATTCCACACATCGACAAAAAATACGCTACGAAAAACACACCAGCACATCGAGCCGTGATGGGAAAATCGTCTGGCGGCTATGGCGCGTTGAGATTGGCAATGACGCACGCAGATATGTTCGGCGCGGTTGCCTGTCATAGCGGCGATATGAACTTCGACCTGTGCTACGGACACGACATTCCCACCGCGTGCCGCATCTTGGAGCGTTACGACGGCAGCCTAAAAAAATTTTGGAATGCCTATCTCGCCGCGCCAAAAAAACCCAAAGACGCTTTTGCGTTGATAAACCTGATGGGCATGGCCGCAGCCTATTCGCCGAACCCGAAGAGGGCGTTTCCAGAAAACATCGACCTGCCCTTCGACACGCACACGGCTGAAAAAATTCCGTCTGTATGGAAACGCTGGCTGGCGCACGACCCGATTCGCCTGATGGAGCGGAAAGACGCTCAAGCCGCCTTGAAGCGGCTAACCTTGCTCTTTATCGATTGCGGCGTAAAAGATGAATTTGGGCTGCACTTCGGTGCGAGAATTTTTACGCAGAAACTAAAGCGGCTCGGAATTGCGCATCTCCACGAAGAGTTTTCAGACGGACACTTTGAGACGAGTTATCGCTACGATGTCTCGCTGCCGCGCATCTCCAAAGCGATTGCTTAAACTCTGTTCATCAGTGTTGTCATTGCAAGCGACGCAATCTGGTGTTTGGAGTAGGTTGCGTCGCTCGCTCAGTTCCTTGCAAGGACTGTTTGACATCGGCTCGTGCTTAAAAGTATCTCGGTGCTACGGCGTTTTGATGTCGATGGCCTCAGCGGCCGTCCACGATTTATGTTCTTTTGTGTAGTAGAGATATGCCCGCGACGCAGGCGCTTCGAACCGACCCGGAATATCGGCTTTCAAATCAAGGTTGATTTCGCGCACCTCATCGGGCAGCATCTGACGATAGTAAAACACGACCTCGCGTCCTGAAATCTCATAAAAATCAAACGCCTTTTTTTCTTGCAGTTCCTTGAGTTGCCATGGCTGCGCTGAAAGTCCGGCTGGTATGCCGACAATAGCGACGGTCATTGGCAGCCCATCTTTGGTGATGTTCTTGAGCCGCGTGGTGAGGCGAACCGTTTCGCCCATTGTGCAGGTTGTGGCGGCGAGCATTGTTTCCAATCTCACTTTGCACGAATCGGACGAGCGCGGCAGAAGCGTGTTCCACGAAATTAAGACGGCGTGCGGCAACGGATATTTTTCGCCGCCCGCTCTGACGCGAATCTCTTTGGTTTGCGCAGAGACAGCGTTTTCCAAACCGCCGATTTCAATCGCGTCGGTTACACCGGCTTGATAAGCGCGTTTGGCAACGCTCTTGCCATCGACGAATACTTCCACTGCGCCCGACTCTGCGGTTTGACGCGAGAACTTGGCATATTCGGTTAGGCACTTCAATGCAAGAATCGTCGCTTGCGTCGAGCCAAAATCGCCATAGCCGCTGCGCGCTTGCGAGATAAACTTCACCGCGTTGTTTAACGCAGGAATTTCGGATTTCGATTTAAGCAGCGCCATTGCTGCCAGCGATGTGGTCTCGACTGTCAAGCCCTGTCCGCCCGAACAGGTGATAGATTGCTTGCCCGACCAACTGCCGTTGGGCTGCTGCAGTTTGACCAGCGATTCAATTGCTTTGATGGCTTTTGCTTTCTCGCCAGCGCTGAACGCGGCGTTAGCGACGAGCGCAAGTTGATAAGCGTCGTTAGACTTCAGCGCGGCATTAAAGGCATGGTCAAGTTCTTTGGCAATCTCGGCTTTGTAGCCCGCTTCGGCAAGTGCATACGTGATGTAAGCGTTGGTAACATCTTCGCTGGCTCTGCCAAAACTATCGAGTGCTTTCGGGTCGCGCATAAACCCGCCTTTGCCATCGCGGCGCGACAAAAGCCACTCGCCCGTGCGTTTTACCATGGTGTTATCGAGACCGGCATAAACAGGCTGCATATCGCGGAACTCCATCAGCCCGTAGGCGGTGAGCGCCTCGTGCGCAGGTGTGCCGCCAAACCATTCGTAGCCTTTTTGTTTGGTCTCGAAGCTGACGAGCTTTTTATAGCCTGCGTCCAACAGCTTCGATGCTTTTGTGAAAACGGCGACATCTTTGACGTCAAACTCTCTGAGATAATTCAGCACAATCACATTTGGGTAATTGCTCGACGAGGTTTGCTCAAAACAGCCGTAGGGTTCGCGCAAGAGACCGTCGACGCCCGCCATCAAGGTGCTTTGCGCTGAAGGATATGCCGCAACGCGCGCGCGAAGCGTTCCTGCAATCGGTTCGGAGATTTTTACAGCGTAGCTGGCTTCTCTCTCGCCGCTCGAAAATGAGAGCGACTGCGGGAAGCCTTTTGGCTTAATGGTTACTTCCTGCGCGAAGGCGTCGCTGAGTCCCGCACTTGAAAATGAAATTTCAAAATTGCCTTTGCCCGGCTGGTTTTCAATGTCGTAAGCCAAATACTCCGTTGTTGTTTTTGACGCCTCAACGCTTTTGAGAGACCCCGGCGCGCTAAGTGGTTTCCAGCCTTTTGGAGCAGTTACAACTAAATTTCCTGTAACACTTTTATCGGTGTTGTTCGCAATCGTAAGCGGAATCAGAACGCGGTCGCCCATCGAGACTTCTGTCGGAACTTTGACCGCCATTGAGAACGGCAGTTGGGTAAAGAATGTGGATTCATGCCGACCGACAAGTCCCTGTTCCGCGACGCCTTCAACCGTGATTCGGAACGACGTAACATCGTCAGAATTGTAGAACGAGAGTTTGGCTTCACCTGTGGTTGCATCGGTAATGAGATTGCTTTTCCAGAAGACGGTCGAGCGGAAATCGGTGCGGGTTTTCGGCGTCTGGTCTTTGCTGTAATCAGGCGCAGCGAAAACACGGGCGCGATAAAACGGCATCGTTTGGTATTGCGCTTCGGGTATGAACGGCTTGGTCGCCATTCTTCCGAACCGCTGTCTTGCCGGTTTTTCATCTATGTCTTGTTTTTCTCTGCGTGGTTCTTGTTGGTTGACGATAATTTCCGCTTGTGCTTCTTCTCCAAGAATTGGTGCAGCAACGGCAAGTGCCTCGACGGCAAGTCCCTCCTTGACCTCTCTGTCTATTTGCGCAGGCATCGCGTTTTTCGCGACTGCTCTCATCGGCTCGCGCAGCGCTCCGCCAGGCGCGCCAAATCCAACGGCTTCATCTGCGGCAAGTCCGCGCAAGCCGCCAGCCATCGCAGGCGGAGGTAACGCTATTGCAGCATAATCGAAATCCGCGCGCGCAACTGCATCGGCGGTAGGCATTGCCTTTACCGAATACTCGCCGTAGGTTTGATGATTGAACTGAACGACGTAGTTTTTGAGCGGAACGCCGACAAATGTGTAAGCGCCGTTGGAATCCGTTACCGCCTCGAAGCGCGTGTCCTTGAGCTGCACCTTGGCGCCGACAATGGGACGACCGTAATAAATCGCTTGACCGACAATCACGCCTGCGCCCGATTCGCGTTTCCACATCTCGGCTCGAAGCAGTCGCGGTTGTTCTGTCAAGGTTCTTTCGCGTTTATAGTAGCCTTCTTTTTCAATGCTCACCGTAACTGGCTGCGAGAAATCGACATAGCGAATGGCGAACTGCCCGCTCTCATTGGTGAGCGTTTCAGCGACCGTGTTTTTGGATGTGTCTATGAGCGTGATTTTAATGCCCGACATCGGCTGCTGCGATGCGCCATCGACAACTGTTCCCGCTACAATCAGCTGCTCTGGTTGGAAGGCGTTTTTCATCAAAGGCTTCCACTCGAATTTGCGCCAGCCGCGCGTCATCATCAAGTAGTCCAGAGCTTGTGCTGCTTTCTGTTCTTTGGGGTCGAAGTAAAAATTCGGCTCGTCAATCTTGCCTTTCAGGTCGGGTTCAAAAAGTAATTTCGATAAAATGTTGCCTTGCTTGTCGTCGGCAAACGACAAGAGTTTATCATCAACGACGGCAAGTGA
>Ga0272446_1006928_pt1 | contig 11541 bp, 9 predicted proteins | sample YNPCB0061_FD_194587 | JGI IMG/M metagenome (GOLD analysis project Ga0272446, IMG submission 194587) | Hot spring microbial mat communities from Yellowstone National Park, WY, United States - YNP-CB-006-1 | ecosystem: Environmental > Aquatic > Thermal springs > Hot (42-90C) > Sediment | place...
ATTCCGACGAGGGAGTCGGCGTGGCGCGGGCGTCTTTGGAAGCAAGGGGCCGAAGACATGATGGCTGAGTCGTCGTTGGATCCACGCATTCGCATTCGGGCGCCGCTGCGCTGCGACGGCATCGGCCGGCTGGACTGGGCGGAAGACTCCAAGTCCGGCGGGCGGCTGGCGGTGCGCTGGCTCCCGCTCGACGCCAACGGCGACGCCGCGGTGAAGGCCTGCGCCAGGCTGCCCGAGCACCCGCGCCTGCCGCGCATCCTGCAGACGGGACAGGTGGGCGGCTCGGCCTTCGTGGCCATGGACTTCCCCGAAGGCGCGCTGCTCTCCACGCGCGCCGGCGAGCGCCTCGAGGTGGACGCCGTCATCCGCCTGGGCTCGCAGCTGTCGAGCGCGCTGGCGACGGTGCACGCGCAGGGTGTGGTGCACGGCGAGATGAGCACCGACTCGGTGCTGCTGGTCGAGCCCGACCACGCGTACCTGTGGGACATGCCGCTGGTCATCGCCAACCGGCTGACGGATCGCCGCGGCGAGAACCGGCTGATGCAGAACCTGGTGAAGACGGCGCCCTTCCTCGCGCCCGAGCGCGCGCGGGGTGAAGGCGCGAGCCAGGCGTCGGACGTGTACGCGCTGGGCGCGGTGCTGTGCGTGGCCGCCGGCGCGCCGCTGCCCGTGGCGTCGACGACGCTGGGCGTGGTGCACCAGGTGGCGCAGGGCGAGTGGACGCCGCGCGTGCCGATGGTGCTGCCCGAGCCGTACCGGTCGACGCTGGCGCGCATGGTGTCGGCGGACCCGGCGCAGCGCCCGTCGGCCGACGATGTGGCGCAGGTGTTCTCCGAGCTGCCGCCCGCCGCCGCGCTGCCCACGGTGCCTGAGTTCCCGGTGGTGAAGCTGCCGCCCGAGCTGCTCGCCGCGGCCGACGCGCTGCTGCGCCGCCCGTCGGTGGAGACGCCGAAGGTGCCGGCCGAGCCCGGCCTGTCGCGCGAGAACGCGATCCCCGAGGGCGTGAACCTCTCGGCGGTGACGGCCGAGGCGCGCGCGCGCTCGGGCCAGGTGCCGGTGGTGACGGCGGCCGCCGCGCAGCCCACCGATGACTTCGGCACGGCCGACACGCAGAAGCGCGCCGCGGTGGCGCGCGCCGAGGCGAAGTCCAGCGACACGAAGGCCAGCACGTCCGGCCCGCAGTCCGCGGCGGCCGTGGCGGCGAAGGCCACCGCGCCGGCGGAGAGCCCGGTCACCACGTCGGGCCCGCAGTCGGCGGCGGTGGTGGCGAAGGCCGCCGCCCAGGCCGAGAGCCCGGCCACCACGTCGGGCCCGCAGTCGGCGGCGGCCGGCAAGACGGGCACGTCGGGTCCGCAGGCGGCCGTGCAGCTGCGCGACAACGTGGCGGTGTCGGCCGAGCTGGCCGAGGCGGGCGCAGTGGCGCTGTCCGACGAAGAAGTGGCGGCGCTGCAGCGCTCGCGCCGGCAGGTCATCCTGGTGGCGGCGGGGCTGGGCGGGGCGATTCTCGCGCTCCTCACCGTGGCCTTCCTGCTGGCCACCTCGCACGTCGAGCCCGTGGTGGTGCCCGCGCCTCACCCGGCGACCGTCGTCCCCGCGGTCCCCGTGCCGGAGCCGGTGAAAGCGAAGCCGGCCGACGCGGACGACGAGCTCGCTCCGCTGGCGCCCCTGCCCATGCGCCCGGCGAGCCGGCCCGCGGCGAAGCCCGCGCCGAAGGCGGTGACGGCCCCGGCCCCCGCGGCGCCCGTGCAGGCGGCCGAGGCCGCGGCGAGCGACGTCGCGGTGACGCCTGCCCCGACGAAGCCCGCGGACTTCGACTTCCTCGACTCGAGCGCCGAGGTGCCGACGGCCGAGCTGAAGCGCCCCAGCATGTGACGCGGGGGCCTGCGCGCCTTCGTCAGTTGCTCGCGTCGCGGTTGATGGCGAAGTCGTAGGCCTCGCCGTCCACCACCGATACCTGCAGGCGGTGCAGCCGCGGCAGCCAGCCGTTGGGGCGCGCCGAGTTCTTCTCTTCGATGATCCGGAACAGCTGCGTGTACGCCGGCTTCCCGTTGGCGGGGCGGAACGTCATCTGGTCTCCGTGCACCTCGAAGGTGCCGTCGCCGAGGAAGGTGGTGGTCGTCTCGCGAATCTCGGTGGGCGAGATGTCCTGGTACGTCTGGTACGCGCTGGCGGTGCCGTAGTGGCCGTTGGCCGCGTACGTCTCGCCGAGGAAGTAGCTGGTGCCGCCGATGCTCCACTTGCCCAGCAGCTGCGCCTCGACGGACGGGAGCGACGACGGCGTGAAGCCGGTGAAGTGCAGCGAGTGGTAGAACAGCGCCCAGGCCAGCGGCTTGCCGGTGACGTCGTTCTCCAGGCAGAAGTTGTCCGGCGCCTCGAAGCCGATGATGGGCACCACCGTGCTGCCGAGCTCCACCAGCAGGATGCGCGCCCGCGCGCCCGACGTCTGGTTGTTGACGTCGGTGAGGAAGCCCCACACGCCGCGCCAGCCCCAGCCCTCGCTCGAGCGCCCGCGCTGCGCGAAGTCGAGCGGCGCGGTCCCGTTGTAGATGTCGCGCACGTCCGCGAACGTCGGCTGGAAGAACGTCTTGAGCGTCGCCAGCATCTGCGCGTCGAGGTCGGCTTCGGCCGCGCGCGGCTGGAGGATGACGATGAGGCACGAGCCCTGGCCGCTCGACTTCGGGCCGTTCAGCACGACGCCGTCGGTGGCGAGCTGCTCCGTCATGCCCGGCGGCGCCACGTAGCCGGTGCCCATGTAGTCGGCCGGTGTGCCCGTCACCGCGACCTCGGGCGCGGGCACGTTGCCGCTGCCACCGCCGGAGCCACCACCGGAGCCGCCACCGGAGCCGCCACCGGTGCCCGACGAGCCGCCTGGACCGCAGGCCAGCGCCGCCAGCGAGAAGACCGCGAAGAGGAGTGTGCGCAGCATGGAGCCCCCGAGGGTGCGACGACGGCGAAATGACCTTCCGCACTGTACGCCGGTCACCGCGGCGTGAGCCGGGGCGCGACTTGATCGACGTCCACCGCGGCCACGTTCCACACGCGCTCGGCGTAGTCGCGGATGCTGCGATCGCTCGAGAAGAAGCCCATGCGCGCCACGTTGAGGATGGACGACGTCACCCACTCGTCGGGCTTCGACCAGCGCGCGGCCACCTGCGCCTGGCACGCCGCGTAGCTGTCGTAGTCGGCCAGCACCAGGTACGGGTCGCTCTCGGCGAGGTTCCGCACCAGCGGCCCGAAGAGGCCCGGCTCGTGCGGGCTGAAGACGCCGTTGTTCACCGCCTCCAGCACCTTCACCAGGCGCGGGTGGTGCGAGAGCACCTGGCCCGGGTGGTAGCCCTCGCGGCGCCGCGCCTCCACCTGCTCGGTGGTGAGCCCGAAGAGGAAGAAGTGCTCGGCGCCGACCTGCTCGCGGATCTCCACGTTCGCGCCGTCGAGCGTCCCGATGGTGAGCGCGCCGTTCATCGACATCTTCATGTTGCCGGTGCCCGACGCCTCCTTGCCCGCGGTGGAGATCTGCTCCGACAGGTCCGCGGCCGGGTACACGTGCTGCGCGTTCTTCACGTTGAAGTCGGGCGCGAAGACGACGTGCAGCCACTTGCGCACCTGCGTGTCGTGGTCCGCCGCGGTCGACAGCGCGTTGATGAAGCGGATGATCAGCTTCGCCATGCGGTACGCGGGCGCCGCCTTGCCGCTGAAGATGTACGTGCGCGGCACCAGGCCCTTGGTGTCGCCGGCCTTGATGCGCAGGAAGGTGTCGGCCACGTACAGCGCGGCGAGGTGCTGCCGCTTGTACTCGTGGATGCGCTTGACCTGCACGTCGTACAGCGCCTGCGGGTCGGCCCGCAGCCCGTGCTGCTCGTCGATCCACTTCGCGAAGGCCTGCTTGTTGGCGAGCTTCACCGCGCGCCACTTCTCGCGGAACGCCGCGTCGTTCGCGAAGCGCTCGAGGCCCGCCAGCTTCGACAGGTCCTTGAGCCACTCGTCACCGCCCAGGGCCTCGGTGATGAGCTGGGTCAACTTCGGGTTCGCCAGCGCGAGGAAGCGCCGGGGCGTGACGCCGTTGGTGACGTTGGTGAAGCGCTCGGGCCAGAGCTCGGCGAAGTCCTTCAGCACCGTCTCCTTCAGCAGGCGCGAGTGCAGCGCGGCCACGCCGTTGACGCGGTGGCTGCCGACGGTGGCGAGGTGGGCCATGCGCACCGCCTTCTCGCCGTGCTCGTCGATGAGCGACATGCGGCGCACCCGGTCCTCGTCGCCGGGGAAGCGGGCGCGCACCTCCTCGAGGAAGCGGCGGTTGATCTCGAAGATGATCTCGGTGTGCCGCGGCAAGAGCGCCTGGAAGAGCGGCAAGGGCCACGTCTCGAGCGCCTCGGGCAACAGCGTGTGGTTGGTGTAGCCGCACGCGCGCCGCGTCATGTCCCACGCCTGGTCCCACGGCAACTCGTGCACGTCGATGAACAGGCGCATCAGCTCGGCCACCGCGAGCGCCGGGTGCGTGTCGTTGAGCTGCACCGAGAACTTGTCGGCGAAGTGCTCGATGGTCGTCTTCTGCAGCAGGAAGCGCAGGCAGTCCTGCAGGGCGCACGAGACGAAGAAGTACTGCTGCTCGAGGCGCAGCACCTTGCCGGCGAGGCTCGAGTCGTTGGGGTACAGCACCTTGGAGATGTTCTCGCTCTTCACCTTGGCGTCGACGGCGCGCCAGTACTCGCCCTGGTTGAAGGCCTCGAGGTCGAACTCGTCGCTCGCGCGCGCGCTCCACAGGCGCAGGAAGTTGGTGTTCGACGTGCCGTAGCCGGGCACGCAGGTGTCCCACGGCACGCCGATGACGACGCGCTCGGGCACCCAGCGCACGCGGTAGCGGCCCAGCTCGTCGAGGCCGGCCCGCGTCTCGCCACCGAAGCCCACGGTGTACTCAATCTCGTAGCGGCGGATCTCCCAGGGGTTGCCCTTGTGCAGCCAGCGGTCGGTGGCCTCCACCTGCTGCCCGTCGCGGATCTGCTGGTCGAAGATGCCGTACTCGTAGCGGATGCCGTGGCCGATGGCCGGGCGCTCCAGGGTGGCGAGGCTGTCCATGAAGCAGGCGGCGAGGCGGCCCAGGCCCCCGTTGCCCAGCCCCGGCTCCTCCTCGTGCTCGGCCAGCGCGGCGTAGTCGAGGCCCAGCTGCTCGCACGCGGCGCGCACTTCCTTCTCGATGCCCAGGTTCAGCACCGTGTTGGCCAGCTGCGGCCCCGGGAGGAACTCGGCGGACAGGTAGATGACGGTGCGGCTCTGTGTCTCGAGGTACGTGGACGCACTGCGCACCCAGCGCTCGAGCAGCCGGTCGCGCACGGCGTAGGCCAGGGCGAGGTACTGGTCGTTCTTCGTGGCGACGGCGGGGAACTTCGCGAGCTCGAGGTACAGCTTCTCGACGAAGTCGTGGCGAATGGAGGCGGCGTCGAGGCCGGGCGCGACGAGTTCTTTCGAGACGGCGGCGCGGAAGCGTTGCGGGTCCATGGTGGTCCTCCCCCTGGGGCGTGCGCGCGGGACTGTGGCACCGCGCGGGAAAAACGCTCGCAAGAAAAGCGTCGGCCCGAGCGCGCCGAGCGCGTCAGTCCTCCTGCAGCTTCCCGTAGTAGGCCAGCTGCATCCACTCGTCGTAGGCGTGGTTGAGCATCTCGAAGGTGTAGCCACCCTTCAGCTGCAGCACGCGCGACTCCTCGAGGTTGCCCGGGCCGACGTTCTCCATCGTCACGGCGAGCGTCGGCGGCGTGCCCGGCCTGCCGAGCAGCGGCGCGACAGTGAAACGCACGGTCAGCGGAGCCGTGGGCGGAGGAGGAGGGGCGGGCTGGGCCATGACGAGGAAGAGCACAGCGAAATGGAGCATCAACGGCACGCTACTCGCGCGGGGAGGCCTCGTCCCTCGCACGCGGCGCCTTGTCGCCCAGCTTCACCGCCGGCACGCCGCCCCAGATTTCTCCGGGGCCCACCTTCGTGCCCTTCTTCATCACCGCGTTGGCGGCGATGACGGCGCCGTCGCTGATCTCCACGCCCGGGAAGATGACGGCCATGAGGCCCACCGTGACGCGGCTGCCGATCTTCACGCGGTCGGTCACCAGGTCCCCGCGCTCGGCGGCGTGGGCCACCAGCGTCACGTCGCCGCCGATGACGGTGTCGTCGCCGATCTCGATGAGGTTCGAGTCGCCGATGACGGCGGTGTTGATCTGCACGCGCTTGCCCAGCTTCATGCCCATCAGCCGGTGCAGCAGGTTGATGAAGGGCGTCACGCGCATGAAGTTGATGCACGTGTAGCGCACCAGCAGGATGAGCGCGTTGTAGCTGGCCCACTGGTAGCCCTTCAGCGAGTAGTACGGGTAGCGGCCCAGCGGCGTGCCGGCGCGCGTCACCACGCGGAAGGCGCCCACCACGAAGATGACGCACAGCGAGTACGCGAAGTACGCGAGGAAGCCGGCCATGCTCAGCGCCAGCGCGCGCAGCCACCGGGGCCAGTCGGCCGACGCGTCGAAGAGCGTCCACCAGCCGTAGAAGCCGGGCGCCGCGGCCAGCCCGCCCAGCACCGACAGTTGCACGTAGAGCCCCAGCGTCAGCAGCACCTGCAGCGGCGTCGCCCAGCGGTGGAGGAAGGACTCGGGCTTCGCGGAGCTCGTCATGCACGGCAGCATACGCGGGCCGGGCCGCTGACGTTCGTCCGGGCTGATCTCGATCAGCGCGCTTGCGCGCGGCCTCGGCGACGCTGCGCCGATGTCCCGTAAGCGCCTGAAGCTCATCACGCTGCCGTGGGAGCTGGAGGTCCCCACGCTCTCGCTCGCCTCGCTCGCGGCGGTGACGCCCGCGCAGTTCGACATCGCCATCGTCGACCTGCTCCGCCAGCGCTTGCACCTCGACGAGCCGACGGACCTCGTGGGCATCACCGCGTCCACGCCGCGCATCAAGGCGGCGTACGCGCTGGCCGACCTCTACCGCGCGCGCGGCGTGAAGGTGGTGCTGGGCGGCCACCACGCCAGCGCCATGCCCGACGAGGCGCTCGCGCACGCCGACGCGGTGGTGGTGGGCGAAGGCGAGACGTCGTGGCAACGCATCTGCGACGACTTCCTCGTGGCGCCCTCGCGCGTCTCCGGCGTGTACCGCGACGCGGCGCCGGACCTGTCCACGCTGCCGCAGCCGCGCGTCGACCTCATGCACCTCGAGCGCTACGGCGCCTGGTACTACCCGCTCATCGCCAGCCGCGGCTGCCCCGAGGCGTGCAGCTTCTGCTTCGCCAAGCGCATGACGCTGGGCTACCGCACGTACCCCATCTCCCACGTGCTTGAGCAGGTGCGCCGCCGGCCCGCGTGGGTGAAGGGCGCGTACTTCGTCGACGACAACCTCACCGCCGACCCCGATTACGCGCGCGAGCTGTTCCGCGCCTTGTCCCGCTTCGGCCTCGTCTTCGGCATGCAGTCGCGGCACGAGTTCTCCCAGCACGGCAAGGACCTGGCGCTGGCGCGCGACGCGGGCTGCATCCTCATCTCCTCCGGCTACGAGTCCATCAACCAGGCGTCACTCGACGGCACCGGCAAGCGCTCGATGGCCGAGGCGCACCGCGAGACGGCGGCCGCGCAGTTCCGCGAAGGCATCATTCCTTCCGGCAACTGGATGCTCGGCTTCGACTGGGACGGGCCGGACACCTTCGCGCGCACGCTGGAGTTCCTCGACTCGTCGGACCTGCTGCACTGCAGCTTCACCACCGAGATTCCCTTCCCCGGCACCGCGGCGTGGAAGGCGTACCGGCTCGAGCAGCGGCTGCTCACCGAGGACTACGACGACTACGTGGGCAAGGACCACGTGGTGGTGAAGCCGGCGCGCATGACGCCCGCACAGCTGCGGGACGGCGTGCGCTGGCTGGCCACGCACTACTACTCGGCGGGGCGGTGCGCGCGCCGCGCGGTGAAGGCCGCCCGCAACCCGAAGCTGGCCCCGCTGGGGCCGCTGACGCGGCTGCCGGCGCTGGCCGGGCTACAGGCCTTCCAGTGGTGGCAGTGGCACTACCGCATGGTGCCGTCGCTCCAGTGGCTGTACCGGCGCATCCTCTCGGTGAACAAGCACCGGTACTTCGCAGACCTCGCGCGCGGCACCGACTTCTGGGCCAGCGTGCACGCGCCGGCGGGCGGCCCCTCCGACGACGAGCTCGGCCTCGGCGGGCCCTTCATCCAGACGCAGGGCGTGAAGCCCAGCCCGAGGCGCAGGCTGGCGCCGTCGCACGCCACGCCGCGCAACCCCGCGCGCGCCTGAGTCGCTTCACGCGCCTGCTCGTGGCTGAGGCCGACGCGCGAAGGCCAGGCGGGCCGTCAGCGGTACGGCCGACCGCCCGGTGACACGTCGCCCGACGCCCCCGCGCTGGGCGCGTTATCGTCCGCGCGTGTCCTCCGCCGCGCCGCCCGACGTCTTCTCGCCCGCGAAGCTGGGTCCCCTCACGCTGCGCAACCGGGTGCTGAAGGCCGCCACCTTCGAGGGCATGACGCCGGACGCGCTGGTGACGGACGCGCTCATCGACTTCCACCGGAGGCACGCCGCCGGCGGCGTGGGCATGACGACGGTGGCGTACTGCGCCGTCGCCCCGGAGGGGCGCACCGAGCGCCGCCAGCTGTGGATGCGGAAGGAGGCGCTGCCCGGCCTGCGCGCGCTCACCGACGCCGTGCACCGCGAGGGCGCGGCCGTGTCTGCGCAGTTGGGCCACGCGGGCCCGGTGGCCGACGCCAACTCCACCGGCCTGCCCACGCTGGCGCCGTCGCGCCGCCTGTCGCCGCTGACCTTCAGGTTCATGCAGGCCGCGACGCGCGAGGACATCGCGCGCGTGACGCACGCCTACGCGGAGGCCGCGGCGCTGGCTGTGGAGGCCGGCTTCGACGCGCTCGAGCTGCACTTCGGCCACACGTACCTCTTGTGCGCGTTCCTCTCGCCGAAGATGAACCGGCGCAAGGACGCGTACGGCGGCGGCCTGGAGAACCGCGCCCGCTTCGCCCGCGACGTCGCCCGCGCCGTGCGAGAGCGCGTCGGCCACCGGGTGGCGGTGCTGGCCAAGCTGGAGATGGACGAAGGCGTCAAGGGCGGCGTCACCATCGACGAGGCCGTCGCCTTCGCGAAGCTGCTCGAGGCCGACGGTACGCTGGACGCGCTCGAGTTGACCGCCGGCAGCTCGTTCCTGAACCCGATGTTCCTCTTCCGCGGAGACGTGCCGCTGGCCGAGTTCGCGGCGCAGTTCCCCCAGCCGCTGCGCCTCGGCCTCCACCTCTTCGGCCGGCAGTTCCTCAAGACGTACCCGTACGAAGAGGCCTACCTGCTGCCGCTGGCGAAGCGGGTGCGCGCCGCGGTGAAGCTGCCGCTGGTGCTGCTGGGCGGCATCTCCACGAAGCCGACCATGGAGCGCGCCATGGCCGAAGGCTTCGACTTCATCGCCATGGGCCGCGCGCTGCTGCGTGAGCCGGACCTCCTGCTGCGCCTGCAGCGGGACCCGGCGACGCCGTCGGAGTGCACGCACTGCAACCGGTGCATGCCCACCATCTACACCGGCACGCGCTGCGTCCTCGTGCAGCCGGATCCACCGACGACGCCGCACTCCATCTCGTGAGCGACCAGCCCCGGCCCATGCCTCCGCGGTTCCGGGTCGCGCTGCTCGGCAAGGGCGCGTTGCTCTTCGGCCTCGGCGCCATCTTCGCGTGGCTGGGCGTGGAGGCCTTCTCGGAGTGGCACTGGCCCATGCTCGCGCGGCTGTCGGGCGCGGCGCTGTGCGGCGTCGCGGCGCTCTTCCTCGCCTGGGCGGCCGGCCTCGCCTTCCTCGACGTCGTGCTGGGGCAGGCGCTCGAGTCGACGGGCGCGGTGGCCTTGAAGAGCCGGCGCGCGGGCTGCTCGCTCAGGCTGCCGTCGGGGCGCTTCGTCGAATACATCCTCCACAACCCGTGGCAGCGCCTCACGCCCGGCGCGCGGTACACGGTGACGTACGGGAAGTACTCGCGGGTGCTGGTGGCCCCGCCGCGCGAAGAGGCGTGACGTCAGCCGACGATGCCCACGGCGCCCGAGAGCCAGTCGCGCACGTCGTCCTGTGAGGGCAGCGCGTTGCGGTCGAGCGCCCAGGTGAAGAGCGGCCCGGCGAACTCGCCCGCGGTGCGGAAGCGGTTCTTCGGGTCCACCGCCAGCGCCTTCTGGATGATGAGGGCCAGCGGCTTCTCCACGTAGTCGGGAATGGACAGCTTGCCCGCGCGGATGCGGCTCATCACCTCGGCCTCGGGGGCGCCTTCGTCCTGGAACGGGTGGTAGCCCACCACCATCTCGTGGAGCATCACGCCGACGCTCCACAGGTCCGACGCCGCGCTGCCGCGCTCGCCGCGCGTCTGCTCGGGCGCCAGGTACGACAGCTTGCCCGCCGCCATGCCTTCGCCCGGCCCGATGTCCACCTGCGTGCTGCTCGCGACGCCCAGGTCCCCCAGCTTCACCACGCCGCCGCCCGAGAAGAAGACGTTCGACGGGTTCACGTCCGAGTGGATGAGGTTGAGCGCCGTGCCCGCCTTCGTCGTCGCCGTGTGCAGGTAGGCCAGCGCGCGCAGCACCTCCACCACGATGTGCACGCCCATGTTCAACGGGAAGCCGCTCATGCCCTGCCGGTGCACGTCCTGCACGTGCTTCAGGTCGCCGCCCATCAGGTACTCGAGCGCGATGAAGTGCCGATTGAAGGCGCGGCCGTGCTCCAGCATGCGCACCAGGTTGGGGTGTGACAGCAGCCCCATCAGGTCGATTTCGTCGGCGATCTTCTCGAACGGCACCTCGGGCCGCATCAGCTTGAGCGCCACCTGCACCTGGTCGCCCTGCTGGTCCACCGTCTCGGCGAGGAAGACTTCGGCCATGCCGCCCACGCCGATGCGCGAGCGCACCAGGTACTTCCCGAAGAGCCGGCTGGGCACCTCGATCGTCTTGGTGGGCTGCATCGGAAGGTGCACAGTGTAGCCGCGGGCCCCGTCGTGATGCCTGCATGATCGACCAGCCCCCTCGCGCTTGTCCCACACCACGAAGTGGGGCCCCCCGCGCGCGGCACGCTAGAGTCGGCTCCGCGTGAAGTGCACCGCGTGCGGAACAGACGTGGTCGAGGGCGCCTCGACCTGCCAGGCGTGTGGAACGCCGGTGGTGTCTGCCGCGGCGCCGGCCCCGCCCGCGATGCCGAAGACCCAGGTGAGCCAGCGGCCGGCCACGGGCTCGACGGCGGCCTCGCAGCGCAACCTGAAGCCGCTGTCCAACCGCGAGGAGAAGGTCGTCACGCCGGTGCGCGTGGGCGACGTGCTGCTCGGCCGCTACCGCCTGCAGGAGAAGATTGGCGAGGGCGGCATGGGCACGGTGTACGTCGCCCACGACGACGAGCTCGAGCGGCAGGTGGCGGTGAAGGTGCTGGCGTCGAACCTGGTGACGGACGACGAGGTGGTCGAGCGCTTCGAGCGCGAGGCGCGGCTCAACGCGAAGCTGGACCACCCGAACATCGCGCCCGTGTACGACGTCGGCCGGCACGAGGGCCGGCCCTTCATC
>Ga0272446_1006929_pt1 | contig 11539 bp, 6 predicted proteins | sample YNPCB0061_FD_194587 | JGI IMG/M metagenome (GOLD analysis project Ga0272446, IMG submission 194587) | Hot spring microbial mat communities from Yellowstone National Park, WY, United States - YNP-CB-006-1 | ecosystem: Environmental > Aquatic > Thermal springs > Hot (42-90C) > Sediment | place...
TTTTAAATAGAGCATTGGCTATCTCTGATGATGGTAGATATATTGTTGGTTACGGATATATTGACTCTTTGAACAGATACGAAGGATTTTTATTAGATACAAAAAGCTCCACAGGAATTAATGAAATTGTTGAGCTTCCCAAAGAATTCTATCTATATCAAAACTACCCAAACCCATTTAATCCAAGTACAAAAATCAGATTTGTCATTCCGATCCCGATTAATCGGGAGAGGAATCTTGAAGATTTCTCGTTGCAAGCTTCTCGAAATTACAACACACTTGTAACACTAAAAGTTTACGATGTACTTGGAAACGAAGTATCAACTTTGGTAAATGAATACAAACCAGCAGGAAGTTATGAAGTTGAATTTAACGGAAATAACCTTGCATCAGGAATATATTTCTATCAATTAAAAGCTGACAACTTTCTGGAAGCAAAGAAAATGATGCTGTTGAAGTGATGATAAAACTCAATTAAATATTTGTATTATGGCCCTTTAGGGATTTTTAAGAAGGTGATAAAATGAAAAAAATATTACTAACATCAATTTTATTGTGGGGTCTCATTACTTATACATATTCACAAGGATGGTTCTGGCAAAATCCTTCTCCGCATGGGAATAATCTTTACACCATTCGTTTTACTGATTCATTGCTAGGATTTGCTGTAGGTAATGGTAATATCATCACAAAAACGACTGATGCGGGAAATACCTGGCAGGTAAAGCTATTACCAACCCAATATGGTTTTTCTTCAATATTTTTTGTAAATGACAATTGTGGATATGCTTCATCGGCATATGGGAAAATATTTAAAACCACTGATGGTGGTGAAAATTGGATTGAAAAAAACACCACTCTTACAGATTGGATATCAACAGTATTTTTTGTGAATGAAAATATTGGTTGGGCTGCACAGCAATCTTCATCAAACATAATAACAAAAACCACAGACGGCGGGAATACCTGGTTCAGTCAAACACTGGGCGCATATTATAGCCTGCGTTCGCTTTACTTTCTGGATGAAAATACTGGGATTGCAGTTGGTTTCGGTGGAATTATTCTTAAAACCACGGATGGTGGAACTAATTGGACCTCCATTATCACAGGCACAACTATGGAATTAAATTCACTCTACTTTCTAAATGCAAACTATGGCTGGGCTGTTGGGGGACTTGGAACGATTTTAAAGACTACTGATGGGGGAAACAACTGGACATTAGTTTCGGGTATACCGCCTCTTTATTTATTATCAGTTTTCTTTACTGACTCACTCAAAGGATTTGCTGTTGGTGAAGAGGGAACAATATTAAAAACAAATGATGGTGGTAATAACTGGATATTAGAAAATCAGGCAACAGATCTCTACTTTAACTCAATATGGTTTACCGATAACAATACCGGCTATATTGCTGGTGATGCAGGTCTTATATTAAAAACGACTGATGGTGGAAATAGCTGGGTTGAAAAATCTCACGGTTATAGAATAGAATTACATGATATTTACTTTGTCAATTATTTGAATGGTTGGGCTGTTGGAGTAGATAGTTCAATTCTGCATACATGCGATGGCGGTTTAAACTGGACTCAACAGCAAGTTAATGTTTCCGGAGATTTTTATTCAGTACAATTTTTGAATGAACAGATTGGATATGTTTGTGGTGACAATGGAATTTTGCTTAAAACTACTAACGGAGGGAATACATGGTCACTTATAAATACTAACACTTATTTTACATTAAGATCTTTTTACTTTATTTCACCTGATACGGGTTGGGTTCTTCAATCTGGATTTCCTGCTAAAATATTAAAGACGGTTGATGGAGGTAGTAACTGGACTGAATATACTTTTAGTGGTGGGATAACATTAAATGATATTAAATTCATTAATGACAGTGTCGGATGGGCAGTCGGCTATGGTGGCAAAATATTTAAAACTACCAATGGCGGAATAAACTGGATTGAACTCTCAACAGGAGTGACTTCATATCTTGTATCTGTCAGCTTCATAAATCAGGATACAGGATGGGTAATAGGAAATCATAGTCAGTATTGGGGCGGTTTTATTTTAAAGACCACGAATGGTGGCATAAATTGGAGTGTTCTATCGTTAAGTGATTATAGTGCTTTTATTAAAGTTCAATTTATTAATCCAAACATAGGATGGATAGTTGGACCGTATAATAAGATTTACTATACGACTGACGGAGGTTTAAACTGGGAAGAACAGTATACAACTTCTTCCGAAATTCTGTACTCAATTCATTTTGTTGATGAAAATGTCGGATGGATTTGCGGTCGAAATGGTAGTATACTAAAAACCACAAATGCCGGCATTCCGGTTGAATTAGTTTATTTTTCTGCAAAAATACAAAACAATTCCGCTTTACTTACTTGGGAAACTGCAACTGAAACAAATAACAAAGGATTTGAAGTAGAAAAATGTGAAAAGTCATTACTAAATAGTAATAATGAATTTAAATTTATTGGATTCATAAATGGAAGTGGTACTACAACTGAACCAAAAAGTTATTCATTTGAAGATAAATCTCTTTTACCTGGAGTCTATTTATACAGATTAAAACAAATTGATTTTGCTGGTTCGTCCAAATACTCAAATGAAGTTGAAGTTAAGATTTGTTCGCCGAAAACATACATCCTTTACCAAAACTATCCAAACCCATTTAACCCAAGTACAAAAATCCGATTTGTCATTCCGAGCCCGATTAATCGGGAGGAGAATCTTGAAGATTTCTCGTCTCAAGCTTCTCGAAATTACAACACACTTGTAACACTAAAAGTTTATGATGTGCTTGTTAATGAAGTAGCAACGCTAGTAAATGAATACAAACCAGCGGGAAGATATGAAGTAGAATTTAACGGAAATTACCTTGCATCAGGAATATATCTGTGCAGAATGCAGGCAGGCAATTATGTAAGCATAAAGAAGATGATGTTACTTAAATAATAAAATTATTATAAAGAAATATTAACAATATCTTTTTCGGAGGTGTGGTAAAATGAAAAAAATTTATTTGACGATTGTCTTTCTTTTTCTTGAAACATCTTTATCAATAGCACAGCCAGTGGTCTTTCAAGCCCAGGTTGATAAAAAGACTGCTACAAATGGAGGTGCAAATCATTACTTTGGAACTGCAGTTGCTATTGATAGCAGCACAATAATGATTGGCGCAATTGGGTTTGATAATTATAAAGGTGGAGTGTATGTTTTCACAAAAAGCGATTCTGGTTGGCATCAAACTCAATTTCTCACCGACCAGAATGCAGTACTAGGCGAATTTTTTGGTCAATCTATTTCAATAAACGAAAATACTGCTGCTATTGGAGGATCTGGAAGACGTGTTGTTTTAATTTATCAGAATGTTGGCGGCTATTGGACTTACAAATCCACTTTTTATTTAGAAGAACCACATTATTGGTTTGGACAATCTGTATATGTTAATCATTATAATTCAATACTTATAGGTAGTCCTGCAGATGTTTGGGCAAGTGGTTGTGGAAGAGCTTATTTATATACTTTTAATGCTGGTTGGGGTATAGCAAAAATATTTTATTGTCCTATCAACCGTAAAACTTTTGGCCATTCTGTATGCTTTATACCAGATACTGTTCCATCATATCTAATTGGTGACTATTTTATTCCAAATGGTTCTATCCCTGGTGTCGGGGCGGTATATCTAAATGTTCGGAATGGTTCCGCTTGGACGGAATATACCTTCACCCCCTCTGATCCAACTCCGGGATGTAACTATGGTTGGGCTATCGCAGCACCAAACAGTTCCACTATTATTATCAGCGCTTATAATCATAGTGTAGATACAATTTATGCACAAGGCGAGGTTTACGTTTATAAATATAATCCTTCCGTAGGTTGGCCCGAGATACAAAAAATTTTACCACCCGAGCCAGTTAGTGGTGCTCAGTTTGGCAGCGCCATTAGTGCTAATGGTGATAAATTATTAGTGGGAGCTTTTTACGAAAATAATCACAAGGGAGCGGCCTATCTATATAAATGGCAGGAAAACCAATATGTATTCGAAAGGAAAATTGAAGCAGAGGACGGGGAAGCAAATGATGAATTTGGTGTTTCCGTAGGTGTGTATAAAAATAATTATGTAATTGGTGCACACAATGATAAAGTAAATGGTAACGAATATCAGGGTTCAGCTTATGTCTTCTCTCCGCTTAAATTAAGACAAGCATTTAACCTTGATTTATTTGCTTCAACAATTCATTCAGGAACTATTATCATTGACACTTCGACTATTTCGGATCCCGGGGCATTGCCACCAAATATGATTCTACATTCGAATAAATCATGGATAGTAAATTCACAGAATGGATTTGATTTTCAGGATGGAATAGTTGGAGCGGATCTCGGTAGTCTTTCGAAGAAAAGTAATTCAGGTAATCATTTATGTTGGTTAAAGCGTGCAGATGAAAACAGTCCCTGGGAATACATAGGAGGCAGAGTTTCAGATAATTATTTATACAGCACAATACCATTCAATTCATTATCACAATTCGTGGTAGTAGATTCGGTGGATTCAGCAACAAATGTTGAGGATGAAAAGTTATTAGCTAATGATTTTGAACTTTATCAAAATTACCCCAATCCATTTAACCCAAGCTCAAAAATAAGATTTACAATTCCAACCTCCTCTCAATCCCCGCCTTCGCAAGGAGGGGAAGCGAAGCTGGGGTGGTTTGTAACTTTAAAAGTTTACGATATCCTTGGAAATGAAATAGCAACGTTAGTAAATGAATACAAACCAGCAGGAAGTTATGAAGTTGAATTCAATATATCAACCATCAAACATCAAACATCATCCGGAGTATATTTCTATCAACTTAAGGCGGGCGAATTCGTTCAAACTAAAAAAATGATTTTTTTAAAATAATTTTATAGAGGTCATAAAATGAAAAAGTTAATAATATTATCATTAATGCTTTATACCTTGTTTGATTTAAGTTATTCCCAGGGTTGGTTTTGGCAAAATCCATTACCCACCGCCAACGATTATAAAGATATTTCTTTTCCAGACTCTCTGCACGGATTTATTGTCGGTGATGCTGGTACAATATTATATACTTCTAATGGAGGTCAAACATGGGTCACATATTCAGTAGGATCAAACACATTTTCTGCTGTTTATGCATTTGATTCATCATCTGCAATCGTAATAGGTGCTTACGGTTCAATTTATAAAACCACTGATAAAGGATTTAGCTGGACAAAAATTCCTTGTAGTTATACAGGCCCCTTACTCGACATATCTTTTTGTGATCCCGATAATGCTTTAATCGTTACTGGCTCATCCACATTATTAAGAACTACCAACGGAGGTAATGATTGGACTGTGTTTACTAACAATGTGTTCAAACCTTTCAAAAGAATTTCGATGGTAAACACAAATACTGCAACCGCAATCACCGGAGATAATGCTGAAATTTATAGGACAACTGATGGTGGGGCAACCTGGCAGGACCAAACAGTATCTACATTAGACGATCTGGAGGATGTTGATTTTATTGATGCAGATAATGGTTATGCCGTTGGTTGGAATGGTATGATACTTCATACTACAGATGGTGGTACTAACTGGGATTGGCAAGCTAGCAACACGGGAGTGTTTTTATACTCCGTATCTTTTTCAGATGTCAACAATGGAACAGTAGTTGGTTCGGAAGGAACGATTCTTCATACAACTGATGGAGGATTTAATTGGATAAATCAATACTCGGGGCTACCTAATTATACTCAATTAATGGGCGTAGATGAAATAAGCATCAACCAAATATTTGTTGTTGGTTGGTATGGTGTCATCTTAAAATCAATTGATACGGGAAACAACTGGACAAATTTGTCAACATCAGGAATTTTAGACGCGCAATTCTACGGTGTGCATTTTATAGATAAAAATAATGGAACTACGGTGGGTGTTCATGGTTACGTTTGGAACACAACAAATGGAGGCAAGGATTGGGTTGCCCAGGTAAGTAATACAACCGAAGATTTGGCTGATGTTTATTTTCAGGACCCTGATCATGGTTTTTGCGTTGGGTCTAATGGAGTAATGATAAAAACTAATAATGGTGGAGCAGACTGGTTAACAATTAACAGCGGGACAACAAATGATCTTTATTCTATTTTCTTCCTTAACAACTTGGTTGGTTTTGTATCCGGAAATGGAGTTTTGCTAAAAACTACTGATGGTGGCGAATCATGGAACAGCATTGGCGTTTCCTATTCTATTAAAGATATATGTTTCACCGATTTGAATACCGGTTATGCAGTCAGCTGGGGTTACGCAAAAGTATTAAAAACAACAAATGGTGGTTTAAACTGGTTTATTCAAAACAGTGGTATTACTGGAAATGATTATTATGAAGCACTTGATTTTATTGATCACAATACAGGTGTAATAGTTGGATATTATAATAATATTTACAGGACTACGAATGGTGGAGCAACCTGGATAAAGATCACAAGTCCGGTAACCTGCGATTATAAAGATATTAAGTTTGTTAATTCAAACTTAGGTTATGCTGTAGGGAGATATGGCGTAATTATTCAAACTACAGATGGAGGCGCGACCTGGCAGAAACAAAACAGTTTTACTAACAGAGATTTGAATGCACTATCATTTAGTAATTTATACATTGGACATGTTGTTGGAGAGATGGGAACGATACTAAAAACTATTAATGGTGGTGGAGTATTCCCATCCACGAATTTAACAAGTAATGCTTATGCCGGCAGCCAAACCATTCAGGTAGTATCAAATAGTGGTTTCAATATTAATGATCAAATAATAATTAATCCCGGTAGTGTTAACGAAGAATCAAACACAATTCTGGGATTTGGATCTTTAATTCTTAAAACACCATTGCTTTACAATCATTCCACAGGAGAACCAATCGTTGCGGTTAATATTACATCAGCAGAAGAAGAAAACGACAATTTAATTCCAGATAATTTTATTCTTTACCAAAACTACCCTAACCCATTTAACCCAAGTACAAAAATCAGATTTGTCATTCCGAGCCCGATTAATCGGGAGAGGAATCTTGAAGATTTCTCGTCGCAAACTTCTCGAAATGACAACACACTTGTAACACTAAAAGTTTACGATGTACTTGGAAACGAAGTATCAACTTTGGTAAATGAATACAAACCAGCAGGAAGTTATGAAGTTGAATTTAATGTAGGTCAGCACTCAAGTGCTGACATATCAAGCGGAGTTTATTTCTATCAACTCAAAGTCACTGATACTGAGACAAGTTCAGGACAGATTTTTATTCAGACTAAGAAAATGATACTTATTCGATAACTTTATTTAATTTATTGAAGGGGACATTTATGAAACAATTAACCGTTAATCATCTGTTCTATTTTCTGTTGTTGATAATACTGATATTATTTCTTTCATCTTGCAAAGAAGAAAGCAATCCAGTAGATAATAATTCAGTTTTCTCATCAACAACAAAGACTATCACAACTGCTACCGGTGGAACTCTTGAGATAACTGACAAAAATGCTAACCGGATTAAACTTATCATTCCACCATTAGCTGTTCGGGATACAACAAAAATAACTTTAGAAATTCTAAACTCAGTAGAACCAAATCCGTTTTCACAAAATATTCTTTCTACTATAAGAATTCTGCCTGATGGATTACAATTAGATTCGGCAGCCACTCTCCAAATTAATTTTTCCTCAGAAATATCAGATACTGATTATACTATTCTGTATTATCTGAAATCAATTGATGAAGCGCTGCCGCTTAAATTAGTTTGGTTTGATAATAAAACTGTTCGGGGGGAAATTTATCATTTTAGTGATTATGGGGGTGCTAAACCAACTAAAGATGAGACTATTTCTCAATCAAACAAGCTACGAAATAATTATAATTTTGACGTTTGGGATTTTGCAAGATTTAATCAGTATGTCGTCGCTATGTTAGAATGGATTTGGCATTTAGATCTTTATGGAGAAGAAGGACTTTCAGAGCAATTAAGGAATGAATTAAATCAAGTTGTTTTAAACCAATGTAATAACTTCCTTGATCAGCAAATTCCTGATGATCCTTGTGGCTTTTACTTAAATACTTTATTTAAGTATCATACTCTATTTTGCACTATTTGTGATCCTGAAGATCCATTGGGTTTCAGATTTAATGATCGAATCAACAACGTTCTTAATCGTTGCTATACAAGAGGTGAATTAGAATTTGCATACGACTTTTGTGCTTCAGCAGAAGGGGTGGAAATATGTAGAACAATTACCGGATTTATTCCATTTACAGTTAATACAACAGTTGAACCCCATGGACAAATAAACGGAAGCGGAGACCTTGATTGGAATGGAACTGGGACAGGACTTCCACCAAATTGCTTTTATACTGAAGTAGGAACGGTAAATGTTACTTTAGGCGGCAATATGGTCGTAGATGAATATAATGTTTTATGGATGGATTTTGAAATTCACGAACACGCTTCAGGAACAGTGACTGTGATGTGTGATGGCATTGGAACTGTAAATCCCTTTAATCCTCCTGATGTAACACACAACATCAGAATTTTAGCACAGGAAGGTTCAGAATTAATTATGCCTATACCCGGAGCATCATCGGGGCATTTTAAATGGATTTTGCACATAACTTTTTCAAGATAAAATCTTGGAGGTGAGTAATGTGTAAGAAAATATTAATCATCCTTTTTCTATTGCTCTGCTGGCTGGATGACAGTTATACTCAAGATAAGTCTATAACGAAATTCGTCGGTGATTGGGTTGGTTCCGGCTGGGGCTGGGAAATAAGATTCAAGCAAACTGCCGGCGAATTTGCCAAACAATTCGTAAAGGGTAAAGTTGATCTGCCGTTTGAGAATGAAAAGATAATTATGTCATTGATGGTCACTCATACAACTCATTACTATTTCAGTATTGATGAAAATGGAAATGTTAAAGGGAAAGGAATAATTACCTATGATTTGATCCCAAACTTGTGTGGATTAGCTGCACTTACACAGCAGGTTAACGAAAGAATTAATCTTATGTCACTGATTCCATCAATTTTTAAGTGGGCTTCTGAATTAGGAAGAAATGCCGTCCAGAATTTTAATTCCGAGTGGTACGAAGAGCAAAATAAATTTGCTATGGATATGAAAGTCTTTCAGAACCTTACTAAAAAATTTTCAGAGATTGATCCAAACAGTATTGAAGGTAAGCAAATCAAATCGGACTTTCTCAAATGGCTGCAGAATAATACTATGAATGAAGACATCAGACAACTTGCTGCTGCATTAGTTTATAACCGAAGCGCTGCAGGCACACATACAATTGGCGCAGGACTTAAATCTTCATCTTTATTATTTCAATCTTTTGAAGAAACAGAACTTGAGTCTTGGAAAGAAATAGCATTGGATGAACTACTCAACCAGATAATGGGAGAATTATCTGAGCACTACAATGAAGCTATGAAATTCATTGCCCAAAAATCTGAAAAGGGAGAAGAACTGTGCCGTTGTGGTGCGGGAGCTTCGGTTAATGCAGGAGCTAAATATGGTCCAACAACAATTGAAGAACTTGTTCGGGCAATTGGTCCCGATGCTGCAACAACTTTGTTATTTGATGTTGCTCTCGGTTCACCACCGGTTGGACTTGTTCTTTCTATTCCCGGAGTAACTCAGGTTCAGTATTACTATAAAGGATTAAAGAATGGACCTGAGAACAGAACATTTAATATTGCAGGAAGACTTTCTGGCAATCAATTATTTCTTGAAATTGATGGAGATGTTAAAGGCGGCGATAAAGACTTAACGATTGAATATATGGTAAATTATAAAAAGGATAGCGGAAAATTTCCTTGCTGGAGTCCTTTTCTTGATCAACCTGCAGATGTTTTTCCTTCAGGAGAAGAAATACTATATGAGTATGTAACAGTTCCGAAAATATTTCCAATTAAAGATGAGAATACCGGAAAAATCACAAATGTAACTGTTCCTGAAAAACGATCACAACAGAAAAAAGTTTTTCACGATATGCCTTTTGCTACTTTTCATAAAACCGGAACGCACAGGAATAATAAATCAATGTGGCATGAATATGAATACACTTGGCGGGCATATAAGCTTACAACTCCATTGACTGAAGAAGAAATTAAAAAGGAAAAAGAAAAAGCTCAGAAAGGGAAATTCATTAAAGATAAAATTGATGAATTAATTAAAACAGGTAAAACTTTTTTTGATGTTCCATTTGTATCAGGTCAATCTTCTATCGAGCCGGGCTCGGAAAGTACGATAGCAGACATTGCTCAGGTATTAAAGAATTTTCCCAAAGATAAATTTTCAATTTCTGTTTGCTGTGATAGTCTGGCAGATAATACTCTATTATCAAAGCGAACAAATTATATAATAAATGCTCTGGTAAAGGAAGGACTAAAAAAATCCCAGCTTCAGGCTGCGGGCTGTGAATTATTCTCTGCTGAAGAAACTAAAGTTAAAAGTGATGATAGAGCTTGCATAATTTTATCCAAAAATAAAAAATGAAAGGACTTAAAATGTTTATATCAATCATAAAGACAGTCGTTATAGCTTTTTTCATAGCTGTAGTAATTCTTGATTCAACAGCTAATGCACAAAAAACTTCACTTAAACCATACGGAATTAAATCGGGTATTATTGAATACAAATATTCTGGTGTTCGAACAGGAACAAGCACTTTATACTTTGACGATTATGGTTTAAAAAGTGCAATGAAGAATAATATCAAAATGGAAGGGAAATCTGAAAACGGTTGGATAATCTCACTCAAAGATGAGCAGTACATATTTGATCCTGCAAAATCAAATGAAGGTATTAAAATGAAAAATCCATTGCTTGAAGGATTCTTTGAAATGCAGCAATCGGACTTTGATAAATTTGTTGAGGAGTTTTATACTAAAATGGGATATAAAAAAGTCGGTACAGAAAAATACGCGGGAAAAGATTGTATTGTCTATAAAGGTGATTTGGGAAAAATATTAATCTGGAATGGAATTCTTCTTTACACAGAATCTAACTTTGCCGGAGTTTATTCAAAGCAGGAAACAACTTCATTAAAGGTTAATGTTCCTGTTGACAGTAAGTATTTTCAGATTCCAAAGAACATTAAATTTACTGAAGCACCAGACCTTGATGACATTGATAAGATGATTGAGCAAGAATCGGAAGATGAAACAGAGTAAGTTATTTGGCAACTACAATTGCTTGGTTGAATAATTTTTGTTTTGTTGTTCTATATAAACTCCTTTAACAGAAAGTATTTGGTATTTGTTCAGGTTAACTCGGTAATTTAAAATCCGGATAATATAAAAGTATCACATCTGTCCAAAATAAATTTATTTATGTGGCTAAAGCCTGCCTTTGCTTTTAATTTTTTCAGTTCACTAAAGTGAACTGCAATAAATGCTCTTTATATTTTTTTTCTATTGCAGTTGGATTTATCCAACTGTTATAGAAAAAAATAGAATATTAT
>Ga0272446_1006930_pt1 | contig 11538 bp, 3 predicted proteins | sample YNPCB0061_FD_194587 | JGI IMG/M metagenome (GOLD analysis project Ga0272446, IMG submission 194587) | Hot spring microbial mat communities from Yellowstone National Park, WY, United States - YNP-CB-006-1 | ecosystem: Environmental > Aquatic > Thermal springs > Hot (42-90C) > Sediment | place...
AGAGCCGGGGAGACGACACGGTTGGCGGATGTGCTACTCTTGCTCACGGCGTTGCTCGCCTCCTTTGGATTCGACACCCAGAGCCTATCGGCTCAAGGTGGGCAACGCCGCCCCCCATTTTCAACAAAGATCGGGACAACCCCCGGAGCGTCCAGTGAAGGCGTTTGACCTCGATCTTAGTATCGTCGACAGCTATGCGACCTTCTCCCGCTCCTTCTCGAAGGTTCGCGCTCTCGACCTCAAGGCTGCCATCGACCGACATTACGAGAGCGGTGTCTTCTGGCCTGATGCGTTGCTGTCACTGAATCCGTCCTATGAGGCTGGGCCAACGGTCGACGAACTTGCCGCGTCAGGTGATCTCGACCCGCTTACGGCGCAGGTGTTCCGCGCCGCAGGCCGGCCTCTCCGGTTTCACGCTCACCAGGCACAGGCGATAGCGAAGGCGCGCGCACGCCAGAGCTTTGTGGTGACGACCGGCACTGGGTCGGGCAAATCGCTCTGCTTCTTTGTCCCGATCATCGACGCGGTCATCCGAGCGCGGAAGCAGGGAGACGGTCGACGCACGCGGGCCATCATCGTCTACCCGATGAACGCGCTCGCCAACAGTCAAATCAAGGAAGTCGAGAAGTTCTTAGCCCAGGCGGATCTACCTGAGCATCTAAGACCTTCTGTGCGGCGCTACACAGGCCAGGAGAAGGAGGCCGAGCGCCAGGAGGTTGCTGCCAATCCGCCCGACATCCTCCTCTCGAACTATATGATGCTCGAACTTCTGCTGACGCGGCAGGACGATCTCGACAGGCAGGTCGTCGCCAATGCCAGCGGCATCGAGTTCGTTGTTCTCGACGAGCTGCACACCTATCGCGGGCGGCAGGGTGCGGATGTCGCGATCCTTGTGCGTCGGCTTCGGGACCGCTGTGCCGGGCCGACACCGCCGATCTGTATTGGGACCTCGGCGACCATGGCCAGCGAAGGATCTGATGAGTCCAGGGCGGCGACTGTGGCGGAGGTCGCGTCGCGCCTTTTCGGCACCGCAATCGGGCCTGAGTCCGTGATTGATGAGAGCCTTCGGCGGGCAACGGACGACACCCTTTCTCTGGCCGACGTCCGACCGCTGCTCCGTTGCGCAGTCGAGGCACCGCTACCAGAGGTTCTCACCGACACCGACCTTCGCCGGCATCCGATGGCGGTCTGGGTCGAATTGTCGCTCGGCCTTGAGGACGGTCAGATCCTGCGTCGCAAAAGGCCCATTCCGTTCAGAGAGGCGGTCCAGGCGCTTGCGGACGCGACGGGCTTCCCAAAAGAGCAGTGCAGTGTTGCGCTTAGGAACTTCTTGACCCTAGTAAGCCTGCCGGAACGCGAACGAGGCGGAACTGGCGATCGCCCCTTCCTTGCCTTCAAGCTGCATCGGTTCATAGCGGGATCCGGAGAGGTCTACACCACCCTTCGCTCGGCGCCACGTAGGGTTTCGCTCGAGGGTCAGCTCAACGACCCGGATGACCCGGAAGCAAGGCTCTACCCCACGCGCTTCTGCCGGTCCTGTGGCCACGAGTTTCATGTGGTCACCCTCGTGGAGGCCGACGGCAAACAGGTTTTCGTGCCCCGCGACATCGACGATACGCCGCTCGCCACTGACGATGGCGACAATCTGGCCGGCTATCTCACGCCTGTTGGAGATGGCGACGGTGAGTACAAGTTCACCGGGGACCTCGAAAGCTACCCCGACGAGTGGCTCGAGGAGCAACGCGGCGCAGTCCGGCTCCGACCGAACAGGGCCAAGCAGGTTCCCAGACGCATGCACGTCGCCGCCGACGGAACCGTTCGGCCAGACGGGCGGCCGTTCTGGTTCCTGCCTGGAAAGCTGGGCTTCTGTCCGTGCTGCCACGAGATGCCGGCTTCGAAGTCCAGCGAGCGCACGAAGCTGGCCGGCCTGTCCGCGGAGGGTCGCAGCTCCGCCACGACGCTTATCGTCTCCAGCGCGCTGGAGTGGCTGAACCGACCGAGCAGCGCCGTGCCGGACGACAAGCGAAAGCTGCTGGCCTTCACCGACAACAGGCAGGACGCTGCGCTTCAGGCCGGACACTTCAATGATTTCCTGTTCGTAAGCCTGCTGCGGGGCGCAATCCTGAGGGCCGTCCTGAGCGCGGGCCAGGATGGGCTGGCCGAGGACGAGTTTGGGCTGCGCGTCGCCCAGGCGCTCGGCTTCACCGCCGAGAACGCGGCTACACGCGTCCACTGGATGGCGGACCCGAAGGCGAGCGGCGTGCAGCGGAAGGACGCAGAGCGGATCCTCACGAAGGTTCTCGCCCACCGCGTTTGGACGGACCTCCGCCGCGGCTGGCGGTTCACCAACCCGAGCCTCGGCGTGCTGAAGCTGATCCGGGTCGACTACATCGGCCTCGCCGAACTGGCATCTGACGGCGCGCGGATGGACGCCGCGAGCCCGATCCTCGGCCGCTTAGAACCGCAGAGGCGCGAGGACGTCCTGCGCCAGATCCTCGATGCCATGCTGGAAGGTTTGGCAATCGACACCGAGTCGCTCGACCAGACCATCCTCGACGCCCTGTCGCAGAGTTCCCGGTTGCTGCTCCGTGACCCGTGGGCCATCGACCGCAACGAGACACTCCGGGGCAAGACCGCCTTCATGCTGGATGCGCCGCCAAGGCGTGAGACACCCCTGCGCGACGAGCAGACCTTCTTGCGTGGCGGCCCAAGATCCAGGCTCGCCCGGCAGATCAACTTTGCGAAGGTGATCGGTACGAGTCTGAATACCGCCGACTATCGCGACTTCATGCAGCGGGTCCTCTTTCTCCTCGCGGAAGAGGGGCTGATCCGGCGGGTCGAAACCTTGCAGGACCGTCCGGGCTGGCGGTTGGTGCCGTCCGCCGTCCGCTTGCTTCCAGGCGAGGCGGCAGTACAGGACCAGCCTCTCGGCAACCCCTACTTCCACCGCCTCTACCTCAGCATCGCCAAAGGCCTCAGTGATGGCGAGTGCCCTTACTTCGGCCTTGAGGGTCGGGAGCACACGGCGCAGGTCCGGCAAGAGCAGCGCGAGTGGCGCGAGTGGCGTTTCCGCTACGAGGACGAGGACCGCAAGAGGATCGCCGAGCATGAGGCGGAGATGCGGGTTGCATCTGAGCCGACCCAGTTCCTCCCGGCACTCTTCTGCTCGCCGACCATGGAGCTCGGTGTGGACATCTCAGCGCTGAACGCAGTCTACCTGCGCAATGTACCGCCGACGCCTGCGAACTACGCGCAGCGCGCAGGCCGTGCGGGCCGCTCGGGCCAAGCAGCCCTGGTGGTCACCTACTGCGCGGCGCAGAGTCCGCACGACCAGTATTTCTTCGCGCGGCGCGAGCAGATGGTGGCAGGCGTGGTCCGCCCGCCCGCTCTCGACATCAGCAACGAAGCACTGATCACGTCGCATCTCCACGCCGTCTGGCTCGCCGAGGTGCGCTTGCCGCTGTCGCCCGACATCCCCGACATCCTTGACCTCGAGGCGGAGGGTTTCCCACTGAAGCCGGAAATTCGCGCCGTGATCTCCGATCCCAAGCTTGCGAGCCGGGCTCAGATCGCCATGCGCAGGGTCTTCAACCAGGTGCTTGTGTCGCTCGGCGACATCCCGCCAGTCTGGCTCGAAGACGCCGATGCCTTCGTCGGCCGTGTTGCAGACGAGGCACCTGGGGAGTTCGACAGCGCCTTCAACCGCTGGCGGGAGCTCTACCGCTCCGCCAGGAGGCAGCTTGCCGATGCCAATCTTCGATCCGAGATGGCGGGTCTGTCTGGCGCAGAGCGTCGGCGGATCAAGGAGGCGCAGGCGCAAGCGAACGAGCAGCTGGCGATTCTGGAGCAGGGACGAGCGACGAACGGCTCGGACTTCTACTCCTACCGCTATCTCGCAACAGAGGGCTTCCTCCCCGGCTACAACTTCCCGCGACTCCCGCTCTACGCCTACGTGCCTGCCTCGGCCGGGCACATCCGACAGGGCGCCTTTCTGCAGCGGGCGCGCTTCCTAGCGATCTCGGAATTTGGTCCGCGCAGCCTCATCTACCACGAGGGTCGGGCCTACCGGGTCGTCAAGGCGAAGCTACCACCAGAGGCTCGCAGCGCGGACGGCACTGGCCTCGCGACGAAGGAGATCTTCATCTGTGGTGAGTGCGGAGCCGCGCACGACGCGGAGGTCGAGCGGTGCCACGCCTGCCATGCGCCTATGGCTGGGGCATTGCCCATCCGTCGAACTCTCCGGATCGACAATGTCGAGACGGCGCCCGCTGACCGCATCACTGCGAATGACGAGGAGCGGGTCCGCCAAGGCTTCGAGATCCAGACCGTCTTCTCCTGGCCGCGCCGCAATGGCGAGATCGTCGTCACCGAGGGCGTCCTGAAGGTCGACGACGAGGTCCTGCTCACCCTCCAATACGCGAACAGCGCGGAGATCAGCCGCCTCAACAAGGGCCTGAAGCGGCGGAAAGACAAGACGATCCTTGGCTTCAACATCGACCCGCGCAGCGGATACTGGAGCAAGAACGAGGACGAGGACGAGGATGATGTCGCCCCCGACGAGCCGCGGTCGGTCCGCATCGTGCCGATCGTGCGGGACCGCAAAAACGCGCTCCTGATTCGGTTCGCCCAACCGGAGCGCTTCTCCCTAACCACCATCGCCACCGTCCAGCACGCCCTTATACGAGGGATTGAGGTTGTCTATCAGCTTGAGGAGGGCGAGGTGCTTGGGGAGCCGCTCCCGAGCCGAGACAACCGTCGCGCCATCCTCGCCTACGAGGCTACGGAAGGCGGCGCGGGCGTGCTCAACCGGCTCATCTCCGACCCGAAAGCCCTCCGCCGCGTCGCGTACGAGGCACTATCGCTCATGCACTACGACAGGGTCGACCAAGCCATCCGCAGCTGCGACCCAACGATCCTGCGCGATACAGCCGAGAAAAGTTGCGTCCGGGGCTGCTACCGTTGCCTCCTCTCCTATTTCAATCAGCCCGACCATGAGCTGATCGACCGCACCGACGAAACCGCGAAACGGCTCCTTCTCATGATAGCGCGCGGCGAGATCATTCTGCAGCCAAACCGTTCCAACGTCGAGCAGAGCAGTTGGGTAGCGGCATTCAGGGCGGCTGACCTGCCGGCTCCGGACGCAACTTCGATCACCTTCGCAGGACACGCACTCCGCTTCGCCTGGAGGGCCTACTTCGTTGCAGCTGACCTTGACCCCATCCCGGCGAACGCTCGGAGTGAAGCTGAAGCCGCCGGGTGGGTCCTGGTCGAACTGCCGAACGATCCGTCCGGTGGCGTCCCCGAGGCGCTCGCCACCTATCTCAAGAGCTGAGCCGATGTCCCACGTCTTCGCGCCGGGCGACATCGTCCGCGCCCGTGGCCGGGAGTGGGTCACTTTGCCGGCATCACGACAGGGCTGGCTCGCGCTGCGCCCGCTCTCGGGCTCGGAGGCAGACAGGGTCCTGCTGAACCCCGAGCTCGAGCGAGAGCCGGTAGAACCCGCCCACTTCGCCCTGCCCGAGGACGCTCGGGTCACGAGCCAGACCAACGCTGCGCTGCTTGCGGATGCCCTTCGCCTCACCCTGCGCCGTGGTGCCGGGCCGTTTCGCTCCGCCGCTCAGATTGCCTTCGAGCCGAGGGTCTACCAGCTCGTCCCGCTGCTGATGGCTCTGCGCCTGCCAGTGCCACGACTGCTGATCGCGGACGATGTCGGCATCGGCAAGACGATCGAGGCAGGGCTCATCCTTCGCGAGCTGTTCGATCGTGGCGAGCTCGACAGCTTCTCCGTCCTCTGCCCGCCGCACCTCGTCGAGCAGTGGACAGGGGAGCTCAGCAGCCGCTTCGGGTTCGAGGCCGTGGCGGTCACGGCGAGTACAGCCCCGCGCCTGGAACGCGGCCTGCCTGTCGCACAGACCCTTTTCGACGCCCACCCGTTCACCGTCGTCAGCCTCGACTATATCAAGGCCGAGCACCGGCGCGACCGGTTCGCTCGCGCCTGCCCGAAGATGATCGTGGTCGACGAGGCCCATGCCTGCGTCGGCACGCACAAGGGACGGCAGCAACGCTTCCGTCTCCTCTCCGAGCTGGCCCGTGACCCCGAACGGGCCCTGCTCATGCTCACGGCAACGCCGCACAGCGGCGACGAGGACGCCTTCGCGCGCCTCCTCTCGCTCATCGACCCGAGCTTCGCGTCCCTGCAGTTCGACGACCCGCGCTACCGGGAGCGCTTGGCGCGGCACTACGTGCAGCGCCGCAGGATCGACCTCACCTCGGCGGACTGGGCCGAGGAGCGGGCCTTCCCCAAGCACAAGACAACCGAGTTCCCCTACCGCCATTCCGCCCAGCACGTCGCCTTCCAGGAGGCCGTACTCGACTACTGCTTGGGGGTCGTGTTGCGGGCCGGCAGCGGGGAGCGGGAGAGGCGCCTCGCTTTCTGGGGGACGCTTGCCCTGATGCGTTGCGTTGGCTCTTCCCCGGCTGCGGCTCTGAGCGCGCTGCGCAACCGAATGGCCGGCCAGGACGAGCGGCTGGAACCGCAGATCTACGACGAGGATGGCGAGGACGAGGACGCGGTCGACGTCGAGCCGGCTGCCGCCATGGCCGCCGATGCGCCGCTCGCTGCCCTCATCCAGATGGCGAGCCGGCTCCTCGGCGAGCCCGACCCGAAGGTCGAGGCGCTGATCGGCCTCCTGCGGCCGCTGATCAAGGAGGGCGCCAACCCGGTCATCTTCTGCCGCTTCATCAGCACGGCGGAGCACGTCCGGGAGGGCCTGCGTCGGGCCTTCCCGAGTGTCTGTGTCGAGGCCGTTACCGGGCTGCTGACACCGGATGAGCGGCGCGACCGCGTCGCAGACATGGCCTGGGCCGAACAGCGCATCCTGGTCGCGACCGACTGCCTCTCGGAGGGCATCAACCTCCAGAAGCTGTTCGACACGGTCGTGCACTACGACCTCTCCTGGAACCCGACCCGGCACCAGCAGCGCGAGGGTCGCGTCGACCGCTTCGGCCAGCCAGTGCCGGAGGTCCGGTCGGTGCTGATGTTCTCCCCAGACAGTGCCATCGACGGGGCCGTTCTCGACGTGATCCTGCGCAAGGCTGAGGCGATCCGGAAGGCAACTGGCGTCACCGTTCCCCTGCCGGACGAGCGCGGCCCCGTCACCGATGCCCTCATGGCCGCCATGATGCTGCGCCGCGGCACCATGCGGCAGCTCGCGCTCGATCTGCGGCTTGCCGACGGCGTGGCGCTCATGGAGCAGCGCTGGCGCGATGTGCAGGAGAACGAACGCCGCTCGCGCGCGCGCTTCGCCCAGAACGCCATGAAGCCGCAGGAGGTAGCTCCCGAATGGGAGCGGGCGCGCGGCCTACTCGGCGGGCCGGATGCCGCGCTGGCTTTTGTCGAAGCGGCCATGAAGCGCTTCGATGCGCCGCTCGAGCCGAGAAAGGACGTCCTGCTGGCCCATGTCCACGCGCTTGACCAGAAACTGCGCGAGCGGCTTGCCGAGCGGGGCCTGACCGGCTCGCTGCGGCTCGCCACCGCCGATCCAGCGCCGTCGGGCGCGAGCCTCCTCACCCGCACCCATCCGCTTGTTGCCACCTTGGCGGAGGCGCTGGTCGAAGGCGCGCTCGACCCTGCCGCCCTGCCGGGCCTCGGCCTAGGTCGGATGGGCGCTTGGCCGACCGCTGCTGTGGCGCGCAAGACCATCCTTCTGCTGCTGCGGCTCCGCATGAAGCTCACGGTCCATGCGCGGCGCGAACGGCTGCTTCTCGCCGAGGAGGCGGCGCTCCTCGCCGTCAGCGACGGCGAGGTCGTCGCGCACGGGCCGGAAGCCCGAACCCTCCTGTCTGTCCCCGCCGCCCACGATCTGGCCGAGGTCGCCCGTGCGCGCTTGCTCCGCGCCGCGCAGGCGGAGCTGGCGGGCCTGCTGGACGGCCCAGTCCGCCTCTTTGCCTCGCAGCGGGCCGACCAGCTTAGGGCCGACCACGCCCGGCTGCGTGCCGCCTCCGGCACGGCACCGCGTCTCTCCGTCGAGGCGGTGCTGCCGCCCGACGTGATCGGCCTTTTCGTCCTCCTTCCCGCCGGAGCCTGAGCGGCGTGCCGCGCAAGCCCGTCACCGACATCTCGGCCTGGCCTGCTCTGACGCTGGAAGGCAACCTCATCTCCCCGGCGATGATCGCGAACATCGACCGGCGCGAGGCGCCCGAGCAGCGCGAGACCGACTACGGCCTGCGCAAGGGCATCTCGATCCGCGAAGAGATCTCGCTCGCCTTCCGGGTCGGCCAGGCACACTACGCCGACTTCCTGAAAGCCGGCGCGGCCTCGGCAGCGGCGACCACCCGCTTCGTCCGCGACTTCTTGCGCGAGACGCTGGGCTTCACCGACCTCAAAGAAGGGTCAGGGCCGGTCGCACTGACCGCCGGCGAGGGCCGCGTGCCGGTCGTGGTGGTGCCGCCCGCTGATGAGCTGGACCGCCGCAGCGCTGCGCTTTCGCAGGACCGCCCCCGCTCTGCGGCTCTGGTCCTGCAGGACCGACTGAACGCGGCGGAGGAAGCGCTCTGGGGCCTCGCGACGAACGGCAAGATCCTGCGCCTGATGCGGGACAACGCCTCCCTGACCCGCCCCGCCTTCATCCAAGCCGACCTCGCGCAGATCTTCGAGACCGAGGATCTCGCGTCCTTCGCCCTGGTCTGGCTTCTGATGCACCGCACTTGTTTCGGGCGGGCAGGAGCGCCGGCCACGGACTGTGCGCTCGAGCGCTGGCGCGCAGCCGGCGCGAGCGCCGGCGAGGCGGCCCGCGAGCGCCTGGCCGGGCAGGTGGAACTGGCTCTCAAGGAGCTAGGCTCGGGCTTCCTGGAGGCGAACCGGGAGCTGCACGAGAAGCTCGCCGCGCACGAGATCGGCCTGACGGAGTGGTTTAACGAGCTGCTGCGGCTCGTCTACCGGCTGATCTTCCTGATGGTGGCGGAGGATCGGAACCTGCTCCACCCGCCCGACGCCGGGGCGGAGGAGCGCCTTCTCTACGCCGAGGGCTACAGCCTTGCCATGCTGCGCGCCCTGGCAACGCGCCGTTCGGCCTGGGACCGGCACCATGACCGCTACGAGGGGCTCAAGATCATCTTCCGCGCGCTTGAGGGCGGGGAGCCACGGCTCGGCCTGCCGGCTCTGGGAGGCCTCTTCGCGCCAGGGCTCTTGCCGACGCTGGAAGCTTCGCGCCTACCCAACCGCGCCCTCCTCTCCGCCATCTATCGGCTCGGCTGGATCTCGGACGGGGCGGGCGTTGCCCCGGTGAACTGGCAGGCGATGGAGACCGAGGAGCTGGGCTCGGTCTATGAGAGCCTGCTCCAGCTGCAGCCCCAGCTCGCCGAGGATGGACGCCGGCTGGTCTTTGCCTCCGACGCTGCGGAGGCGAAGGGAAACCAACGCAGGACCACCGGCAGCTATTACACCCCGGACAGCCTGGTGCAGGCGCTTCTGGACACAGCGCTCGACCCCGTTCTCGACCGGGCGGAGGCAGGGGCTGCGGATCCGGCCGAGGCGCTGTTGAGCCTGACGGTGCTGGACCCCGCCTGCGGCTCCGGCCATTTCCTGCTGGCCGCGGCACGGCGCATCGCCACGCGCGTCGCGCGGTACCGCGCCGGTGGCGCGCCCTCCTCCGAGGACTTCCGCCACGCGCTGCGCGATGTGGCGCGGCGCTGCATCCACGGCGTGGACCGCAACCCGATGGCGGTGGAGCTGACCAGGGTCGCGCTCTGGATCGAGACGGTTGACCCTGGCCTGCCGCTCGGATTTTTCGACGCACAGATCCGCTGCGGCGACTCCCTCCTTGGCGTGTTCGACCTCGAGGCGCTCGAGCAGGGCATCCCGGACGGTGCCTACAAGCCGCTGGCGGGGGATGACGCGGAGACGGCGCGGCATTTCGCGAAGCGGAACCGCGACGAGCGCGAGGGCCAGGGCAGCCTGGACTTCGCGCGCGGCGGCGGCGTGTTGCCGGCGGCGCGGCAGTTCGCGACCCTCGGCAGCCGGCTGCGCGCGCTGCCCGAGGACACGCCGGAGCAGGTGGCCGAGCGCGCGAGGCTGTTCGCGGCGCTGCGCGCCGGCCCCGAGTGGTACGCCACGAAGGTCGCCTGCGATGCCTATGTGGCGGCCTTCCTGGCGCCGAAGACGGGCGGCGTGCCGGCGAACCGCAACACGGTGACGATCCCGACCACCGCGCCTGTGTGGGAGGCGATGGCGGGGCGCATGCCCTATAGCCCGCTGGTCGGGTGGGTGGTGGAGCTTGCGGAGGCCGCGCGCGCCTTCCACTGGCCGCTCGAGTTCCCGGATGTGATGGCCAAGGGCGGCTTTGACGTAGTGCTGGGCAACCCGCCCTGGGAGGTTCTGCAACTGGGCGAGGAGGAGTATTTTGCCGCGCGCAGCCCCGAGATCGCCGCGCTGCCTGGCGCGCGGCGCAAGGCGGCGATCAAGGCCCTCGAGACAACCAACCCAGCGCTGTGGGCCAGCTATCGCCGCGACCTACACGAAGTGGAGGCGATCAACCAGTTCCTCCGGGAGAGCGGCTTCTTCGACCTGACGGCGCGCGGCAAGCTGAACACCTACGCGCTGTTTGCCGAGCTGTTCCTGCACCTGGTCGGGCCCGGGGGGCGCGCCGGGCTGATCGTGCCCACAGGGATTGCCACCGATGACAGCACCAAGGCGTTCTTCGAGGCGGTGGCAGGCGGCGGGCGTCTGGCAAGCCTGTACGACTTCGAGAACCGCGAGGGCCTGTTCCCCTCGGTGGACAGCCGCATGAAGTTCGCGCTGCTCACGCTGGGCAGCGGAGAGCAGGCGGCACGCTTCGTCTTCTTCGCCACCCGCCCCGAGCACCTCAAGGATGCCCGCCGCGCCTTCACCCTGTCTGCCGAGGACATCCGGCTGATCAACCCGAACACCCGCACCTGCCCGGTGTTCCGCTCCTCGGCCGATGCCGAGTTGACCAAGCGCATCTACGCCCGCGTGCCGGTGCTGGTGGACGAGAGCAGGGGCAAGGACGGCAACCCCTGGGGCATCGAGTTCCGCCAGGGCCTCTTCAACATGACCTCCGACAGCGGCCTGTTCCGCACCGCGGCGCAACTCGCTGCGGCCGGGTTCCGGCGCGAGGGGGCGGATTGGGTGCGGCCGGCCTTGGCGGTTGGCGTGCGGCGCGGGGACGAGCTGCCTGTGCCCGGCGGCGGCGCGCGCGCGGCGGACCGCTACGTGCCGCTCTACGAGGCGAAGATGATCCACCATTTTGACCATCGCTGGGCGACCTATGCGGAGGATGGCGACGCGAGCCGCGAGGTGACCCCGGCCGAGAAGGCAGACCCGGGCTTCATCGCCACGCCGCGCTACTGGGTGCCGGAGGCCGAGGTTGCGGCGCGGCTCGCCGAACGCGGCTGGACGCGGCGCTGGCTCATGGGATGGCGGAATGTCACCAATGCGACGAATGAGCGGACGGTGATCGCGGCGGTGATGCCGGTGAGGGGGATTGGGAACAGCTTGTAAAAGTAGGTACTTCATCTGAC
>Ga0272446_1006931_pt1 | contig 11537 bp, 12 predicted proteins | sample YNPCB0061_FD_194587 | JGI IMG/M metagenome (GOLD analysis project Ga0272446, IMG submission 194587) | Hot spring microbial mat communities from Yellowstone National Park, WY, United States - YNP-CB-006-1 | ecosystem: Environmental > Aquatic > Thermal springs > Hot (42-90C) > Sediment | place...
GCCGAGGAATAACTGACCGGGGCGGCTCCAAGCGGCCACGCGGGGGGCCGAAAACCGGCCCCCCGGTCTGATAGGCCGATGGTGAGCCCCGAATGCCTTGAAAACTCCGGAGGGTGTAGGGAGGCGGAGCCTCCCACGCTCCGGGGCGCGCTGAAAAAACAGCGCTCCCATCCTTGTCCACAGAGTGCGTCCTTTTGCACTCGCGGCGGACTGCAAGATGCAGATCTGCAAGGGCGCGCAAGGGACAGACGATGGGCGCGCAAGAGGCAGACAATGCCATGGCAAACGCTCAGCATTGACTCAGAGCAGAAGGCGGCGGCGCAGGCGCGCATCGCCGAGCGGCTGCCTGAGGGCGCGGTGGTGGTCCCGCCTGGCGCGGAAAGTGGGCGGGTTCGCGCGCTCGCGGACCATGCGCTGGAGGTCGAGCGGCGCGGTTCGGATAGGGCGCGGCGGCGCGCGGTCGCTGAGGCATTCGGGCGCTTCATCGCCTATCGCCTGGCGCCTTGGGATTGGTTTGTGACGATCACTTTCCGCGACCTTCCGGGCGTGTCGCTCCCAACGGCGGAGATGCGCCGGCGGGAGGTGTTGGAGTTCATGGCGGATTTGGAGCACGCGGCGGAACAGGTTGGTTGGTTGGTGGCGGAAGAGTTCGGTGAGCTGGGCGGTCGCTTTCATTGCCACGGCCTGGTGGCCGGCGTCGCTGCTCTGTCACGCAAGGACTGGTGGCGGGTGGCCTTTGAGCGTTTCGGTCGGTCGCGCATTGAGCCCGTCCGTCTCCAGGAGGCGGCGGCTTTCTATGCTGCGAAATACCAGACCAAGCAGCTCGGGACGTTGCATCTGGGCGGCATCCTGGCCGGCGTCGATCTCCGGACTTGGGAGCAGTCTCAGACGCCGGCGTCTGGAGGCCGTCGGGTCATTGCGCATTCCGCAGATGTTCCCACGGAATTCTTCCATATCACGAGAAGTCAAAGAAGGCATCGATGTCAACTCAACAGAAGAAGATGAATCGTAAGCCCGTCCGGGTCTTCATCGACGGGGCGGGCATGAGCAGCATGGACGGCAAGGGCTCCGGCTACGCCTGGCTGCGCGAGGACACCGGGGAGCACTTCGTCAAGAGATACCCAGGGCTGACCAATAATCAGGCAGAGTATGAGGCGTTCATTGCGGCCCTGGAGGCTTTGCCGTCCAAGAGTAAGGCGGAGATCCTGTCGGACTCGCAGCTCTTGGTCTATCAGTTCCGGGGCCTTTGGGCGGTCCGGGATGTCGAGCTGGCGCGCCTGTTGGACTATGCGCACAAGACGGTTCGGCGGAAGGGCTTGGAGGTCGAGCTGAAATGGATTCCCCGCAAGGAGAACCGGGCGGGCCGGTTGATTTGAGACTGCCCGTTGGGCGCGGGCAAGCAAGCAGGAGGTAAGAGCGTGTCGGACGTTACTTCCTACAGCAACGGCGCTCTGGAGCGCCAGTACACGGTGCAGCAGATCGCGGAGATGTGGGGTCTGCACGAGACTACCGTGCGCCGCATCTTCCAGGATGAGCCGGGAGTCTTTCGATTGGGCAAGACAGGCCGGCGGGACGGCAAACGGGACTATGTGACCTTGCGCATCCCCGAGTCCGTGCTTTGCCGAGTTTATGAGCGCAAGTCGCGGGCTCTGGCCTTTAGTGCTACAAGGAGAAGTAGCTGAGCTGATGTTGAACCCTTACCGGCGGCACAGTCCCGATTGCCCTCACCGCTCCCAGGGGAAGGCGTGGGTCAAGTGTAGCTGCCCGATCTGGTGTTCCGGTGAGTGGAATGGGAAACGGCGCCGTTTTTCGCTGCGCACTCGGGACTGGCAGCGGGCGCTGCGGCGCTTGGTCGAGCTGGAGCAAGAGCAGCATCCAGGGCCGGAGCGGAAGTCTGTTTCCGAAGCCGCGACGGCCTTCCTGGCGGCCAAGGAGGGCGTGGCGCCGGCGACCGTGCGGAAGTACCGGCGCGTGTTGCAGCGCTTGGGGCAGTTCGCCTCCGGGCGGGGCATCTTGACGCTGGACACGCTGCAAGACCTGGATGCTTATCGGAAGAGCCGCAAACTGAAGCCGCTTACCTGGAGCAAGGAATTGCAATTGCTGCGGCAGTTCTTCAGCTTTGCACAGCGCCGCAAGTGGTGCGCCGAGAATCCGGCCAAGGATATGGAAATGCCCCCAAACCCCAAGCCTGCTCCGAGGGAACCCTACACCGCGGAGGAAATCCGGCGGATTCTGGAAGCCTGCGACAATTTCGGGAGAGGGCCATACGAGCGCTTGCGGGCGCGGGCGGCAATTCTGCTCCTGCGCTACTACGGGCTCCGGGTCAGCGACGTGGCGACCTTGGAGAAGTCCAGAATTCGGGACGGCCAGATCTTCCTGCACGCTTTGAAAAACGGTGTGCCGTTGTGGCTGCCGCTCTATGCTGAGGTGCAGTTTGCGCTGGAGTGTTTGCCGGCGCCGCGGGGCGCGCCGGCGGACTGCCCTTACTTTTTCTGGAGCGGCTTGGGCACACGCGAAGGGCATATCAAGACCTTCGACCGGATGCTGAAAGCGGTCTTCGCCAAGAGCGGCGTCGTCAGGGCGCACGCGCACCGCTTCCGCCATACCCTGGCGACCGAGATTCTGGCAAACGGCGGCAGCCTCGAAGATGCGGCCAACATTTTGGGGGATTCGCCGGCGATTATCCGCAAGCATTACCTGCGCTGGAGTCCGGCCTACCAGCAGCGGACGGTCGAGGTGCTGACCCGGGTTCATGGTACAAATTTGGTACAACGAGAAATTGCGGCCCCTAACCCCTTGCCGGTCAATAACATAGAATGGTGCTGGAGGAGGGGGTCGAACCCTCATGCCCAGTGAAGGGCGCGGGATTTTGAGTCCCGTGCGTCTGCCAGTTCCGCCACTCCAGCGAATGCTCAGGCGAACAGGTGCAACCGCTTGGCCCGGCCTGCCTTTCAGTATAACAAGCCTCGCATGGCCGGCAGTCGTCGTTGAGCCAGTTTTAACGCCGCCCCGTGGCCCCACACCCAAATTGCAAAATCTGCTTGCTGGGACTTCCATTCTTCCTCCTTTCCAAGTAGAATCATGACTCGCCTCCGGGTGCCGCGATGCCCTGGCGCGAGCCGTTCACAAGGTCCCTGGGCCAATGCCGCCCGATTTGCATTGGGCCCTGGTCCTGATCCTGTCCTGGGTCACAATGGGGCTGGCGGGACTGTTCTGGGCCTTCAAACAAGCAGGCTTCGTCAAGCGGATCGACCCGGCCAGCAAAGCCACGCAGATGCTCCTGTTGGCCCTCGGAGGCATGCTCGTTCAAGTGCTGCTCTACTTCGTTTCGGTGGCTTCGAGGTCTTACTCCATGATGGCGATGATGGGGATCCTCACCATGCTTTTAAACGTGGTCATCCTCGTGGTGGGGCTGCTGGCGGTGTTCGGCATGCGGCGCTCGCTCGTGAATTATTACAACTCCGTCGAGCCCATCGGCCTGAAGCTCAGCGGAGTCATGACCTTCTTTTTCAGCATCCTGTACTTCCAATACCACCTGTCCAGAATCGCCCGCTGGAAAAAGACCGGCGTGCTGAGCTGAAATGGTGCGCAGCGTTGTGCGGACCCTTCCGCAAGTCAAGAAGCGGATAGCTTTGTCTCCCGCCTCAAAATCTCCACCCGAACGGGCGCAGGTGGTTGAAGTTGATGCAATCTACGCCGCGCCTTTCTAACGTGAGCCAGAGGTCGAGATCTGAGGTCAGAACCAGAACGGGCCGTGCTGCCAGAGTTGCAATCGTGGCGTCCGTCATTCAGCGTTCGCCAGCTCACGGATCTTCATGGCGAGGACCTCGCCGGACTCCTTGGCCACGACGAACCGCTTAAAGACGCGTGGCCGTGGCATCGACAATACGTTGCGCCCGGTGGGTTCCTCGGGCAAGCTGAGCGTGATGAGCCAAACCTCTCTGCCTTGGTACAAATCGGATTCCACTTCTTCCAGGCGGACATCAGATACAGCCTCCCCGCCCAGGACGGATCTCGCGAATTCCGCAGCATTCTGCGCCGCCTGCTGGATCGTCACCATATCCAGTATGTTGGCAAGCGAATGACAACGCGGCCGAGGCGCCTCGGATCGGCCCGGCGCTTATGCGAGGTCCCGGCAAACTACACTCCCCCCGGACGAACCGCGCTCACAACACCAGCACGCGATGAAGCGGCGCGTCCAGGTCGATCTGCTCGTAAACCGCATCGGCGAGGCCCGGCCCAAACCAGGCCACGAGCGCCAAAAAGCTGTAGAACCTCTCCTGCAAGTGACGGTGAGGCGCGGCCAGGTTTAACAACCGCTCGGCCTGCCGCGCGGCGCGGACGTTCCGCCGGAAGGCTTCCGCCGACACCTTCCGCTCCATCTTCCAAAGTTGATAGAGCATCTTGCGCCGGCTGGTGTCGAGTGCGGCCGCGAGCGTCGAGTCAAAGTTGGCTACCGCCAGCCGCAGGCGCTGAAGGCTGCCCTCCACCTCTTCCCGGGTCCGGCTGAGCCGCTGTTGCAACTCGGCCGGAACCAGGGCGGCCGCGATGCGCTCGTGAACGTGCTGCTCACCCGCGCACAAGTCCTGCAATGTCAGGCCGTAGTACTCCGCCACGCGCGCGCTGCTCTCGTCGAGCACGGTGAAGCCCGCGCGCGGGACCACCACCGGCATCCGGCCCAATAGCTCCCGGTACAAGACCTGGGCCTGAGCCAGATAGGCCAACTCGGCGGGCCCGCCTACGAACGCCGCCGTGGGCAGCAAATGGTCTTGCAACACAGGCCGCAGCAGCGCGTTGGGCGAAAGATCCTCGGCGCGCCCGGCCAGCTCCACGGGGCTGAACCATCGGCCGTTGACCTGAAATCCTCCAGCGGCGGCGCGCAGCGGCAGGCGCTGCTGCCCCTCCAACAAGAAGAACAATGAGCTATCCCGGTCGACACGCACCTGCGCGTGATAGCCGGCTTCTTCCAGCTCCCGATCGCGTTCCATCACCCGCGCCACCAGTTCCGGTGAACGTTTGATGGCCTCACTCAGGAAAGGCGCAGCCAGCCGGCGGATGGCGGGCTCCAGAGGGTCAAGATAGATCAGGCCGCTCGCCGGCAGCAGGCGGTCCATGAGCCGCTGGAAGCCGCAGGCGAACGAAGCGGCGCCGCAATAAGCGGCGGCTGCGTGAGCAACCGCCGGCTCCTCGTGCGGCAACCCGGCCAGCGCTCGGCCTAGCTCTTCGATCACCCGGCCATTCACGGGCAGCGGCCCGACCGGGATGCGAGCCCCCGCCGGCGGCGCCTGGGCGATGCGGACCGGCTGAGAGCCGGCGTCCAGCACCCAGCACTGGCCGGCTTCCTCAAAATCGTGATCCTCGCTGGCGAGCCAAAAGATGGGCACGGCGGCAAGCCCCTGTTCGGTCAGCCGTCGGGCCAGTTTGACTGCGGTGAGAGCCTTATAGACGGAGTAAGCAGGCCCCGTAAACAAGCCCACCTGCTGCCCGGTGACTACGGCCACCGTGCCCGGACGCGCCAGCAGCTCCAGAGAAGCGTTGCCGGGATTCCGGGAAGCCAGCGCCTCAACCAGCGCCGCGCGTCGCGCCTCTGGGTATTCGATCTCTAATGCCGCTTGCCGGTACGCCTCCGGTTCGAGGAAGCTGCGGCCGTAGAAGCGGATGGTCTTCGCAGGTTGGTACAGATAGTCCACAAACAGGGACGTGGCGCCGGGCAGCTCCTGCCAGGCAATCGCGCTCGATCTCATCCGCGAATTCAAGCTTACCAGATACGAGAAGTTCATCGGCCCAGGCGGCATTTGATACCTTGAAATTGGTTCATGGCCGGCGTCTATCTCTCCTATCCCTTTTGCGCGCAGAAGTGCAGCTACTGCAACTTCGCCTCGGGAGTCTACCCCAGGGACCTGGCCCGGAGATATCTGGCGGCGCTGCGCCGGGAGATCGAATCGCACCACTGGCAGTGGACGCCCGAAACCGTCTACTTGGGCGGCGGCACGCCGGGCGGCATGGAAGAGCGGGAACTGGCATCGCTGTTGGAGCTGATTCCAGGCAAGCCCTGGCGCGAGGCCACCATCGAGGCCGCGCCCGGCAGCATCACCGGGCAGAAAGCGCGCGCCTGGCGGCAGGCCGGCATCAACCGCGTGAGCCTCGGCGTGCAATCCTTCGTGGCCGAGGAACTCCGGCAAACGGGAAGAAAACACAATGCGGAAATCGCAACCCGCGAAATCGCCTTGCTGCGCAACAGCGGAATCGAGAACATCAACGTGGACCTGATCGCGGGGCTGCCGCGGCAGACGGCGGATAGCTGGCGGGCCTCGCTCGAGTGGATCGAAAGGCTGGAAGTCCCCCACGTCTCCGTCTACATGCTGGAAGTGGACGAGGACAGCCGCCTTGGCAAAGAGATCCTCCACGGCGGGCAGCGCTACGGCGCGCCTCTGGCGCCCTCCGATGAGCAAACAGCGGAATTGTACGAGATCGCCGTGGAGGAGCTGGCCCGGATGGGACTGGCGAGATACGAGATCTCCAACTTTGCGCGCCCGGGATGGGAGTCGCTCCACAACTTGAAGTACTGGCGGCTGGAGCCCTATGCCGGCTTCGGCGCGGACGCGCACTCCTTCGACGGAACCACCCGGCGCCAGAACGCGGAAACCGCGCCGGAGTACATCGAGCTCATCGAACGGCAAGGCTCCGCCTGCACGGACCAGAGGCCTGCTCGCTTGCACGAGGAACGTTTCTTCGTTGGGTTGCGGCTGAGCGAAGGAGTCTTGCTGCATGATGGCGAGACGGAGCGGCTGGCCGCAAGGCTGCGCCGGTTTTTCGACGAGGGGCTGCTCGAGATCCGAAACGGCCGCCTTCGGCTGACCCCGCGCGGCGTTATGCTGTCCAACGAGGTCTTACAGGAGTTTTTGGAGGATGAATCATTCGGAATGGATTGATCTTCGAAGCGACACGGTGACCAAGCCCACCCCGGCCATGCGCCGGGCCATGGCGGAAGCCGATGTCGGCGACGACGTCTACGCAGAGGACCCCACGGTCAACCTCCTGGAGCGCCGCGCGGCCGAGATCCTGGGCAAGGAGGCGGCGCTGTTTGTCCCCACCGGCACGATGGGCAACACCATCGCCGTCAAGTTGAACACCCGCCACGGACAGGAGGTGATCTGCGAGGCTCGCTCGCACGTTTACAACTATGAGCTGTCCATGATGGCCTGGTTTTCCGGGTGCCTGGCGCGTCCCGTCCCCTCCGAGGACGGCGTGCTGCGCTGGGAGGATATTCAAAAGGAGATCCGGCCCTTGTCGCCCTACCGCGCCGACACCGGCCTGATCGTGATCGAGAACACGCACAACATGGCCGGCGGCACGGTGACCCCGATCGAGACGATGCGAGACGTCTGCCGCCGGGCGCACGAGATGGGGCTGCGCGTGCACCTGGACGGCGCCCGAATCTTCAACGCCGCCACGTACCTGAAATGCGATGTCCGGGAGCTGGTGGCGGACGCCGACACGGTGATGTTTTGCCTCTCCAAAGGGCTCTGCGCGCCGGTGGGATCGCTCGTGGCCGGCACGGCGGAGGCGATGGCGCGCGCACGCCTCTACCGCAAGCGGCTCGGCGGCGGCATGCGGCAGGCGGGCGTGCTGGCGGCCGCCGGGTTGATCGCGCTCAACGAGATGCCTCAACGGCTTGCCGAAGACCACAGCAACGCGCGCTTCCTGGCGGAACACTTAGGCCGCGTCCCCGGCATCCGCATCCCGCACCGGGTCGAAACCAACATCGTCATCTTCGACGTGGCGGAGACCGGGCTGGCGGCGGCCGAATTCAGCCAGCGGCTGAAGGCCAAGGGCGTGCTGTGCAATCCGGTGGACGGCGTCTCGCTGCGTCTGCTGACTCACCATGACGTCAGCCGGCAGGATTGTGAACGGGCCGCGGAGGCCATCGAGGCGGTGGCCCGGCGGTTATAAGCCATGAACGTCCCGCGGATTGTTGTACTAGTGGGGCTGCCGGGCTCCGGCAAGTCCACTTACTTGCAGAAACTGGGGGTCAAAGGGCTGTCCTCGGACGCGGTGCGTGGGCTGCTCGCCGACGATGAGACCGACCAAAGCATTCACCGGGAAGTCTTCGCCACGCTGCGTTATCTGCTGCGGCGCCGGCTGGCCTTAGGGCGGCCCGTAACCTATATGGACGCCACCCATCTGACGCCGCGCGAGCGGCGCGCTTACATCAAAATGGGGCAGCTCTACGGCTGCGATGTGGAGGCGGTCTTCTTTGACGTGCCTCTGGAGGTGTGCCGCCAGCGCAACCAGAGCCGCAGCCGGGTCGTGCCCGAGGAGGCCATGGAGAAGATGGCGGCGAAGCTTGTGCCCCCCACGGTCGAGGAGGGCTTTTCATCGGTCACGGTGATCCGCGACTGAGCTCCGCCGCTCCCACCGGCTCAAGACCAGCGCCCAACCAGTGATCGGGATCACTCCGGCAACGCCGGTCAGGATGGCTACGGTCTTGGCGCTGATCCCTTGGTCGATCACCGAGCCCGCCGTATAAGAGACGGCGGACATGGCGATCACCATGAAGGCATAATCCGCGGAGAAGACCCGGCCGCGGAACCGGTCGTCGGTTTGTTGTTGGAGCAGCGTGGTGGAAAACACCCAGGCCGTCGAGCCGCCGGCGTGAGAAAGAATGACCGCGGCCATCGCCGGCCAGATCGACGGGGACCATCCGAGCAGGAGGTAGCCGGCAGCGTTCGCCAGGAATCCATATAAGATGCCGCGGCGCAGCCGGCTGGGCTGATCGCCCGCCCAGAGGCTAGCCACGATGGGACCCAGCAGGGCGCCGACGCCGCGCGCGCCCATCAGCAAGCTCATGCCCAGCATGCCCCCCCGCTGCGGATCCAGGGCGCCTGCGGGCCACGGGAAGTAGCGCTCGCCCAGCACCGGCAGGATGACCCAGCTCGTCCCCACAAAACCCAAGCCGCTTTTGACCAGCATGGTGGCCAGCATCCTCCAGTCGCGGGCCACGTAGCGGACGCCTTCCGCCAGAGGCCGGAAGTCGGTCAGATCCCGGACGCGCAGCGGAGCCACCGAGCGGAGATGCGGCTCCTCAAAGCGCATTGAGCGGACCAGCGCCGCCGACACCAGAAACGACGCCGCGTTCACCAGAAAGACCGTATTTCGGCCGAAGGCCACCGCCACGGCGCCGCCCACGGCCGAGCCGATCGCCAGCGTCACGGACCAAGTGGTGGAAGAGAGCGCGTTGGCGACCAACAAATTGCGGCCCGAGGCGATGTTCGGAATGACCGAGTTCCGAGCCGGCTCGAAAAAGGCCCACATCATGGTTTCGACAAGGAGCAGCACGTAAACCAGGCTCACCCAGTGGCGGGCCAGCACCGCCATCATGAGCAGCACGATCACCGCCCGCGCCAGATCCGCGGCGATCATGATCCGCTTGCGGCTCAGCCGGTCATTGAGCACGCCCGCGGCGGGGGCCGCCAGGCACTGGGGGAGTTCCTGCAACACCACGGCCAAGGCAATGGCCGCAGCGCTGCCCGTGACTTCGAGCAGCAGCGAATAAATGGCGATCGCGTAGAGCCAGTCGCCCAGCTCGCTGATGATTTGGGCCGCCCACAGCAGCCTGAAGTTTCGGTTCTCCCGGACCAGCCGCCAGTACGCCGAAAGGCTGATCGGACGCTGGTCCATGTCAGTCGGCTACGTAGAGCCCCATGCGGCGTTTGACCAGCTCCACGGTGGAATCGGCGATCGGACGCACGCGGGCGGCGGCCTCCCGGAGGATTCCATCCAGATAGCCAGGCTCGGACATAATCTGGCGGTAGCGCGCCTGAAGCGGCTCCAGGTGCGCGATCACCATCTCGGCGACCTGCTTTTTGAGCTCGCCGTAGCGCATGCCGGAGAAGTGCGCGCGCATCTGGTCATCGCTCCACTCGCTGAAGGCCTGAAAGATATTCAGCAGGTTTTGGACGCCCGGCCCGAGCGCGTCGAAATCGACGGCGGGGTTGGAATCCGTCGTGGCCCGCATGATCTTCCTGCGGATGGCCTCGGGCGGATCGAGCAGCGCCACGGCGTGGCCGGAGCCCGGCTCGGACTTGCTCATCTTCTTGAGAGGATCGTCCAGCCCCATGATCCGGGCGCCCACGGCCGGAAGCTTGGTTTCGGGCACGACGAAGGTCTCCCCGTAAAGCGAATTGAAGCGCTGGGCGATGTCGCGCGTGAGCTCCACATGCTGCGTCTGATCATCCCCTACGGGCACAATGGCCGCCTGGTAGAGCAGAATATCGGCCGCCATCAGCACGGGGTACTGAAACAGCCCGTCGCCGACCGTCTCCTGCTTCTCCGCCTTGGCCTTGAACTGCGTCATGCGGCTCAGCCAGCCCATGGGCGTGACGCAGGTCAGCATCCAGGCCAGCTCCGCGTGGGCCGAGATGCTGGATTGCACAATCACGCTCGAAACCTGGGGGTCGATGCCGCTCGCCAAAAAAAGCGCCGCCGTGTCGCGGATCTTTTGAAGCAGCTCCTTGGGATCCTGGTAGACGGTGATGGCGTGCAGGTCCACGATGCAGTAGATGCACTCGTAGTCGTGCTGCAAGCGCGTCCAGGTCTTCAGCGCCCCCAGGTAGTTGCCAATGTGCAAGTTGCCGGAAGGCTGGACTCCCGAAAAGACTCGTGGTCTCATGCTAGAAGGGGTGAAAATCCTATCCTACGCGATGCCGGTCTCTGAAACAAACAGGCGCGAAGCTGAGCCGCGCGAGCTGACGGTCGAAAAGTGGGTGTACGGCGGCCGGGGGCTCGCGCGTTCGGGCGGGGAGGTGGTGCTGGCGCCCTTCGTGCTGCCGGGCGAGCGGGTGCGGGTGCGGATCGAACGGCGCCGCTCGGGGATGGCCGAAGCGGCGCTGGAGGAAGTGGTGGAGCCCTCGGCGGCCCGAGTCGAGCCGCCGTGCCCGTATTTTGGGCGCTGCGGCGGGTGTCAGTATCAGCACGCCGCCTATGAGGCGCAGCTCGAATACAAGGCGGCGATCCTGCGAGAGACGCTCCAGCGGGTCGGCAAGCTGACCGCTCCGGAGGAGATCCGCGTGACGGCCGCCGAACCTTACGGCTACCGCAACCGGGCGCAGTTCCACATTCAGGGCGGGCGGATCGGCTACCGGGAAGCCGGCTCCAACCGGCTCTGGCCAATCGAGCAGTGCCGGATCTGCTCCCCTCAAATCAACTTCGCCCTCGGCGAACTGCTTTCCATGGCCCGGGATCCGCGGTTCCCTGGCTTTGTGCGGACCCTCGAGCTATTCACTAACGAATCGGAGGTGCAGTTGAACATTCTCTCCACCGAACGGCCCGTGGCCCGCCGCTTTTTCGACTGGTGCAGGGAGAAGCTTCCGGGCGCGGACGCCGCCAGCCTGGAGTACGCGGCTTGCGGCGAGCGTTTCCGGGTGAGCCGCCATTCGTTCTTCCAAGTGAACCGCTTCCTGTTGGAGCATCTCGTCGAGACGGCGCTGGAAGGGGCGGCAGGGGAAGAGGCTTGGGACCTTTACGCGGGCGCCGGG
>Ga0272446_1006932_pt1 | contig 11534 bp, 8 predicted proteins | sample YNPCB0061_FD_194587 | JGI IMG/M metagenome (GOLD analysis project Ga0272446, IMG submission 194587) | Hot spring microbial mat communities from Yellowstone National Park, WY, United States - YNP-CB-006-1 | ecosystem: Environmental > Aquatic > Thermal springs > Hot (42-90C) > Sediment | place...
AATACAATTATCAAACCTGAAAAATGGGCAATTAGAATTCTCCAAGAAACAGTAGATGAAAGTAGATTTTACAAAGCAAGCAATTGTAAATTCGAAAATAATATATTATATATAGGAAATTTAAATCCTGCAATTAACATAGGTCCTAATACTGCACCCGAAACTTTTGTATTTAAGAATAATTTATGGTATAATTATCAAAATACAAATTGGAGTGGTCCTAATTTACCTACACCCGATCCTTATCAAATTATTAATGTTGACCCTCTATTCGAAGATTTAAATAATTATAATTTTAGATTAAAAAATGATAGCAAAGCTTTAGCCTATGTAAGTAATTATATTAATCCTAAATTAGATTTTTATGGTAATCAATTTTCTGCTCCTCGCTCTATCGGTGCTATAGAAAGCCATTTGACAAATGTAAAATTAAATAAAACTAACAAAATTTTAATTTTTCCCAACCCTGCGAAGGATTATTTAAATTTTTCTTTATCAGATGATTTTAATTTAGAAGATATAAATAACTTAGAAATATATGATATATTTGGTAAACCTGTAAATTATGAAATTATTAATCAAAATAATTCTATTAAAATTAAAATTACAAACTTACAAAAAGGAACTTATTTTATTAAAATCGGAAATAACATAGAAAAATTTATAAAAAAGTAGATAATAATGTATAAATCATTAAAAAATTTTTTTTTTACTTTTAAATAAAATTTTAAGTAAATTTTATGAAATTAATAATTTCAATTTGTCTTTTGATGAGTTTAATATCCATAAAATCTCTTTATGCTCAGGATGATGAAATAAAAGAAATGTTCTATAAAAATGAAGTACTATCTGCTAAAGTATCAGTAAAATTAGCATTAGAACAAAATACAGAACTATTAAAATTCAAAGAGCAAATTAACCATAAGAAAGCCGAAAAATATATAAACTATGGTATCAACTCCCCTATCATAAGTTATATGCAAGAAGGAATTCCCGATTATAATTCATCAATTTTTTCTGAAAAAAGATTTACAGTAAAACAAAGTATTGAATTCCCTTATTATAGTTATCTTAAAATTCAAAGAACTGATAAAGAAATCCAAGCTATGCTGATAGAATATGAATGGCGTAAGAAAAAAATTATTTCCGAAACAAAGTTAGCATATGCAAAAATTATCTATTGGCTCGAAATATTAAGGCTACGTAACGAGATAAAAAATATATCAGATAATTTATTCGAAATAGTAAAAACTAAATTTGATTTTGGACAATCAAATAATATAGACCTATTAAATGCTGAATTGTTGAAATTAGAAGCCGAAAATGACTACAATGAAGGTATAAAAAACTTAATGCTAGCTCGTTATGATTTATTTTATTTAATAGGTTTAGATTCAGATAAGCAAAAATATTCTATTTCATTTAGCGATAGCCTTAAATATTTTGATTTTAATATTAGCCAACAAGAAATATTAAGTAAATTAGAAAAAACTTACGAATACCAATCTTTAAAAAAATACGAAGAATCTTTTAATTATAAATTAAGGGAATCTTGGGCTTCTTTGTTACCAAATATTGATATAAATTTATACAAGCAAAATATAAAAGATGGATATAATTATAGTGGTTTCGAAATTGGAATAAATCTTCCATTATGGTTAGGATTAGATAAACAAACACAAATACGCCAAGCCCAGTCAATGTACGATGAATTTCAGATTACACTACGCGACTCTCGATTAAAAATTAAAAAAGAAATAGAGCACTCCTGGCATAGCTACGAAATTAGTAAAAAAACAATCGAAAACTATAAGTTTAATATCTCAGATAAATCTCAGAAATTACTCGACTTAACACTCGAAGCATACCAGTTAGGTAATATTGATTTATTAAACTTTTTAAATGTTCAGAAATCTTATATCAATAGTAAAATTAGATATTTAGATGCATTATATGATTACTATCAACAAGTAATTCAATTAGAAAAATATATAGATAATGAAGTTGTATTTATAGAATAAAAAAATATGAAAAAGATATATTTTTTTGCCCTAATAGTTAGTTTAATGATTAACTTTGGGTGTAATTCAGATAATAAAAATGATAATCAAGAAGTGAGCGAGGCTCCACCATCTATTTCCCAACAAGATAGTCTTAATAATTATTTAAAATTAGATGATGAGCAGTTAAAAATACTGAACCTAAAAACAATCGAGTTAAAACAAGAATATATTGAATATAATATAGAAGCAAATGGCATTGTAGAGCCAGCCCCAAAGAATATTGCCTATGTTTCTACACCTATAAGTGGCAGAATTAATACAATTTATGTCAATCAAGGTGAAAATGTAAAAAAAGGTCAATTATTGTTTGAAATCGAAAGTTTAGAATTTGGGAATTTAATATCAGAATTGCTTCAATCAAAAGCTGAATTGGATTTCCAAAGTAGTCAATTAGATAGAGTATTTAAACTTACAGAGAAAAAAATTAGTAGTTCCAGCGAATTAGAAAAAATTAAATCCGAATACCTAAAATCGAATGTAAATTACAAAGCATCACAATCAAAATTAATGGCAATTGGATTAAACAATTCTCAAATAGAAAATTTAATTAATGGTAAAGATATCGAACCACATCTAAAAGTTTTTGCACCAATAAGCGGTAAAATAGATAAATTTAATTTAGAATTAGGCAAAGCAGTCAATTCATTAGAAAATTTGATGACAATCATTGATAATTCTTTAGTTTTAATAAAAGGTTATGTAAATCCCGAAGATGCTAATTTACTAAATGTTGGCAACAAGGTTTGCATTTATCAAAAAGTAAATGATTTCAAAATCTGCGATCAAAAAATTAATACTATTAATCCTGCATTAGACGAAGGCAATAAGTCTATTGTAGTTAATATTTTATCGCCTACAATTAACGATTTCCCAAAACCCGGGCTAAATGTAAAATTATCTATTAGCGTAAAAACTCAAATACCTATGTTTAAGATACCAAAAACTGCTTGCACCTACGAAGGCAACCAACCATTAGTCTATGTTCAAATTAAGGATAATTTGTTCGAGAAAAGATATATTCAAATATATAGAAATCTAAACGAATTTATGATAGTTTCATCGGGATTGAAAGAAAACGAAAAAATTGTAACATCGCAAGTATTTACTCTGAAAGCATTAGGCAGATTCGAACAATTCTCAGAGTAATAAATATGGAGATAATATGCTTTCGAATATAATTAATTTTAGCCTAAATCAGCGTTTTGTGGCATTGTCTATAGTTTTTTTAATGGCATTTGCCGGTTATCAATCTTTACAGAATATTCCAATAAATTCTATACCCGATGTTACACCAATCCAAGTTTTAATAATTACAAAAGCAGGTAGATTTTCGCCCTACGATGTAGAAAAATTAGTTAGTTATCCAATAGAAACTGCTATGAATGGCCTACCAAAAGTAAAGCAAGTTAGATCTATCTCTCAATTTGGATTATCTGCTGTAACAATCGAATTTGACGAAGATACAGACATATATTTTGCACGTCAATTAGTTAGTCAACGCTTGCAATCTATAACCGACGAATTGCCACCAGGAGTATCTGCTCCACAATTAGGTCCAATATCAACAGCATTAGGCGAAATTTATCAATATGTAGTAAAAGGCGATGAATATGATATTACAGAACTTAGAACTATCCAAGATTGGATAATTGCACCACAACTAAAGACAATTAAAGGCGTTACAGAAATTAATTCCTTTGGCGGATATGTCAAGCAATACGAGGTAGTAATCCACCCCGAAAAACTCCGCCTCTACAGTATTAATTTAAAAGATGTATTAGATGCTATTAATCTAAATAATAGCGTTTCTGGAGGTAATTATTTAGAGCATAATAGAGAACAATACATTATTCGCGGTTATGGACTTATTACAAATCAATCAGATATCGAAAATATTATAGTTAAAAAATTAGAAAATACGCCAATACTTATTAGAGACCTTGGATTTGTAAAGATTGGTCAACAATTGCGTCAAGGAGCAGTTACTAAAGATGGCAAAGGAGAAGTAGTAACAGGTATAGTAATGATGTTAAGAGGAGGTAATGGCAAAAAAGTAATCGAAGATATAGAAAATAGAATAAAAGAAGTTAATAAATCCTTGCCAAAAGGTGTAAAGATTGAAAAATTTTATGACCAATCAGATTTAATTAATAGAACTACTCATACTGTAATAACAAATTTAATAGAAGGGGGATTTTTAGTAATAGTAGTTTTACTTTTATTATTAGGCGAAATCAAAGGGGCAATAATAGTAGCAAGTGTAATACCTTTATCTATGCTATTTGCATTTATAGGGATGCAAGAGTTTGGTTTAGCTGCTAATTTAATGAGCCTTGGAGCTATAGATTTCGGTATGATTGTAGATGGCTCTGTAGTAATGGTAGAAAATATAGTCCATAAATTACAAGAAGAGAAGAGTAATAATATTTTTAAAACAATACAATCAGCAGCCCAAGAAGTTGCTCGTCCAATATTTTTTGGTGTTTTGATTATATTGATGGTATATGTACCAATTATGACATTCGAAGGTATGGAGGGCATCCTATACCGTCCTATGGCAATTACTGTGGCAGCAGCTGTATTAGGTTCATTGATTTTAGCTTTAATTTTTATTCCTGCTGTATCATATTTGGTTTTTAGAAAAGGTATTAAAATTAGAAAAAATTACATAATTAATTGGCTAAAACCATTATACGAAATGTTCTTAAATAAATATCTTGAGAAAAAATTATTTCTTTTAGTTCCTACATTGATTGTATTTATAATTTCATTATTTGTATTATTTAATTTAGGGACAGAATTTTTACCCGAATTAGACGAAGGTTCTATCTTGGTTGAGCAAGTAAGAATGCCAAGTGTTACTTTAGAAGAATCAGTAGAAAATGCCAATTGGTTTGCGGCTCAATTAATGAAAAATATTCCAGAAATACAAACAGTAGTACCAAAAACCGGCAGGTCTGATTTAGCCAATGATTGGATGGGGATTCATCAGACTGATGTATGGATAATTCTAAAACCTAAAGAACAATGGCGAAAACATATTACAAAAGAAGATATTATCAAAATGATAGAACCATACTTAAAGACTGAACCCGGATTGGCATACAATTTTACTCAGCCCATTGCTATGAGAGTGGATGAATTAACAAGTGGAGTAAAAAGTGATTTAGCAGTAAAAATTTTTGGCGAAGATCTCTATGAATTAAATAAAATTGGACAAATAATATCAGAAAAAGTATCAAAATTAAAAGGTACAGCAAATTTTTATTTAGAACAGTCATCAGGCCAACCCTATATAACAATTGAAATTGATAGAGATGCAACTGTTCAATATGGACTAAATGTTGATGATGTTCAAAATATCATCGAAACTGGTATAGGTGGCCAATCAGCAAGTCAAATTTTCGAGGGACAACGTAGATTTGAAATTGTCGTTAGATTCCCCGAAGAATTGAGAAATTCTATAGTAAAATTAAATAATATTCCTGTCCATCTACCAAACGGAGAGTTTATTCCTTTAAGCAGAGTAGCAAAAATTATAGCTCAAGAAGGACCTCGCGAAATTGCACGAGAAGATGGATGGCGTAGGACTATTTTAGCTATTAATCTAAAAGATATTGATATAGGTACATATGTAAAAAATTTAAAAGATATAATAAATAAAGAAGTAAATATGCCTCCAGGTTATTTTATTACTTATGGAGGTTCTTTCGAAAATCAGCAAAGAGCAATGAATCATTTAATAATTGTAGTTCCATTATCCTTATTAATAATTATTGGACTGATGTATATAATGTTCGGCCAAATAAAGTATGCATTTCTGATTTTATTAAATATACCATTTGCTTTATCTGGTGGCATATTTATATTATGGATTAGAGGATTATACTTATCAGTGTCTGCAAGTATTGGATTTGTTGCTTTGTTTGGTGTAGCAGTGCTAAATGGTATTGTATTAATTGCCCATTTAAACGAATTGAAATCATCTAATACCAATTTTAAGGAAGTTGTAATAAAAGGTGCTGCTGATAGACTTAGACCCGTTCTGATGACAGCATTGGTGGCAAGTCTTGGATTTATTCCTATGGCTTTCAATACCGGACCAGGTTCTGAAGTCCAGAGACCACTTGCCTCTGTTGTGATAGGTGGATTAATTACTTCTACTTTATTAACATTACTAATTTTGCCAACTTTATACTATTGGATGGAAAGTAAAAAATTTAACAAATAATTTATATAATAATTTTAATCCTTATTTTGCTTTATTGTTAATTTTAAAGATTGATTATTTATACATATCTTACTAATTTATTCATTATTATTTTCTTAATATAATCTTCTACTGATAGTTTGTAAATATTTTGTGCTTGCTCGAATGATTGTCGTGCTAATTTATCTTTTCTTTTTATCAATATTTTTTTAAACTTTATAAAACTTTCTTCATCTAATATTAATTGTTCGTTATATACAAAGTCAAACGTTAATACTAAATCGTGATAATCGCCTAATAATGTAGATAGGGTATGGATTTCTTCGGCATAGGTCTCGTCTTCGGGACTACCATCATTGAAAATCAGACTTACATCCCAAAGCTGTTTTACCTTCTTTCTCCATTCGTGCATTAATATGTCATTAGTTTCTAACAAATTTTTATAATACTGAGATCGCCCAATATCGTATATTTTCTTTATACCTTTTTTAATATACGGCTTGCAATCATCGGGTAGTTCTATTTTATTTAGGTTAATAAGTGAATTATTAAGATTATCTATTACTTCGTTTATTGCTTTGTTCATTTGATCAATATCATTATTAAATCGCATATTGTCTATCTGAATTTTTAGAGTATTGATTATTTCGTTTTTATTTTCATTTTTCAGTTTTATTTTAGATAAACACTCCGTAATAGAGTCTAAATCTCTAAATTGTGATAAAGTTCTACCTAAATCTCTAAATAAAATATTAAATTCTTCGAACAATAGTTCATCTATGGCTGGTTTATAAATCCTAAGCAAGCTACGTATACGTTTAAAACTTTTGCGAGCTTCGTGTATTGCATAATCATATTGTTCGATATTCGTTAATTTATCTAAAGAATATCTAACTAATTCTGAAAATATTCGATAAAATCCAACTTTCAGACTTTCATTTTCTTGAATTTTTAAATTTACCATATCTTTCATTCTAATAATTCTAATTCTTTAGGATTAGGCCCGAAATCATTATCAAAGTTATCTCCATCTTGTACCATATAAAACAATAATACAAAAATACCTATAAGTGGCACAAGTCCAATTAGTAACCACCATCCACTACGTCCTGTATCGTGCAATCTTCTAACTGTAACAGCCAAACTTGGTAAAAATATAAACAATGCATATATTATTGAAAATATACCTGTTGAGCCTAATATAGTATCAATTACCGAAACAATAATTGCAAAGATTAAATTAAATAAAATAAACATCCAGTATTCTTTTCTTCTTGCACGACCATTAAACTCAGCATATAATCTAATACATTTCAAATACCATTCCATAAAACACTCCTCGATTAAATATAAAAATAATAATTTAATATAATACAATTTTTTAAATTTTCAAATCTAATTGTAACAATAAGTTTGATTGCATATTTCCATTTACTTTATCGTAACCACTTCCTATTGTATTAATAAAATTTTTAGATAATTCAGAATATCGAATTGTTAATTCAATATCTTTTGTAATATTATAATTTAAAAAAACAAAGAGTCTACTACCGTTGCCATCTAATGCTATATTTCTAAGATATCCCTTACTAATATATTCGAATTGCCAGATAGCTGTTTCGTAACTATCAGTTGAAAATATTGTAAATCTACCACCAAGTTCTAAGTTTTTCAATAATGTATATTTCATTTCGTAAAACAATAGTAGTCCTTTTTCATTCAATATTCCCTTTTCATCATTTAATATTGATATCTCACTACGTAACCTAACATATATATTTCTTGTAAAATATGATTGTATTTCAGCTCGTAGTGATGTATTAATTTTCTGTAAATTAATTCTTTTCTGATTGCTAATTTCAAAAATATCTGTCTTGCTTTCGTTCCTAATTCTAAATATAAGCAAATTATCTCTATCTATTTTATAATTAGTTTCAAAAAATAAGTCTATACCTTTTACTATCGAAGGCACAAAGTAAGTTCGCTCTATCGAAGAGTAAATATCGTTATATATCGAAAAATCTAATTTTTTATTAAATTTATAAAAAATTGCTGTATAAATACCTTGTTCATTACTTGGCGAAGAAAATTCTCCAAAGGTATATCCATATGGACTTCTGAAATTTGGCTCTATATATCTATAATTTAATGCAATATCAATATTATTATAATTTTTTTGAAAAGCAAATTTAAACATAATATTGCTAAGTGCATCGTAAGTTAGTTCGCTTGCTATTATCATATTTTTCGGGAAATAACATAAATAATAAGAATTAATTACTCCCTGTTTGCCAAAAAATGCATTAGATGATAATGATTTAATCTCTTTAGAATAATCTAAATAAAGGAAATTACCGCCAATTATTATTTGATTTTTAGATAATTGAAAGTCTATTCCAATAGCCGTCTCTTCTAAATTATTCTTTTTACTTATTTCATTTTCTGTGCGATACAATCCTGTATTATAAATTGATGTTACTAAATTGCTATCAATATTTATTGTTGCACTTTTATAATTTTTTGATAATATTACCGATGACTTTAATGCAAAATCAAAAAAAGCAGGCGTTTTATAGTCTAAAGCAATTCCCCTAAAAGCTTGGTCTTCTAATGATGAACGATTTGGAACTGATGAAGTACTAAACCTAAATGCAGAGTTTACTACATCGCTACCTTTTCTGATACCATAATATTCCCAATATACTCCGCCCATTCCATATTTAGGAACAAAATCTCCGACTATTAAATTTACTGTTTTAGTTTTATAATTAAAATAAAATGAGCTAAAGTCATAAATATCCCGTTCTCCATAGTCTTTATCAATAAGCACTCCTAAGCTATATTTATTGCCTTCGATTAATAATCTTTGGTATAAATCTAACTTATCACCGAGAAATTTATTATTTGCTATTCCGTAATTTTCTTCTAATTTATATTGATATCTACTTCTATAAATTAAATCTGTTTTTTTTGATTTATAACCCTCTAATTTTGTGCATTGTTTAAGTATAATTATTGTTTTGTCATCGAGATTTAATTGTTCAGCAATATCGTCATAGCTTATTTTATCGTTGCTACTTAATAAATTTACAATATTAAATGCATCAATTATAGATATTAGTGGCAATTGTGCTAATTCTTCGGGATTACAATCCCTAAGATTAATTTTATTCCTTTGATAATAATCTATGATTTCTATATATTGCTCATCAAGATTTTCATCTATAAATAATTCATAAATCTTTTCAATCAAACTTTCGTCTTGAGAAAATGATAATTTTGATGATAATATTACAAAAATAAATATGTATTTAACTATTACCAAGCAATTGCAACTCCAAAATTATAATAAACATTAGTAAAAATATTTTTCGAAGCGCTAATTTGCAAGAATATATCTTCTAACAATTGTATATTTGTCCCGAAATTTACATTCATTGGTTCGCTACAGTAAGAAATATTAGTTTGGATAAAACTAATAGGAGAATATTTAATCGAAAAAATATATGCACTACTTTTATTAATATTTACTAATAAATCGCTTGCTATAGCCAATTCGTTTAATAATTTTATCCCTAATCCTAATTGAAAAATTTGATTTTTGTAATTTTTAGCATCAGAATAACTATTACCTGTTATATTTTTAACTATAAATCCAATATGAATTTTATTATCAAAATTATAAATACCGCCGATATTAATTTTTAGTAAATTATTGAAGTTGTAATTTTTTACTAAATATGAGTTTAATTCTAATTCTATTCCAAGTTTAATTTTATCATTTATAATGCTTGAAATTCCTAATTTAGAATTAAAGTCATTAAATAATTCATTAATTATACCTTCTAATCCAAAATGAAAATTTATATTATCTAACATTTCGATTTTGGTATTAATTTTATTAATATTTAATTCCTCTAATCCAAATTTAGATGGCGAAGATTGTATAATTAAAAAGTTTTTATTTACATTAGAGCTCCAAGCTGGATTATTTGTATTTAAATTATTGAAAGATGTTAGATTAGTAGCAGAATAATTAAATTCATAATAATTACCATTACAAATATTTATTGATAAAAAAAATATTAATATTATAATATTATATAAAAAAATATTCATAATATTATTTTGTCAATCTTTTTATTATTAAATTTGCTTAAAATAATTGAAATAAAAAAATGAAAGTTTTAATTTTTTGGTATATATGTTTAATTTTTGTTCTAAATTGCTTCGTTTCATTTTCTCAAGAAATTGAAGCTAAAGTATCAATTAATTTAGAGCAAATACCACAAGAATACCGTCATTATGTATCTACAATGGAAAGCGACGTTACTAAATACATAAATAGCCAAAGATTTACAAATATTGAATGGGAAGGACCCAAAATACCTGTAGATATTAATATAGCGTTATCGGGAGGTAATAGGGGAATATTCGCAGCTCAAATGTTTATAGCCGCAAAAAGATACATATATCAGCAAGATGGTGGACAGTCTATTACTCTAAAATTAATAGATAAAGAATGGACTTTCGAGTATAACCAAGGAGCAATGCTATCGTATAATCCATCTCGTTTTAATAAATTTACAAGTTTAATAGATTTTTATATGTTGTTAATTATCGGGTTCGACGCTGATACTTATGAAGAATTAAGTGGAACACCAATATACGAACGGGCTAAACAGATTGTCTCTATGGGTGCCACTTACGGAGCCGAAGGATATAAAACTACTGCCGCACCAGGAGAATTTACTCGCTATTCGTTAGTTTCCGAATTGACAGATCTAAGATATGAACCATTAAGAAAATTATTTTTTAGCTACTATATAGATGGATTAGACTTAATGGCTGTAGATAAAGAAAAAGCAAAGGAAAATTTAGCTTATGTTATCCAAGAAATTGCAGAATTTAAAAAAACTAAATTAACAGGTTCGAGTGTATTATTGCAGGCGTTCTTCGATGCTAAAGCGTTAGAATTGGCTGATATTTTCAAAGGATATAAAAAATATCCAAGTGTTTTCAAAAACTTAATATATTTAGATCCTTCTAATACTATGATTTACCAAGAATCCGAAAATTATAAAGAATAAAACAATGAGTAAAAAAATATTAATTGTAGAAGATGAAATGATTAATGCAATCTTGCTTAAAAAAATATTAATTAAGCAAGGTTTTCAAATTACTGTTGCTAATAATGGCGAAGAAGCACGCCATCTATTAGAAAGAGAACGATACGATGCTGTGCTTACTGATTGGATGAT
>Ga0272446_1006933_pt1 | contig 11532 bp, 11 predicted proteins | sample YNPCB0061_FD_194587 | JGI IMG/M metagenome (GOLD analysis project Ga0272446, IMG submission 194587) | Hot spring microbial mat communities from Yellowstone National Park, WY, United States - YNP-CB-006-1 | ecosystem: Environmental > Aquatic > Thermal springs > Hot (42-90C) > Sediment | place...
ATTGACGGCAATGGATGCAGTGCATACAATGATGGCATTGAGGCTATAGTAAGAGGGTAAGTTTGGCTAGCTTGACCATTCGGAATCTTGACGAGGCGACCAAACAAGCGTTGAGGATTCGTGCGGCGCTGAATGGAGTCTCAATGGAAGAGGAAGCAAGGCGCATCCTGAAGTCAGCGTTGGCAAGTACGCAGTATCCCGTTGGGTTGGGTAGCCATTTGTGCGATCGTTTTCACAAGGTGGCTGATGATACCTTTGTCCTACCCGAACGGCATCTGCCCCGCCACCCGCCCCAATATGACCAAACCTATTGAAGAAATCCTTAGCACCAAACCTACCGCACGGCTACGCATCTACGCCTACGCCATTGATGATGAGGCGCATCGGGGGCTACTTAAGGTTGGTCAGACCACCCGTGAGGTCAAACAGCGTGTAGCCGAGCAACTCAAGACCGCCGCTATCAAAAACTACCGCATCGAACTGGATGAACCCGCCGAACGGGAAGATGGTAGCCTGTTTACCGACTTTGAGGTGCGTGCGGCATTAGAGCGCAAGGGGTTTGAGCGTGTAGAGCAGGAATGGGTGCGCTGTACCGTAGCGGATGTACAGACCGTGCTAACCGAACTGCGGACAGGGCAGAAGTTCAAAGGCACCCACCATGCCACCTTCCCCATGCGCGCCGAGCAAGTATCAGCGGTGGAAAAAACCTACAGCTACTACCAGTCCATCTGGGCGGAAAACCCAAACGCCACACCCCGCTTTCTGTGGAACGCCAAGATGCGCTTCGGCAAGACCTTTGCCGCCTACCAGCTTGCCAAAAGACTACAGGTGCGTCGTGTGCTCATCCTCACCTTCAAACCCGCCGTAGAAGATGCTTGGCAAGTAGACCTAGAAAGCCATGTGGATTTTGACGGCTGGCAGTTCTTTTCCCGCCATTCAGACGGCGAACCTACAAATGCTGACCCAACACGCCCATTGGTCTATTTCGGCTCATTTCAAGACCTCTTAGGGCAGGATGAGGCAGGCAATATCAAGGCAAAGAACGAGTGGATTCACACCATTAACTGGGATTTAGTTATCTTTGACGAGTACCACTTCGGCGCATGGCGGGACACGGCAAAAGAACTGTTTGAGGGTGAAGAAAATGCCAACGATGACCTCAGGGCAGAATATGGCACCTCTCTGTCTGGTCGCCGCTCCAGCCAAGCCAGCCTTGAAGATGTTGAGGAAGAGCTAAGGGAGCTTGGGGAGAAGGAGTCTGATTTCCTGCCGATTACCACCCGCGCTTACCTCTACCTGTCGGGAACACCCTTTCGTGCATTGGCGACGGGCGAGTTCATCGAGGAACAAATCTTTAACTGGACCTACACGGACGAACAACGGGCTAAACAAGCCTTTGCAAGGGAGCATCCAGACCAGCCCAACCCCTATGGGGTGCTACCAGAGATGCGGCTATTGACCTACCAGATGCCCGATGAACTGCTGGCAGTTGCCAATACAGGGGAGTTCAATGAGTTCGACCTGAACGAGTTTTTTGCCGCCACTGGCAGAGGAGAGAGCGCACAGTTCAAACACAAGGACGATGTACAGAAATGGCTGGACATCATTCGCGGGCAGTACTTACCCAAAACTACTGAATTTCTCAAGACTGGTACCAGACCACCTTTCCCCTACTCGGATGTACGCCTTCTGCCCTATCTCCAGCACTCATTTTGGTTTCTGCCCAATGTGGCATCCTGCCATGCGATGGCAAATCTCTTGGCTGAAAGACATAACACCTTTTGGCATGACTACACAGTAATAGTGGCGGCAGGGGTATCTGCGGGGATTGGGTTAAGTGCCTTGCCACCCGTGCGCAGAGCGATCGGCAGTGGTTTTGATACCAAGACGATTACCCTATCCTGTGGCAAACTCACCACAGGCGTTACGGTACCCCAGTGGTCAGCCATCCTGATGTTACGCAATCTGAAGTCCCCAGAGACCTATTTCCAAGCGGCTTTTCGCGTGCAGTCGCCGTGGGTCATCCAGAATCCCAACGGAGACGATCCCAGTGCGGTGGAAATTCTGAAGCCCATCTGCTTCGTGTTTGACTTTGCCCCTACCCGTGCCCTGCGTCAACTTTCTGAATACGGTATTGGACTCGCTCCGAACGAACCGAATCCAGAAAATGCGGTTAGGGAACTGGTGTCTTTTCTACCTGTGCTGGCTTATGACGGTGCAAACATGACCCAGATTGACGCAGGTGGCATTCTCGATATTGCCATGGCAGGCACATCGGGGACACTACTGGCGCGCAAGTGGGAAAGTGCGCTGTTGGTAAATGTAGATAACGATACGCTACGCCGCATCCTCAACAACCCTGAAGCTCTGGCGGCGGTGGAACGGATTGAAGGCTGGCGCAGTCTGGGGGATAATATTCTTGAAACCGTTATTAACAAGAGTGAGAAGATCAAGGGGCTAAAAAAGAAAGCAAAAGATGAGGGATTGTCTGAGCCAGATAAGCAACAACTAACAGATGAGGAAAAGGAGTATAAGTCAAAGCGCAAGCAGATTCAGGAGAAACTGATCAAGTTCGCCACCCGCATTCCGCCTTTCATGTACCTAACCGACTTTCGGGAAAATACCCTACAGGATGTGATTACTAGGCTGGAACCAGAACTATTCCTTGCTGTTACTGGTTTGACAGTCCAAGACTTCCACTTGCTTGTGCAACTTAGGGTGTTCAACACCGAGCACATGAATCAGGCGGTGTTTGCATTCCGTCGTTATGAAGACGCATCCCTACGCTACTCAGGTATCGAGAGCCATCAAGGGCTGTCCTACTACGGACTATACGACACTGTGGTAGCACGGGAGTAGGGTTTTCGATTAGCTGAACAAGAAGATTGCAGGTGGCATATCAAGCTTATATTTTGCCATTCTTGTCCGCAAGGCGTGTTCAAGCCCCTCCAAGCTAATAAACACTATCAAGCGTTCTCCTCTGATTGCCGCTTCTAAACTGTACTCTGTCCATGGCACTACACGAAGCGACGAGTCTCCCTCTACCCGTGTCAACAAGAATCGGTTCACCCCTGTTTTCCCAAGAGAACCCTCACCCCATCGTCGAATGTCTTCTAAGGTTCTGCGCGCTCTGATGAAGGTTATATCCTGTCTTAGCAGGTATCTAAACACCATTAGCTCAAGCAAATTCTCATAGGAATAGTAAACTGAACGCCCCCGTCCAGCCTCATCGATAACAGGAACAACAATATCCCGCTCCCGCCAATACTGAAGCTGGCGCAGGGTAACGCTAGTCAAGAGGCTAGCTTTATCTGTTGGGTAAAAGTGCACAGCACAGTTTAAAGAATGATGTGTCAGTATAGTATTTAATCACTACAACATTAGTGTTTTCATTAAACAATATGAGTATTAAAACCATTCGCTGTCGCTTGGTTGCCTCTGAGTCAACTCGTAAAGCCCTTTGGGAACTGATGGCGGGTAAAAATACCCCCTTGATGAATCATGTCCTAGCTTTAGTCTCTAGTGATACCAACTTCGATAGTTGGCGACAGAAAGGTGAAATTCCAGCAAGCATCATCAAGAACTACATCAACACCCTGAAACATGAGCCTCAGTTTGCAGGTCAACCATGGTGGTGTTACGCTTCTTCAGAAAAGCAAGCGACACGCATTTTTGATAACTGGCTGGCGACGCAAAAGCAGTTGCAATCGAAGCTTAATGGTAAAGAGCAGTGGCTAAGTGTACTTCAACCAGATTCTGAGTTGGCAAGTCAGGCTTCCTGCACCCTAGCAGCACTTCGCCGTCTGGCAAGCCAAATCAACAAACAAGGGTTAACCTTCAATCAACTTTTTAACCTCTATACTACAGTTCAAGTACTTAAACAGCGAGCAGCGATCGCCTACCTACTGAAGCGGCAGGGGAAGCTCGAACCCAATGAAGAAGACCCAGAGCAGATAGCTCGCAAGCGACGCAAGACCGAAATCTCAATCCAGCGGCTAAAAAAACAAATTCAGGCTAGGGTGCCCAAGGGACGAGACTTGACTGGTTCTGAGTACACAGCAGCCTTGGACGAGTGTATCCAAACTGCCATTACCACCGATGAAGAGTATGAGGCTTGGCAAGGTAAGCTCACTGCCAAGACAGTTTCAGTACCCTTTCCCCTCATTTGTGAGAGTTCTGAAGTCCTGAAGTGGTCGCAGACTAGCAGTGGGCGAATAGTAGTTAAATTTAGTGGGCTACATGGTCTCAGCTTTGATATTTACTGCGACAAGACTCATTTGCGCTGGTTTAGCCGCTTTCTGGCAGACCAAGAAGTAAAAAAAGCATCTGGGGGCAAGCATTCGGCGGCTCTGTTTACGCTTCGCTCTGCCACACTCCTATGGAGACCAAACAAACATCCTTCCAAAGGTGATCCTTGGTCAACTAATTACCTAGAACTCCATTGCACAGTGGACACACGACTATGGACAGCCGAGGGCACCGAGCAAGTCAGACGAGAGAAATCTACCGAGGTTGAAAAAATTCTTACCGAAATCGGTAGCAAAGACTCTTTGAGTAACAATCAGCTAGTTTACATCAAGCGAAAACAGGCAACTCTGACCCGATTACAAGGAAACTTTGATAGACCCCACCAATCGCCTTACTGTGGCGATCCTGACATCAGTGTTGGCATTAGCATGGGCTTAGACAAGCCAGTTACCTTAGCAATAGTGAACCTTAAAACTGGACAAGTTTCTGCTTACCGCACCACTAGGCAACTTCTAGGGAGTAACTACTGTCTTTTAGGGCGGAGAAGGAAAGAGCAGGAACGGGCTTCTCATCGAGCACATATCAATAGAGCTAGGCATCGCTCGGACTACCACACCTATAAAGAATCCCAAGTCGGTACTCAAATTGATCATCTTCTTGCATGCTCAATTATTGAAGTAGCTATGCAATACAAAGCTTCCAGCATAGTCCTGCCTGACCTAGAATACATCCGAGAAGTTGTTGAGGCTGAAATCAAAGAAAGGGCTGAGCGCAGAATACCAGACTACTCTGAAGGTCAAAAAAGGTACGCTAAAGAATACCGCAAGAAAGTGCATTCTTGGAGTTACAGGAGGTTGCATAACTTTATCAAAAACAAGTGTGAAGCGGTGGGCATCGCCATCGAGGTACAGCGCCAAGAAACTATAGGTACTCCTCAACAAAAGGCTAGAAAACTGGTTGAAAAAGCCTACGCAAACCGTTGTTTTGTAGCCTAAAATAGAGCTAAAAATCGTGCCGTAGACTATGTGCAAACCTCTGGTCTGCGAAAAATAAGACTTAGTTTGGGAAGCTTGATGTTTCCCTTGCTTTCTGGGTCTAGCGACTAACCACTCCGAAGCTGCTGCTAGTAAGCGGTGTTCCCACTGGACACAAGTGAATCTGGCAGAATAGGGGCACACCCAGCAAGAGAGGACAGACTACTGTAGTGTTGGTTGCTGCTTCACCCCCGATCAAGGGGGAATCCTATGCAAGCCATAGTTGCATTGAAAGGATTGAAACCACACGGAAGGGGGCACCAGCCTCTGTATTTCATTGGGAAGCTAAAGCTAGATTCAGCGACATTTAATTTTTGAAAACGACACTAATGTTAGAATCCCGACAAATAATTATGGAATGTACATTTGTTAGCTCCCCAGCTAATGGAGAATACTGGATTCGAACCAGTGACCCCTTCCGTGTGAAGGAAGTGCGCTACCGCTGTGCTAATTCTCCTTAAAATTGTAATTATAGCAGTAAGTAAATTATTCGTACTGAGGGGGGAGAGGGGGCGCAGAATTAACCGCAGTGCTCGAGATCATTGATGGGCTTTGGTGGAGCGATCGCATCAAAGTAGCCATTTCTATGGCATTCATGGCATATTCCCAACCCTTATTGCTTTTTATGCCCGCCCGCTCTAGGGCTTGTTGCAAGTTGTCAGCGGTCAGCACCCCAAAAGTGATAGGTACACCCGTTTGTAGAGAGGCAGAGGCAATGCCCTTAGCAGATTCACTAGCCACATAGTCAAAATGGGGCGTATCACCCCGAATTACCGCACCGAGGCAAATCACTGCATCATAACGCCGAGTCATTGCCAGTTGGCGTGCCACCAGGGGAATTTCGAAACTGCCCGGAACCCAAGCATAATCCACTTGGCTAGTGGTATCTATGCCATGCCTTTGCAGAGCATCTTGGCAACCCTGCAAAAGACGGGTGGTGATCAGGTCATTAAACCGACCCACCACGATCGCCAGCCTCAGCCCTGCGGTGTCGGAAAAATTGCCCTCAAAAACCGCCATAGCTTAAATTACAAAGGAGTTGAGCACTCCAATCACAATTACCAAAATCAGCCACAGCGCAGAACCCACAAACAGCAATGGTTTAGACTGGTTCCACAGGCTGGGTGTAGCATAGGCAACGGGAACGCCAATCACCAGCACAAAAGAGTAGAGGACAAAAAATGCCAAAATCAGTTGAAATAATATGGTCATGTTAACTCCTAATATTTGGGTCAAAATCCGTTTGATATTAAAACGATATTATCAGTAAATGAATGCTATCGGCGACCAAGGCGAGTATTTGGTAGCGCAGGTGTTGCAGTCTAAGGGTTGGCTGATCCTGCACCGCCAGTGGCACTGTCAATGGGGCGAAATTGATATTATTGCCTACAAAGACCAAATTTTAGCTTTTGTAGAGGTCAAAACCAGACAAGCCAACAACTGGGACAATGACGGACTGCTGGCAATTACCCCCACCAAACAGGCGAAACTGCACAAATCAGCTCAGCAATTTTTGGCGGACAATCCCCAATGGGCAGATTATGACTGTCGGTTTGATGTGGCGCTGGTGCAGAGAGGACAACCTTTTCGGCTATTGTCCTACCTAGAGTCGGCTTTTTAGGTTGATTTAACCCCTTGTCGAGCTTGCTTCACCATCTTAATCAGGGTTTGGTGGGCATCCTCGGCATCCACTAGCTCATGATCAAAGGGAATCACAATTTCTTGTGGATCGGTTTCACTGTTGATCAATAGTTTCATACTCTGGGGTGAAATGGATTGCATGACCGCTTGCTGGGCTGACTGGGCATTACCAAAAAATGTAGCGTACAGCAGAAGGGCATCTTGGTGATCTGCGTTCATGTGCTTGCAGATGCGATCGCTGATGGCAGGGGTAATCGGTTCTGACATAGGTTTTAGATACAGAGATTTTCTCTAACAATTTTAGCTTTAGCCCCATCTGCGGTAGAAAACTTCTACTCTAAAACTGAGTAAAACTGGAGGGAGTCTTAGCCAAATAATGATAGGTTATTCCAGAAAACTCTCAAAAGCATTTTCCAAACAGAGTTTTGCCAAATTGCCAGCCATAGGATTATTAGTAAAGTGAAACTAGCAAACTGAATAGGAGAAATAACTAGTTTACAGCCAACTGCGGAAATATCTAGTAAATTCATTAGCCACAGTGAAATATCTTTTTTCTCTAAATAATCTGTATTTCTGCACTTGGTAATCTTGGAAAAAACTATATTTACTTCATCATATTTTCAAACTTAGTAAGTCTGGCATCAAACAACAGTTTGACAGTTCCCGTAGGACCGTTACGGTGCTTGGCAATCAAAATTTCGGCAATTCCTTTATCAGGGGTATCGGGGTTGTAGTATTCATCTCGATACAAATTGATGACCAAATCAGCATCTTGTTCAATGGAACCGCTTTCCCGCAAATCTGAGAGCAAAGGGCGTTTATTAGTGCGTGCTTCCACTCCCCTACTAAGCTGAGACAGGGCAATCACTGGCACTTGCATTTCCCGTGCTAAAGATTTTAAGGAACGGGTAATTCGGGATAGCTCTTGTACCCGATTATCAGAGCCAGAGCCTTCCATCAACTGCAGATAATCTATCAATACTAAACCCAACTTACTGCCTTTTTCAGCTTGGAGACGGCGTACTTTAGAGCGCAGTTCAGTTACGGAAGGATTGGGGGTATCATCAATATAAATTGGTAGGTCAGACAGGCGGCTGATGGCATTAGTAATTACTGTCCACTCATGCTCGCTGATATGCCCCGATCGCAGACGGTTGCTATCTATTCCCGCATCAGTAGGACGCATCTTGGACTGACTGGAAAGCAAACGATAGATCAACTGTTCTTTGGACATCTCTAAGCTAAAGATGGCAACGGGCAGATAGTGAATTTCGGCGATTTTGCGCGCTAGTTCCAGACCAAAGGCAGTTTTTCCCATAGATGGTCTGCCCGCAATAATAATTAAATCAGATCGCTGTAAGCCATTGGTCATGGCATCCAGATCATAAAATCCAGTGGCTAATCCTGGTAAATCACTGCCCTGATTGAGAGAGTTAGATCGTTTTTCTAACTCATAAAAAGTTTGGGTGAGAATTTCACTTGCGGGGGTTAAACCTTGTTGAGTGCTGGATTGGGTAACAGCAAAGATTTTTTGCTCAGCTTGATCTAAAATTTGTGCTAATTCCATATCAGTATCAAAGCTAAGAGCTACAGTTGCTCTGCCTGCTTCTGCTAATTGACGGCGGGTATATTTTTCTTTAACTAACTCGGCATAGTAATCGATATTTACGGCACTCAATGTGCGATCGCACAGGGAAATTATTTTGCTTTGTCCGCCTAATTTTTCTAATAAGTTGCGATCGCTCAGCCAAGTAGTAACACTCATCATATCTGTTGGTCTGGCTTGATTGTATAACAGCAAACAAGCGCGAAAAATTTCTTGGTGCGCCACCACATAAAACATCTCAGGACGCAAAATATCCACAATTCTCCCCATTGCCTCAGGATCAAGCAGAATCCCGCCCAAAATTGCTTCTTCAGCCTCGATATTTTGGGGCGGTAGCTTACCCGATAGCTCCTCAAAATTTATGGAGTTTTGCTTGATCATAGACACTAGGATACCTATGGCGGCAACGCATACGATCTTAGGCTGGAAAGCTAAATTTAACTAGCCACCTCACCAGCAGTGAATTCTTAAAACTATCCATCACTATCCTCAAAACCCGATTGTCCAAGTATTCTAGATATAACAGGAGCTAGGGACAGGCAACTATATGACTCTACGAAAATTATGGCTAGGGATTGGCTCTATTGTGTTGTCGGGGGCTTTTTTACCAGAAGTTGCCCATAGCCTCGAAAAATCCGTCGGCAGGCAGGGGATAGATGCACTGCGTTTACAGGCAAAACCCTATAACCTCACTGGTAAAGGAATTTATATCGGACAAGTAGAACTGAGTCGCCCCAGTCAATTTGGTATTGACAAGATCGTAAATCGCTTGGTCAATCTCAATCGCTACTATGTCCAGCCCTACGAAGTATTCTTTCGTGATAGCAAAGCAGTGCCCAACAAGAATATTGACGAACACTCGGGGCAGGTGGCGGCGGTGATGATCAGCAGGCACAAAATCCAAACTGGGGTTGCGCCATTGGCACGCTTGGTTTCCTCAGCCTATTCGGAACGCCGCAAAGATGGACAACCCGAAGCGGCGATCGCCGCCCAATACCTAGCTTTACAATATCAAGGCGCACTACGGGCGATTAATTTTAGCTTTGGTGAACCCCTCTCCGCTGACAGCCGCACTCGTCCCAAACTAGATGGCAATGCGCTGTTAACCTTGACTGTCGACTGGCTAGCAAATCAATACCAAGTTTTACCAGTGATTGCTGGCAATCAGGGCAGGGGTGGCATTCCCATTCCCACCGATACCTACAATGGCATTGTCGTGGGTTTTACCAGAGAGCAAGATGGCGCTTACACCATCGCCGATCGCGCTAACTTGATCGATGAGCCATTCTATGACCGCAACAACAACGGACAGTATGACGAGGGCGAACACTTCACCGACCTGAACAAAGATGGCAAATGGACACCCGCCGTAGAAAGCCCCACCAACAACCGCCGCAGTCTGGCACTACTTGCCCCTGGCAACAACATCTTAGTGCCCAACAACCAAGGCAAGGTGATCTCTGCCAGTGGCACGAGCTTCGCTTCACCCCATGTGGTAGGCGTAATTGCCCTGCTTCACGAATACATAGAACGACAAATTGCTGATAAAAAGTGGGGCGTGGATGCGCGCCGACCCGAGGTGACCAAAGCTGTGCTGATTAACTCTGCGGACAAAATCGCTGATACAGGAGATGGCAAACTGCTGGGCATGACCAAAACCATCTATGATGCGGATGGCAAAACTTGGCTGGAGTCTGATGCTGCTAAAGATCAGACTATTCCCCTGAGTTTGGCGTTGGGTGCAGGGCAGTTGAACGCCTATCGCGCCTATTTACAACTGCAAGCGGGACAACAGTTCCCCGGTCTAGTCAAAGCAATGGGTTGGGACAGTCAGATTTTAGCCAACAACCAGTTTCGGGATTATGTATTTGAACAGCCCTTGCTGGCAGGCAGTTATGTTTCAGCGACGCTGACATGGCACAGACAGGTTTTTTTGCGAGATAAAAACGATAATCGCCGTTACGACATTGGAGAAGATTTTGCAGGTGCACCAATCAATAACCTCGACCTCTATCTCATGCGCGAACAGGATGAGGACATCAGCCAAAGCATCTGGTCATCGGTGAGCCAAGTGGACAACACAGAACATATTTTTATCCCTGTGCCCACTACTGGTAGATACAAACTGCGGGTAGTGTTTCAGAACGGGAATAATCCTGTAGCCGTGCAACGCTATGCGATCGCATGGTGGGCGGTAAATGCCAAGTAGTTTATCTTTGTTACATCATAGCTGGTCTTCAAGCAGTAGCCTTGTAGAACTAGATAGTTCTGTGAGACTAGACTTGTAATTATTTTCAACAGAATATGCATGAAGAATAGGTGTGAGCATTTCTTCAGCATCTCTGTAGCCACATTCCCTAAGTTTTCTGATATTTTCTAAACTGAAGTCCAGCCTACAATGAGCGTCGCCAAATAGAGGAATACCAGACTTATTGAAAGACTCTTTAGCACGGATTTCAATGATAGCTTGATTGGGGAAATCATTGCGGTTCCAAATTTCGCCATTACCCAGATGGACAATGATCGCATGGGTACAACCTTCTTTTGCCAACGCACCAAGCGGCACATTATCAGCTATTGCCCCATCTACATAGGAAACACCATTTACCTGTCTTTGAGGAAAAGCTAAAGGTATGGCGGCACTCGCCAACAAAATGCTATAGGCTTGCTCCTCATCCTGAGCATCTTGAACCCGCAACCAATGCGCTTCTTGACCAGCTTTTGCCCTCAGCAAATCCACAGCTAATTGCGCAAGGTAGTATCTGAGAAAAGGTAATTTCATACTAGGAAAAACTGCAACCCATAGGTCAATACCATTCTTAAGGTCATCAAATTTAACTGCTTCCCTTAAAAATTGCTCAACAGGTTTTGGATCAAAGACAGAGTTTTTGTATTCATAATTGAGATGTTCAAGAATACCTAAGTACCAGTTTCTAAAGGTAGGTATGGTAATTTGAGTAAGGTAACTGACTAACAGCACTAAAGAAGTGCTGTTTAGTCTAA
>Ga0272446_1006934_pt1 | contig 11530 bp, 7 predicted proteins | sample YNPCB0061_FD_194587 | JGI IMG/M metagenome (GOLD analysis project Ga0272446, IMG submission 194587) | Hot spring microbial mat communities from Yellowstone National Park, WY, United States - YNP-CB-006-1 | ecosystem: Environmental > Aquatic > Thermal springs > Hot (42-90C) > Sediment | place...
GTGCTCGACTGCTCGCGCCACATGACGCGCATCCTCTCGCTCGACCCAGCCGCCCGGCGCGCGGTGGTCGAGCCCGGCCTGGTGCTCGACGAGCTGAACCGCGCGCTCGCGCCGCACGGGCTCTGGTTCCCGGTCGATGTCTCGACGGCAAGCCGCGCCACGATCGGCGGCATGGCCGGCAACAACTCCTGCGGCAGCCGCTCGTTGCGATACGGCACCATGCGCGACAACACGGCAAGCATCGATGCCATCCTGCCCGACGGCACGGCGGCGCGGTTCGGCCCGCTCGACGCGGCGACCGACCGGCCGGTGCCGACCGACCTCGTCTCCGACCTGCTCGCGCTCGGTGCGCGCGAGGCCGACGAGATCCTCGCCCGGTTCCCCGAGGTGCAGCGGCGCGTGGGCGGCTACAACCTCGATGCGCTGCTGCCGTCGAACCGGCCGCAGAACCTCGCGCACCTGCTCGTCGGCTCGGAGGGAACGCTCGGCTTCTCGACCGCCATCGAGCTCATGCTCTCGCCGCTGATGCCGGCGCGGAAGCGGCTCGGCGCCTGCCATTTCGGCAGCTTCCACGAGGCGATGGCGGCGGCGCAGCACATCGTGAAGCTGGGCCCGACTGCGGTGGAGCTGGTCGACGCGACGATGATCGAGCTCGCCTCCTCGATCGCGATCTTCCGCCCCACCCTCGAGGCCTTCGTGCGCGGCGCGCCGGAGGCGCTGCTGCTGATCGAGTTCGCCGAGGAGGACGATGCCGAGAACGCGCGGCGCATCGCCGCGCTCGCCGACCTGATGCGCGACCAGGGCTTCTCGTGGGAGGGCGCGGGCGCGCGGTTCGGCGGCGTGGTGGAGGTGACCGATGCGAGGCTCCAGGCGGCGATCACCGAGCTCCGCACCGCCGGCCTCAACATCATGATGAGCATGAAGGACGAGCGGAAGCCCGTCTCCTTCGTCGAGGACGCCGCGGTGCCGCTCGAGCACCTGGCGGAGTATACCGCACGGCTGACCGAGGTGTTCGAGAAGCACGGCACCAGGGGCACCTGGTATGCGCACGCGGGCTCCGGCTGCCTGCACGTGCGCCCGGTGCTGAACCTCAAGCTCGAGAAGGACCTCCGGGCGATGCGCGCGATCGCCGAGGAGGCCTTCGCGATGGTGCGCGACTACAAGGGAAGCCACTCGGGCGAACATGGCGACGGCATCGTGCGGTCGGAGTTCCACCGGATGATGTTCGGCGACCGCATCGTCGCTGCCTTCGAGGCGGTGAAGGACCGGTTCGACCCCAGCGGCCTCTACAATCCCGGGCGCATCGTCCGCCCGCCGCGGATGGATGACCGCTCCCTCCTTCGCTACCACGCCGGGTACGCGGCGAGCACGGTGACGCCGCGTCTCGACTGGTCCGAGTTCCGAACGGAGGCGCGCGCGACGCCCGCGCTCCAGTTCCAGGGCGCGGTCGAGATGTGCAACAACAACGGCGCCTGCCGCGCGCTCGCGGGCGGCGTGATGTGCCCCTCCTACCGGGCGACGCGAGAGGAGAAGGACGTCACGCGCGGCCGGGCCAACACGCTCCGCCTCGCTCTCTCCGGCCAGCTCGGGCCCGACGCATTCGCCTCCGATGCAATGGCCGAGACCATGGCGCTCTGCGTCGGCTGCAAGGCGTGCAGGCGGGAGTGCCCAACCGGCGTCGACATGGCGCGGATGAAGACGGAGGTGCAGGCAGCCCGCGTCGCCGCCAGGGGCCTGACGCTGCGCGAGCGGCTGGTCGCCTTCCTGCCGCTCTACGCGCCCTACGCCGCCGGTGCCCGCGCGGCCATGCGGTTGCGGAACCGGGCCCCCTGGCTCGCCCGCGCGATGGAACGCGCCACCGGCTTCGCCGCCGATCGTGCGCTGCCGGAATGGTCCGCCGAGCCCTTCCGCGATGCCGAGGCGTCCGGCGGCGCGGGCCAGCCGGTCGTCCTCTTCGCCGACACGTTCAATCGCTGGTTCGAGCCGGAGAACCTCCGCGGCGCGGCGTCGGTGCTGCGCGCCGGCGGCTTCGCGCCCGAGGCGCCGCGCGGCCGGGGGCGGCCCTTCTGCTGCGGCCGCACCTTCCTCGCCGCCGGCCTCGTCGAGCGGGCGCGCAGCGAGGCGCGCCGCACGCTTGCGGCACTCCTGCCGCGCGTGCGCGCGGGCGCGCCCGTGATCGGGCTCGAACCCTCCTGCATCCTGACGCTGAGGGACGAGTGGCTCGCGCTCGGCCTCGGCGAGGAGGCGCGCGCGGTCGCCGCCGCCGCCGTGCCCTTCGAGAGCTTCGTCGCGCGCCACCCCGAACGCTTCCGCCCGGCCTTCCGCCCGCGCGAGGGGGCGGTCCTCGTGCACGGGCACTGCCACGCCAAGGCGCATGGCGTGGCAGGCGACGTTCTCGCCGCGCTCCGCCTCGTGCCCGGGCTCTCGGCGTCGATGATCGAGAGCTCCTGCTGCGGCATGGCCGGCAGCTTCGGCTACCAGGCCGAGACCGCGCAGGTCTCGCGCGCGATGGCGGAGCTCGCGCTGCTTCCCGCCATCCGCACGGCGCCGGCGGAGACGCTCGTGGTGGCGAACGGAACCTCCTGCCGCCACCAGATCGGCGAGCTTGCGCCGCGTCCGGCGCTCAGCCCCGCGCGCGTTCTCGCCGACGCGCTCGGTCCTCAGTAGCCGCGGGCGCGGTCGACCTCCGTCGGCATCGGCGCCCCGGCACGCCAGGCGGCGAGGTTGCGGAAGAAGATGTCGAGGGTGCGCGGCATGTAGGCCTCGGGATCGTCGCTCGAGACATGCGGGCTGATGATCAGGTTCGGCACCCGCCACAGCCGGTGCCCGACCGGGATCGGTTCGGGATCGAACACGTCGAGCACCGCGCCGGAGAGCCGCCCCGCCTCCAGCATGTCGCAGAGCGCCTCCTGGTCGATCACGCCGCCGCGGGCCATGTTCACCACCCCCGCGTGGAGCGGCAGCAGCGACAGGAGCCCGCGCGTGATCATGCCGCGCGTCGCGCCCGTCAGCGGCATCGCGAGCAGGAGCACGTCCGCCCCCGGCAGCGCCGTGTCGAGCATGTCGGGCGTGACGACGCGCGCGCAGGCCGGGTGCGGCAGGCCGCGCGCCGAGCAGCCGATCACCCTCATGCCGAGACGGGCGCAGTGCGTCGCGACCGTCCCGCCGAGATCGCCGAGCCCCACGATCACCACCGTCCGCCCCGAAGCGGTGCGGCCGTGGAGCGGCTCCCACCGCCCCGCACGCTGCGCCGAGACGAGCGCGGGCATGCGGTTGAGCAGCATCAGCACCGCCATCAGCCCCCACTCGCCCGCCTTCGGCGCGTGCGCGCCGCTGTTGTTGGTGAGCTTCACGTGCGGCGGCAGCATGTCGAAGGGCGCGAGCTTGTCGAGGCCGGCCGAGGTCGCCATCACCCATTTCAGGCGTGGCGCGCGGCAGGGAAAGCGGGCGCGGATCCCGGCCGCCGAGGTGAGCAGGATGTCGGCCGTCTCCATCGCCGCGGCGAAGCCGCCATCGTCGGAGGCGAAGGAGACGCGGAGGCCCTGCGGGTTGCCGGCCCGCGCCGCCGCCGCGTCCCAGGCGGCGGGCGTCAGCGGGAACTGCCGCTCTCCCGGCGCGGTCTGGACGTGGACGTGCAGTGGCTCAGCCATGCGCCACCATCACGCGGCGGGCGCGGGGCGACAAGCGCGTCGTCTTGCCGCTAAGCGCAATGTTATATCATAGTCTTTCGCATCCTTCGCAGCCGGAGCCTCGCAGGCGCCGCCGCCTTCCCGCCGCCCTCGCCTGCCTCTGCCTTTTCGGCCTGTCCGTCCCCGTGCTGTCCGTCCCCGTGGCGGCGCAGGAACGCGTGCTTCGCGTCGTGTCGCCCTGGGAGATCACGAGCCTCGAGCCCTCCCGCGCCGGCTACGTCTTCACCCGCATGGAGGTGGCGGAGACGCTCGCGGGAGCGGATGACGGCGGCCTGCCGAAGCCCGGCCTCGCCGCCGCGTGGCAGGTCTCCGGCGACGGGCTCGTCTGGCGCTTCGTGCTGCGCGAGGGCGCGCGGTTCCACGACGGAACGGCGGTGACGGCCGAGGCGGTGGTCGCCGCGCGCGAGCGCGCCCGCGCCAACCCTGGCGTGCTCGGCAACGCCCCGATCGCGGCGCTCGCGGCCCTCTCCGGCGCGGTCGAGATCCGGCTCTCACGTCCCTTCGTGGCGCCGCCCGCGATCGCGCGCGCATCTCTGCTCGCGGCTGGCAGGGGGGAGACGCGCGCCGTGCTCGCCGAGAGCGCCCAGGCGGACCTCGTCTTCACGCTCGACCCAGCGAGCATCGAGCGGCTGCGCCGGAACCCCCGAATCGCCGTCCTCTCTGCGCCGATCCCGCGCACCATCGTGGTGAAGCTCAATGCAGGCGACCCTCTGCTCGCCGACATCCGCGTGCGCCGGGCGATCTCGGATGCGATCGACCGCGCCGGCATCGCCCGCGCCATCCTGCGCAACCCCGAGGCGGCGGCGACGCAGCTCTTCCCGCCGACCCTCTCGGAATGGCACGTCCCTGGCCTCGCGCCGCTCGCGCACGACCCCGCAGCCGCGCGTGCCTCCCTCACCGCTCTCGGCTGGGAGCCGGGGCCTGACGGGGTGCGGGTGCGCAACGGCATCCCCTTCCGCCTCGGCTTGCGCACCTACCCCGACCGGCCGGAGCTGCCGCCGATCGCCGCCGCGCTTCAGGACCAGCTGCGCCAGGTCGGCATCGCGGTCTCGGTCTCGGTCGGCAACAGCAGCGAGATCCCGGCCGGCCACCGCGACGGCACGCTGCAGATGGCGCTGTTTGCCCGAAACTTCTCCCTCGTTCCGGACCCGATCGGAACGATGCTGTCCGATTTCGGCCCCCGGGGGGGGCGACTGGGGTGCGATGGGCTGGTCAAGCCCCGAGATGGCGCGCGCCCTCGACCGTCTCTCCGCCACCAGCGATCCGGCAGAGAGGGCGCGGCTGCGCGGCGAGGTCGCCGCCATCCTGCAGGCGGAGCTGCCGGTTCTGCCGATCGGCTGGTACGAGCACACGCTCGCTGCCTCGAAGCGGCTTGCGGGGGTGACGCTCGATCCGCTCGAGCTCAGCTATCGGATCTCGGCGATGCGCTGGGCGGAGTAGTGCTGCGCGGCATCTCCGCAGCGCTCGCGCGCCGGGCGCTGCAGGCCGCTTCCGTCGCCTTCGCCGTCGGGGCGCTCTCCTTCCTGCTGGTCCGCCTCCTGCCGGAGGACATGGCGCTCAGGATCGCTGCCGGCCGTTACGGCTACGACATCGTCTCGGCGGCTGCGGCGGAGGCGGTGCGCGCGGAGCTCGGGCTCGATCGGCCGGTGGTGGCGCAGTTCCTCGACTGGCTGTGGCGGCTCGCGCGCGGCGATCTCGGCCGCTCCCTCGTCACCGGCGAGACGGTCGCCTCCGAGATCGCGCACCAGCTCGGCGCCACCCTCACCCTTGCCCTCGCCGCGCTTCTGCTGTCGGTGGTGATCGGCCCGCCGGCCGGGTTCGCGATGGGCTTGAGGCCCGGCGGGCTTGCGGACCGGATCGGCCTCGCGGTCTCCGCCGCGCTCCGCGCCCTGCCGACCTTCGTCATCGGCATCGCGCTCATCGTCCTGGTCTCGGTGCGCCTCGGCGCCCTTCCGGCGGCCGGCCACGGCGAGGCCGAGAACCTCGTCCTGCCGGCGGCGACGCTCGCGGTCGGCCTCGCTGCCGTCTCGAGCAGGGTGGCGCGCGATGCGATGGCAGCCGTCAGGGCCTCGCCCCATTTCGCCTTCGCACGCACCAAGGGCCTGAGCGACGCGGCAGCCCTCATCCGACACGGGCTTCGCAACGCTGCCCTGCCGGTCGTCGCCTGGCTCGGGGTGCAGCTCGCCGCCCTCGTCGAGGGCGTCGTTGTGGCCGAGAGCCTGTTCGCCTGGCCGGGGATCGGGCATGCGCTCGTGCATGCGGTGATCGCGCGCGACGTGCCGATGGTGCAGGGAACGGCGCTCGTGCTCGGGCTGATCTTCGTCAGCCTCAACGCGCTCGTGGATCTCGCCTGCCTCGCGCTCGACCCCCGAGCGAGGCGGCGATGAGCCGGGCGATCGGCCTCGCCCTCGTGCTCGCGGTCTCGCTCTTCTCCGCCGTCGGCCCGCTCGTCATCGCGGCCGACCCGGCGGCGCAGGACCTCTCCGCGTGTCTCTCGCCGCCGAGCGCGACGCACCCGCTCGGCACCGACCATCTCGGGCGCGACCTGCTCGCTAGGCTTGCGCATGCGGGGCGGGTCTCGCTCGGGCTCGCGGCGCTGTCCGTCGCCTGCGCGGCGCTGCCGGGCGTCGCGCTCGGCCTCGCCGCGGCGTGGCGCGGCGGCCTGACCGACCGTGTGCTCGCGACCGCGGCGGACATGACCATGGCGCTGCCGGGGCTGCTCATCGTCCTGCTCGTCGCCGGCATCGCCCCGGGCAGGATCTGGCCGCTCTGGCTCGGCCTCTCGGCCGCGCTGTGGGTCGAGTATTTCCGCCTCACCCGCGCCACAGCGCGCGTGCTGCTCGCCGCGCCCGAGGTCGAGGCCTCGCGCCTGCTCGGCTTCGGCCCGCTCTACATCCTCAGCCGGCATATCGCGCCGGCGCTCGCGCCGCCGCTTGCCACCCTCGCCGCCTTCGGCGTCGGCGGCGCGGTGATGGCGATCGGGGCGCTCGGCTTCGTCGGCATCGGGCTGCGCCCGCCGATGGCGGAGTGGGGGCTGATGCTGACCGAGCTCCTGCCGCACTACCACGAGGCGCCCTGGGCGCTCGCCTGGCCGGCGCTGATGGTGTTCGCCACCGTGCTCGGCCTGCAGCTCCTCGCCTCGGAGGCGGCGCGCGGTGCGAGGGACGCGCCGCGGTGACGGCGGGGCTCGCCGTGGCAGACCTCGTGGTGCGCGCGCGCGACGGCACGCGGCCGGTCGACGGCGTCTCGTTCCGCCTCTCTCCGGGCGTGCCGATGACGCTGCTTGGCGAGACCGGCTCGGGCAAGACGCTGATCGCCGAGGCCATCATGGGAACGCTCGCTGCCGATCTCGCCGCCACCGGCAGCATCACGCTGGAGGGGCGGGAGCTGCTCGCTGCGGGCGGCGTCGACCGGCGCAGGCTCTGGGGCCGCCGGCTCGCGCTCCTGCCGCAGGAGCCGTGGCTTGCGCTCGACCCGACGATGCGCGCCGCCGGCCAGGTCTCGGAGGTGTTCCGCAGCGTCCGACGCCTCGGCGCGGCCGAGGCAGCCGCCCGCACCGCCTCGAGCCTCGCAACCGTCGGGCTTGCCGGTGCGGCGCGCGCCTTCCCCTTCCAGCTTTCCGGCGGCATGGCGCAGCGGCTTGCCTTCGCCGCAACCGCCGCCGGCGAGGCGCCGCTTCTGATCGCCGATGAGCCGACCAAGGGCCTCGATGCGACGCTGCGCGACGGCATCGCCGCGCTGCTCCACCGCCACGCCGCATCGGGCGGCATGCTGCTTGCGATCACCCACGACGTGACGCTCGCGCGCGCGCTCGGCGGTGCGGCGGCGATCCTGCGCGAGGGGCGCGTCGTCGAGGCGGGGCCCGGCGGAGCGCGTCCTCGGCGCGCCCGCCCACCCCTATGCGCGCCGGCTTCTCGCCGCCGAGCCCTCAGCCTGGCCGGAAGCGACGCACCCGCCGCCTGGCCGCACCGTGGTCGCGGCCCGGTCGATCGCCAAGCGCTACGGCGCTTGGCCGCTCTTCTCCGGGCTCTCGCTCGCGCTCGCCGCAGGCGAGACGGTGGCGGTGACCGGGCCGTCCGGCGCGGGCAAGACCACGCTCGGCAACATCCTCGTCGGGCTGGTCCGGCCCGACTCCGGAACGGTCATCCGCGAGGCGGGCGGCGCAAGGACGCGCTATCAGAAGCTCTGGCAGGACACGTCCGCCGCCTTCGCCCGCCGCGTGCCGCTCGGGCGCCTTATGGAGGATCTCGCGCGGCTGCACGGCATTCCGGCGGCGCGCATCGAGGCGCTGCTCGCCCGGCTGAGGCTCGCGCCGGCGCTGCTCGGCCGCGGCGCGGACGCGATTTCGGGAGGCGAGCTGCAGCGCTTCGCGCTTGCCCGCGCCCTCTTGCTCGAGCCGCTGTTCCTGTTCGCGGACGAGGCGACGAGCCGGCTCGATCCGATCAGCCAGCAGGAGACGCTCGCGCTGCTTGCGGAGACGGCGGCGGAACGCGGGCTCGCGCTCCTGCTCGTGACGCACGATGCCGTCATCGCCGCGAAGATGGCACGCCGCAGCATCGTGATCGAAGGGGGAACGGCGCGCGCCGCGTGCTGAGAGGCGCGCTCCGTGCTGCCGTCAGGGCGTGCGCGCGCCCGTCCTGGCCGCGGCCAGCACGGGCCGTGCCGGCGGGCGCGGGGCGGGCGGCTTCGCGCCGAGGCCCATCACGGCGGCGCCCATCGCGGCGCTGCCGAACGTCACCGACACGCCGAAGGTCAGCAGCGCGAGCGCGAGCGCACCATCGGCCCCGCGCAGCATCAGCCCCCTGAGCCCGGCGATGTCGAGCGCGACCACGGCGGCGACGAACAGCCAGCCGACGGCGATGCCGATCGCGGCATGGCCGAGCAGGAACCGCACATGCGCCGGCACGGCGCGGAGCCGCCGCGCCGCGCGCATCACAGCACCTCGACCGAGAGCGCCTGGCGGCCCTTGGGGCCGGTCACCACGGTCGCCTTCACGCGCCGCCCCGGCGTCAGGCTCTCCGGTGTCAGCGGCCCGAGCGCGCGCAGCGGCACGAACACGTCGCCCGTGCCGCTCTCCGGGGTGATGAAGCCGAAGCCCTTGCGGACGTCGAAGAACTTCACCGTTCCGGCAACCAGCTCCGTCGGCCCGTCAGGCGCACGCGGACCGCCGAAGCCGCCGCCGCCGAAGTCGCGCCGTGGCGGACGATCGCCGAAGCCGCCGCCGCCGCCGGCGCCGAAGTCGCGCCGCGGCGGGCGGTCACCGAAGCCTCCGCCGCCGAAGTCGCGCCGCGGCGGCCGGTCACCGAAGCCTCCGCCGCCGAAGTCGCGCCGCGGCGGCCGGTCGCCGAAGCCGCCGCCGCCGAAATCCCGCCGCGGCGGGCGATCACCGAAGTCGCGCCGCGGCGGACGGTCGCCGAAGTCGCGCCGCGGCGGCCGGTCGCCGCCCTCGGGGATGGGCGCTGCGCCGTACTTCACCTCGATGATCCGCGTCACCTGCCGCCCGCGCGGCACGTCGCCGATCTCGCACACCAGCACGTCGCCCTGATCGACCGCGGTCTGGCCGATCGCGGTGAGCGAACTGACGTGGAAGAACACGTCCTGCCCATCCGGCAATGTCACGAACCCGAAGCCCTTCGCGCGATTGAAGAACTTCACCGGCGCCTCGACCGTGGCGCCACTCTCCGCATCGTCTTCCAAGGGAATACCCGTCTCCGCCAGCCCGACCCTACTCAAGCACGGCACGATCGCGGAGGAAAGGCAAGCCTCACGGCCGCGCGGGCGCAGGGTCGGATGCCGGTTCGGGCGCTGGCGCGGCCGCCGCCGTCGGGATAAGCAGCGGCGCGTGGCCCTCCTCGCGCGCCTTCTCGCTGCCGTGATCGTGCTCGCGGTTCCGGTCGCGCTGATCCAGAACCGCGGCCTCGTGCCGCTCGCGGCGTTCGGCGCCGCGGCGGCGCTGGCCTGCCTTCGCCATCGCCTGCGCGCGCTTGCCGCCGCGGCGGCATCCGGCACCATGCTCGCCGCCCAGGCCCTCGCGCTGTGGGCGACGCTTTCGGCGTTCTGGGCGGCCGTGCCCTCCCAGGCGCTCGCTGGCGGGCTGAGGCTCGCCGCGCTCGTCGCGGTGGTCGGGGTGCTCGTCTCCGCCGCCGGCCTGGTCGGCGAGGGCGGCGCGCGGCTGCTCGGCCGCGCGATGCTGCTGGCAGCGCTCCTCTGCGCCGCGCTGCTCGTGCTCGAACTGCTCGGCGGGGCGCCGCTGAACAACGCTCTGCGCGGCTTCCCCGACCCTCCCCGCCTGCCGGGCACGACCAAGCCAGCGGCCACCCTGCTCGCGCTCTGCGCGGGCCCTGCGCTGCTGGCGGCCTGGCACCTCGCGGGACTGCGCGCAGCCCTTCCAGCTTCGCTCGCGATCGGCGCGGCGGTCGCGGCGAGCACGAGCGAGGCCGCACGCCTCGCCCTGGCCGCCGGGCTCGGCGCGGCGGCGGTGGCGCTGGCCGCGCCCGCCCTCGCGCGCCGCGCCCTGCCGGCGGCGCTGGCGCTCGCCGTGCTCGCCGGCCCGCCGCTGCTCGAGCAGCTCGCCAAGGTCGCCCTGCGCGCCGACGCGCTGCCGCTCTCGGCCGTGCACCGGACGATGATCTGGGACTACGCCTCAGAGCGCGCGGCCGAGCGCCCGCTCGCCGGGTTCGGGATGGACGCGGCCCGCTCCATCCCGGGCGGGGGCGAGCGGGTGGAGATGGCGCGGCTCGACCGGTTCGGCGTCACCGGCGCCAAGCGTGCCTTCTTCGAGACCGCGCCGACGGCGTTCATCCAGCGCATCCCGCTGCACACGCACTCGATGCCTCTGCAGGTGCGGCTCGAGCTCGGGTTCGTCGGCCTCTTCCTGTTCGCGCTGTTCGCCTTCCTCGCCGGCCGCGCCGCCGCGTCGCTCCCCGGGCGCGGGCCCCTCGCCGCCGGCGCCGCGGTCGCGGCCTCGGCCACGATCGTGTCGCTCCTGAGCTACGGCGCCTGGCAGCACTGGTGGTGGATCGCGGTCGGGCTCGCGTCCCTGCCGCTCGCAGCCCTCAGCGGGCGGGCCGGCCGCTGAGCCAGGCGAGGGTGCCGCGGAAGCGGGCGGCGTCGCGCAGGCCCTTGCCGGCAGGGTCGGTCAGCGCATAGCCGGCCGCCTTCAGCCCGTACTTCACCGCGAGCGGCAGGCCGAGCCGGAAGGCCGCGCCGCGGCCGCGCCACTTCGCCTCGATGTGGAGCCGCGACCAGGCCATGGCGAAGAACTTCTCGCGCCGCTTCTCGGGTGTGGCCGGGACCGATCCGCCGCCGAGATGGCGGGCCACCGCCGCGGCAACCCGCACGATCGCGAAGCCCGCACGGCGGACGCGCAGGCAGAAATCGTCGTCCTCGTAGTAGAGGAAGATCGCCGGGTCGAAGCCGCCGAGCTGCTCGTACACGCTGCGGCGGAGCAGCATCACCGCGCCGGAGACGTAGTCGGCGCAGAGGTCGCCCGTCGGTTCGGCATCGGTGCGCGGGCCGAGCTTGGCGCGCGCGAACAGCCCGACATCGTGCGACACCTCCCACCCGCCGTCGGGGTCCTTCAGCGCCGGGGCGAGCACGGCGGCATCGGGCCAGCGGTCGGCGGCGGCGACGAGCAGCGGCACCGCGTCGGGCGCGAGCACCGCATCCGGGTTCAAGAGCAGCACGAACTCCGTCTCCGCCGCCGCGAGCCCCTGGTTCGCCGCGTTGCCGTAGCCCACACCCGTGGCGTTGGCGATGATCGTGGCCCCGGGCAGCGTGCGGCGGACGATCGCGCGCGTGTCGTCTCCGGAGGCGTTGTCGACCACGATCACCCGCGCGGC
>Ga0272446_1006935_pt1 | contig 11528 bp, 11 predicted proteins | sample YNPCB0061_FD_194587 | JGI IMG/M metagenome (GOLD analysis project Ga0272446, IMG submission 194587) | Hot spring microbial mat communities from Yellowstone National Park, WY, United States - YNP-CB-006-1 | ecosystem: Environmental > Aquatic > Thermal springs > Hot (42-90C) > Sediment | place...
CTGATGTGATTGGTGCTTATGGATTATCGTTGTTAATTCTCTACATAAATATTTTCATTTATTTATCAATTAAAGAACTTAGAACAACAAAAAAAATAAATTATAAGTTTGCTTTGATTGCAACTTTGCTTTTCATAATTCCAATTATTTATGGAAGTGTAAAAATTGCAAATCAAAAACCATTCGTTAATAAAGTTACTGTTGGATTGATTCAGCCAGATTTGAATCCTTGGGATAAATGGAGCGGTGGAAATCTTGATCAACAAATTGATCTTTATTTAGACTTATCTGAAAAAGCATACAAGCAAGGTGCAAGATTAATCATTTGGCCTGAATCAGCTTTATCGGTTTATCTGTTATCAGGAAATTATTCTGAGCAAGTTCAAAAAATTCAAAAGTTTGTTTATATGAATAATATTTTTCTGATGACTGGAATGCCAGATGTCAATTTTTATTTTGATTTGAATAACGCTCCTAATGATGCAAAAAAATTAAAATCAGGTGATGCAGCATATACTTCTTACAATTCAATTTTGTTGTTCTCTCCAATTACACTTGAAGTTCAGAAATATCAAAAAAATTTATTAGTACCTTTCGGCGAGCATGTTCCTTTTGTTGAACAGTTTCCATTTTTAGGAAATCTTATTCGTTGGCAAGTTGGAATCTCAAGCTGGAATGTTGGCAAAGAACAAAATGTTTTTGATTTATCATCAATTAAAGTTGGTGGAATAATTTGCATCGAATCAATTTATCCCGATTATGTTGCAAAGTTTGTTCAAAAAGGTGCTGATTTTATTGCAGTTGTTACAAATGATAGTTGGTATGGATACTCGAGTGGACCATTTCAACACAAAGAAATTTCTGTATTAAGAGCAATTGAAAATCGTCGCTCAGTTGTTCGTGCTGCTAATGGTGGAATTAGTTGTGTGATTGATCCATTTGGACGAACATTAAAAAAAACAAATCTATTTGAAAAAACAATTTTAATTGCATCAGTTCCAATTTATTCTGAAAAAACTTTTTACACAAAGTATCCATTGTTGATTCCATATTTCGTTGTATTAGTGACACTAATTGTTTTAATAAGCGTTTTAATATTTTCATTAAAAATAAAAATCAGGAAAAAACATGATTGATTTAAGAAGTGACACCGTTACAAAACCATCTGAAGAAATGAGAAAAGCAATGTATGAAGCAGAAGTCGGCGATGATGTTTATAAAGAAGATCCAACCGCAAATGAACTTGAAAAATATAGTGCAGAACTTTTAGGAAAAGAAGCTGCGTTGTTTGTGCCAAGTGGTGTGATGGGAAATCAAATTTGTTTAAATGTTTTAACTCAACCAAATGATGAAGTTATTTGTGAAAAAGATGCACACATTTTTCAATATGAATCCGGTTCTCCTGCTGCATTGAGTGGATTACAATTAAGTCTTGTCGAAGGTGATAAAAAAGGAATTTTTACTTCATCACAAATTGAACCTTTAATTCGTCCTACAAGTGCATATTATATGGCAAGAACAAAAGTTATTGAGATTGAAAACACACACAATCGAGCTGGTGGAACAATTAATCCGATCGAAAACATTATTGAAATTTCACAATTAGCAAGAAAAAATAATTTGTTACTTCATCTTGATGGTGCAAGAATTTGGAACGCATCAGTTGAAACAGGAATTTCAGTTTCAGAATATGCAAAACATTTTGATACTGTTTCTTGTTGTCTTTCAAAAGGATTAGGTGCTCCAATAGGTTCAATCATTGCAAGCAATAAAGAATTAATTGAAAAAGCTTTCAGAGCTCGCAAAGCTTGGGGCGGTGGAATGAGACAAATAGGAATTTTAGCAGCTGCTGGTTTGTTCGCTTTGAAAAATAATATTAATAGATTAAAAGAAGATCATGAAAAAGCAAAATTGCTTGCTGAAGGAATTTCTAAAATTGACAATATAAAAATTGATCAAGAACTTGTTGAAACTAATATTGTAATGTTTTCGCCAATTTCTATTTCAGTCGAAGACTTTTTACTAAAATGCAAAGAGAAAGGTTTATTGCTTGGTACCGGAAAAGTTGGAGTGATTAGAGCTGTAACTCACATGGATGTTTCATTTGAACAAATTAATGAATCAATAAAAATTATCGAAGAAATAATGTCATGAAAGTAAATTATTCACTCGACAGTTTTGCTTACTATAATTAATTGATTATTATGAAAACTAAATTCAAACATAAAATAAAAGAGATAGTAAGATTTCACGAGGTTGATATTCTGGGTGTTTGCAACAATGCTGTTTATTTTAATTATTTTGAAGATGCAAGAATTAAATATGTAAAAGATCTGCAAGCAAAGTATAAATTCAAAAAGTTTCTTGTTGGCGATTCGTTTTTCATAATGGTTCATAATCAAGCAGATTATTTTGAATCTGCTCATCTCGATGATGAACTAATTGTTTATACTAAAATCAATTTTATAAAAAAATCATCTTTTGGGTATCTTCATAAAATTAAAAATGCAAAGACCGGAAAAATAATTTGTGAAGGAAAAGGTATAGTTGTTCATATAAACAAAAGAAGTAAAAAAGTTATTCCGCTTCCACAAGAATTTTATAACGCAGTTTTAGATTATGAAAAAGATGTTGAGATAATCAAATAGCTATCGTGTAATAAAAATCAAAAAGCCAACTGATATAATCGCAATTGTAATTCTTCTTGCCAGCAAAGGATTTTTAGTTTTTAAGTTTCCCCAAAACTTAGCTATTATCATCATTACAACAATTAGCAAGATTGTCACAATGGTTGCTTCAAGCACATTTAATTTACCACTAAAGCGATTGTAAATACCTTTTGTTGTAAAAAGATCACGATAAAGAAATTGTAAATGCAACCAATAAACTAAAAGTGATTCTCGACTAACATCAAGCAGAATTGAATTATAATTTTCTTTTCTCTCGATATAAAAATATCCAATCCCAAGTAATAAGTAGATTACTCCTAATCTTTCTAAAAAGAAAAAGGGATGAGGAATAATACTGGCTAAATTTTCTGGAAAGAGAACGTTAATAAGCAATACACTAATAAGGAAGAAGGCAGTACCAATTATTATTAATTGTTTTGCAAAAAAATCTTCCTGTTTTTTTTCTTTTGCCATTAAATAAAACTTAGATGTGAATGCCCCTGCGAAAATGAAATTCCACCATGGAAAAATTGGGAATTGTGAACCGTGCATTCGATTAAAATAATTTGCAATTCCAATAGGAAGAAATTTTAAAAAGTCTATCTTCCATGCAAATGGACTAAAAAAAACTATGAACAAAGTCATGAATGCACAAAAATTAAAAAGTGTGTTGTTGTTTTTAATTAATAATCTTGCAATCAATAAAACTAAAAGTCCGGAACCAATAGCTTGCAAAACATCAACATGAAAAAATGAATTTAATGTTTGAAAATTTGTGTTGATAAAAACTTTTTTAAATGAAAAAAAAGGAATGTGAAGAGTATAAGCTGCTAAAAAAATTAACCCAATTCTTGAAAGTCTTCTCCAAAAAGTTTTTCCAAACTTTCTTAGTTCGTCTCCACTTTTAGTTAATGTTAAAATAAAAACCATTCCGGAGGTAAAAGTAAAAGCCGGGGCTACCAATCCATTTACAAAATTTAAGTATCTGAACCACCAATAATTTTTTATTTCGGGAATTAAAAGAGCATTAAAGACATGGACTTCAATCATAACCACAAGTGCAAGTCCTTTTAATAAATCAATGAACAAAGCTCGGTTTTTACTACTCATACTCATCCAAATTTTTTTTGCAAAATAAAAATTTTTGTTACTAAAGTTTGGAAAATTTATTAGTTTCAAAATAAATAAAATGGGGAATTACAATGAATATAGTTTTTGATATTGAAACAGTTGGGGTTGAGTTTGAATCTCTTTCGGAATCTCAACAAGAGTTTTTATTGAGATATGCAGAAATGGAAACCGATGTTGCAAAAAGTGAATTGTTAAAAGAAGAAGTAAAAAAAAGTTTGAGTTTGTATCCTTTCACTGCAAAAGTTGTTGCGATAGGAATGTTAAATACAGAATCAGAGAAAATGATAGTTCTATATGAAAATCAAGAAAAGGAAGAATGGCAAAACGAGGAAAAACAAATCACTTATAAATCAATGAGTGAAAATGAAATGCTCCAAAATTTTTGGAAGTATGCTGTAAAATCTAAGAAATTAATTTCTTTCAATGGAAGAAACTTCGATCTTCCATTTTTAATGATGCGAAGTGCAATTAATAAAATTAAACCAACTAAAAATTTTTTGAAAAATAGATTTGATATTTCAATACATATTGATTTGTTAGAGCAGTTCACTTACTATGGGCTAACAAAAAAATTTAATCTGGATTTTTATTGTCATGCTTTTGGAATTGACTCTCCAAAATCAAAAGGTATAACAGGCATGGAAGTGAAAGAAATGTATAAAGCAGGCTTGATAAAAGATATTGCAGTTTATTGCGGAAAAGATGTTTATGCAACATTTCAGCTTTATAAAATTTGGGATGAATTTCTTAATATAAATTAATTTAATTTGCTCAATTATTAGTCAATCATTATTTTGAGAACAAAAGGAGAGTGAATTATGGAACTTAATAGCTTTTTAAAACTCGTTGAAGACAACAAAAGAAAAATTGCACAAGATTATTATGAAGAAGTTAAAAATTCTGATTACATGAAAACTTATCATAAACTTGATGCTGAGAAAGTAATCAAAAGAGAAGAAGCCACTTACGATTATTTAACGGCTTGGATTAAAAATGGTGCAAAAAATGATGAGACAGAAAAATTCTTTTGCAATCTTGGTAAAGAAAGATTTAAGGAAGGTTTCCCACTTAGCGAATTAAATTTTGCTCTTTATATAAGTAAGAAAGCTTTTTACAATTTCATCAAATCTCATCCGGAAATATTAGATAATATGAACAAAGATGAAATCATTGAATTCTTCACATTGATTAGCAATTATTTTGCCTTAGCAGGATTTTACATGGTAAGAGGTTATATCAATACTTTATTTGATAAACTTGATCTTAGTGATCGGTTAACACGTGAAGAATTACAGCAAATATTAATTCGTGGTGCATTTGATGAAGAAGATTTAGACTTTAGTGATTTTGTTTGGAGACACGTATAAACACTTTTACATTATTCTTCAATGAATAAAACTTATGAAGATATCACTGCAATTATTTTAGCCGGTGGTGAAAGCAAACGAATAGGTGAGAACAAAGCCTTATTAAAATTAGGTAATAAAACAATTATTGAACTTATTCATCATGTTCTTTCATTGCATTTCAAAAATATTTTAATAAGTGCAAATGATGATATAATTCATAATATTCTCGATAGACAAATTATACATGATATAATAAACAATCATGGACCATTATCAGGCATTCATTCAGGATTAGTGAATTCTCCAACAGAAAGAAATTTTTTCATTTCGTGTGATTTACCATTCATCGATTCACAATCAATTATGTATTTAATTGAAAGCTCTTTTGATGCAGAAATTGCTATACCGGTAATAAACAAGTATCCATTATATGTTTGTGGCGTTTATTCAAAAAAAATTATTCCTCTAATCGAAAAAATCTTTTTTGAATTCGAAAAACCAAGTTTGAAACTACTGACAAATCAAGTCCAAACTAAACTTCTCGAAATCGAAAAAGAGAAATTTTTTAATCCAGAAAGTTTTGTAAATATGAATTCCCGTGAAGACTATGAATTAGTTAAAAGAATATTTTATAGTAAGAATCATGGTGATGCACAATAAAATTAAAATAATTTTTTCTTTTCTATTAACTGGAATAATTGCAAGTTCAATTGTTTATTCAGTATATAATTTTTTAGAAAATCAAATCAATAGGAATAAATATTTTAATTCTACAAAAAATAAATCAGTTGCTTCGATTCAAAATGAAAGTTGTATAAAATGTCATTCAGAAATTGTTGGAATTGAGGAATCTCATTCTCCCATAAAAATCGGTTGCTATTCTTGCCATCTTGGAAATCCAGATAAACAAAATAAAATAGAAGCTCATGAAAATTTAATTTTAATACCCGGAAATTATGAAGATATAGAAAAAACATGCGGTAATGCTAATTGCCATCCTCAAATGATCCCAAGATTAACTAACAATATCATGAACACAATGAATGGAGTTGTATCTGTTGATAAGTGGGTTTTTCAGGAAGCTAATTCTCCTACATTTAAACAATCAATAAAAGAAATAAAATTTTCTCCAACAGAAAAACATCTTCGGAATCTTTGTGCATCATGTCATTTATCAAACAAAAAAAATGAACTTGGACCAATTAATGAGTTATCTCGAGGTGGTGGTTGTTTGGCTTGTCATCTCAATTATTCAAAAGAAGCTTATGATGAACTTAAGAACAATAAAAAGAGCAAAACAAAATATCATCCAACAATTTCACTACAAATAAATAACATGCATTGTTTTGGTTGTCATTCACGCTCAGGAAGAATCTCTCTAAGTTATGATGGTTGGCATGAAACATTATTAAAGCCAGAAGATATTAAATCAAAGATTGGTTTTAGAATTTTAGATGATGGAAGAGTAGTTCAGCAAATTCAAAAAGATATTCATTCTGAAAAGGGTTTGCTATGTGTCGACTGCCATACTTCTTATGAAATCATGGGCGACGGAAATTATTATTTGCATAAAGAAGACCAACTGAAAATACAATGTGTTGATTGTCATTTACTTCAAACACCTAAAACAAAAAAATTAATTGATTTTGATTTTGAAACAAAAAAGATAGTTGAATTAATTGGAACTGCTGATAAGAATGCTAATTATATCGTAACTAAAGATGAGATGCCATTTCCAAATATTATTTACGAAAAAAATAAAGCGGTTATGATTAAAAAAAGTAACTCAAAAAGAATTGAAATCAAAGAACCAGCTTTTGCATGTACCGAAGGTAAAGCCCACAAAAATTTGTCTTGCAATACTTGTCATAATAGTTGGACACCACAATGCATCGGCTGTCATACAGAATATGATGAAAATTCTTCCATGTTTGATTTGCTTGATAACAAAGAAGCAAAAGGTGAATGGATTGAGCATCCAAAAGATTTGATTGCAGAACAAGCAACACTTGGCGTTCGTGAAATAATCTTAAAAGATGGTAGGAAAAAGAAAGAAATTATTGAGGTAATGCCAGGAATGATTTTAACGATCAAGAAATCCAAAAATGAAAAGCAAATATTTAAAAGATTATTTGCCCCAGCATTTTCTCATACAATTAGAAGAGAAGCAAAAACTTGTGAGGGTTGTCATTTAAACTCAAATGCAATTGGTTTTGGTAGAGGAAAGCTAGAATATCATATTAACGGCAATTATGGTAAATGGATTTTTACACCCAAATACTCACTCAATAAAAATGATAAATTACCTGATGATGCTTGGACGGAGTTTTTAAAAGAAAGAAAAAATAATGCTGCAACAAGAGAAAACATTCGCACATTATCTGTGGAAGAACAAAAAAGAATCTTAACTCTCACTAGTTGTTTGACCTGTCACAATTCAAAATCTCAAATTATAAAAGCAACTTTAATTGATTTTGATAAGACAATTAAATTGAAAAGTAAAAGCTGCGTTTTACCAAATTGGTAACCACAAATTTCTTTTAAATTATAATTTAAAAATATTTTGTTATTAGACATGCATATATTATTTTAGGGTATAAAATAATTTATATTATTGCTATGGCAAAAAAAGAAAAAGATTACCGAGAATTAGCCGAACTAATATGTGATTTAACACGTAATTGCAATATTAAAGAGGACTATTTTGCTGCAAGCTTTAATTTATCTCCAACAGAAGTTAGATTTTTAAAGCTTTTTGCATTTGCATCATCAATATCTGTAAAAGAGATAAAGCAAAAACTTGGTGTTAGCCCTGGAAGAATTACCCATATATTACAATCATTGGAAAAGAAAAAACTTGTAAAAAGAATCCCAGATGAACATGATAAGCGAAACATGATTGTGACTATTTTACCTAAGGCAACACCACTTATTCAAAATTTGTTAACAAATTATAATAATCTACACAATGATATTTTAAAAAACGTTCATCAAGAAGAAATTGTCAATATTTATTCTTCACTTAAAATTCTGGTGGATGTATTTAAAAAATGGGTAAACGAAGAATAATTTATAGACTAAACTAATTTATTGAACAAAATCACTGAGTAAAATATGAAAAAAGTAATTGCCATTTTAGCATTCATTGGATTAATAGTTGTTATTGCTGTGGGCACGCTTTCTCAAAAAGAAACTGAACCAACAACTTTAATGAAACTAAAAGAAAAATACTCCAAAAAAGAAAAACCTTCTGTTGATCATAGTAAATTTGCAATTCTTCAACAGAAGTTCTCAACTCCACAACAAGTTACAGCAGCTTGTGAAACTTGCCATAATTTGACCGCTCAACAAGTGATGAATTCTAATCACTGGAATTGGGAACGCGAAGAGTTTGTGCAAGGTCGTGGAGTAATTTATCTCGGTAAGGCAAATGCAATAAATAATTTTTGTATTGGCACAAAAGGAAATGAAGAAAGTTGCGCTAAATGCCATATTGGATTAGGTATGGATGAAAAGCGAACAATCTTTACAGACCCTAAAAATATTGATTGCATGATTTGCCACGATAATACTGAAACATATGCAAAAGCTCCTGAAAAAGGTGGAGCCCCACTAGCCACACTTGATTTTACTAAAATTGCTGAAAGCATTGGAAAGCCAAAAAGAAGCAATTGTGGTGTTTGTCATTTCTATGGCGGTGGTGGCAATAATGTAAAACACGGCGATCTTGAAATGTCGCAATTTGAACCTTCGAAGGATATTGATATTCATATGGCAAGCGATGGTGCAAATTTGCAGTGCGTAGATTGCCACACAACCAAACAGCATAACATTGCGGGAAAAGTTTATTCACTTTCATCAATGAATCACAATCGTAACACTTGTGAACAATGCCATACTGCTAATCCTCATAAAGATGATATTTTAAATGAACATACATTAAAAGTCGCTTGCCAAACCTGCCATATCCCGACTTATGCAAAAGGAAACGCGACTAAAATGTATTGGGATTGGTCCACTGCTGGTAAATTGAAAAATGGTGAACCTTATGTTGAAGAAGATAGTATGGGCAATCACGCTTATATGTCAATCAAGGGAAGTTTTGTTTGGAAGAAAAATGTTAAGCCAGATTACATTTGGTTTAATGGCACTGCATCGCATTATCTTGAAGGCGATGTAATTCAAGACACTACAAAACCACTTGTGTTAAATCAGCTTCACGGTTCTTATGCTGATGATGAATCAAAGATTTATCCTGTTAAAATTCATATAGCAAAACAACCTTATGATCCGGTTAATAAAATTTTAATCCAACCGAAGCTTTATGCAGATAAAGTTGGCGAGGGAGCTTTCTGGAAGGATTTCAATTGGGTAAAAGCCGCTGAAGTAGGAATGAAAGATGCCGGATTACCATTTAGTGGAAAAGTTTCTTTCATCAAAACTGAAATGTACTGGCCTGTTAATCATATGGTTGCAAGTAAAGAAAATACTGTTCAATGTAATGAATGTCATACAAGAGAAAATTCTCGACTTGCTGGCTTAAAAGATTTTTATATGCCGGGCAGAGATTACTCTACTTTGGTTGACACAGGTGGAAAATGGTTATTAATCCTTACAATTATTGGTGTATTTATTCATGGTTCAATCAGGTTTTATTCTTATAGAAAAAATAAAAAAGAGGTTTCAAAATGAGTAAGAGACAAGTTTATATCTATAAAGGTTTTGAAAGATTCTGGCATTGGATGCAGGCAATTTTAATTTTCTTCCTTGCATTTACAGGATTTGAAATTCACGGAACATATTCTTTTTTTGGTTATCGGGATGCAGTTCGTTATCATAATATTGCTGCTTATATGTTTCTCGTATTGATTGCATTTGCAATTTTCTGGCATCTAACAACAGGAGAATACAAACAATATCTTCCAACTTTAAAGAACATTAAAGCTCAGTTGGATTATTACATTTTTGGGATTTTCAGAAATGCACCGCATCCAACTAAAAAAACTGTTTTAAGTAAACTTAATCCATTACAAAAACTAACATACTTCGGTTTGAAAATTTTAGTTATTCCATTAAGTGTTACTTCAGGTTTGCTTTATATGTTTTATCGTTATCCAAGCAAACAGGGAGTTGAAGCAATAAATATTCAATCACTTGAGTTCATTGCAATATTTCATACAGTTGCTGCAATTCTTCTTGTAGTATTCATAGTCACTCACCTTTATCTTATTACAACTGGCGAAACAGTAACATCAAATTTGAAAGCGATGTTAACTGGTTACGAAGAATTAGAAGATGATGATAAATCTGATAAAAAAGTAAATGAACAAAATTTATCAACAGAAAAATTAAATTGAGGATTTTATGGAAGAGACAAAATATATGAATCCATATTTAGCCGGAGTTTTACTTGGCTTATTATTGATTGCAACAATTTATATTACTGGTCGTGGTTTAGGTGCTAGTGGTGCAATCAAAAGTTATGCTGTCACTGTTGTTGAAAAAGTTGCCCCGACTCATGCAGAACGCACGAAATTTTATAGTGAATATGGAAAAGAACATGCAAGTGGAAGCCCTTTGATGAACTGGCTTGTGTTTGAAGTAACCGGTGTTTTGATCGGTGCTTTTTTATCAGGACTTATTTCCAATCGTTTGGATTTTAAATTAGAAAAAGGTCCGCATACCACTACTAAAATTAGAGTAGTCGGAGCTTTAATTGGTGGGTTACTTTGGGGAATCGGTTCTCAACTTGGACGTGGTTGCACAAGTGGTGCTGCTTTAAGTGGAATGGCTGTAATGTCTACCGGCGGAATTATTACAATGTTTGCAATCTTTGCCGGTGCTTATGCATTTGCATACTTTTTTAGAAAATTTTGGATTTAATTAGGAGATTGAATTATGGGACCATTAGTTCCTGATGTTATAAGTAATAACTTAAATTTTATAGTTGCACTTGTTATTGGAATTTTATTCGGTGCAATTTTAGAGCAAGCCGGATTTTCTACTTCAAAAAAATTAGTGGGATTATTTTACGGCTACGATTTTACTGTGCTTCGTGTTTTCTTTACTGCTGGACTCGTTGCGATGATCGGAGTTATGGGATTAGATCATTTCGGATTGCTTGATATGAGTCTTGTTTATATCAATCCTACATTTCTTTGGTCTGCAATAATTGGTGGATTGATAATGGGATTGGGTTTTGTGGTTGGCGGCTTTTGTCCCGGTACAAGCGTTTGCGCAGCAGCAATCGGGAAAATTGATGCTATGATTTTTATTGTTGGAGCTTTTTTAGGCGTAATAGTTTTTGCAGAAGGTTATCCACTTTTTGAACCTTTATACAAAGCAGCAAATTTGGGAAGCCCAAGATTTTTTGAAACAC
>Ga0272446_1006936_pt1 | contig 11525 bp, 8 predicted proteins | sample YNPCB0061_FD_194587 | JGI IMG/M metagenome (GOLD analysis project Ga0272446, IMG submission 194587) | Hot spring microbial mat communities from Yellowstone National Park, WY, United States - YNP-CB-006-1 | ecosystem: Environmental > Aquatic > Thermal springs > Hot (42-90C) > Sediment | place...
CGTTTTTTTGTTTACCGAATGCCGTTTTTCACCTATAATCCGAGCAATCCGTCCGGCAGAAAGGCTCGCCTATGAATGCACCCTATTTTTTTATGAGTTACAGCCGTGAAGATACCGCCAAACAAAGACGGATCATCAAGGAATTGCGTGAGCGCGGCGTGGAAATTTGGGTGGACGTAGAAAACCTCACCCCCGGCACCCCCACCTGGGAACGAGAAATCGAACGGGCAATCCGTGAGGCAATGGGGATTATCGTTTTACTTTCTCCCGAATCGAACAACTCAGAATGGGTACGGCGCGAAATCAGTTTTGGGGAACAGCATCGTAAGCGGATTTTTCCTGTTTTGATCGAAGGCGACGATTACACCTCCACCCCTTTGCGCCTTGCCAGCCATCAGCGTGTAGACCTGCGCACCAGGTTCGAAGCAGGGCTGGACGAACTGGCAAAAGCCCTGAAAGACTACATCGGCGTCAGGCAAGAGATAGCAGGGCAGAGTCAACCGGTCGCGACACAAATAAAAATCAAACAGCCCGCCGATTTGAAGAAGTGGAGGCTTCCCGCCCTGATCGGCTTGATCGGCTTGACATGCTTATTGATCGGTGGCGGAGTTTTCACGGTGATCAACAAGGCTCTTTCGGAAACGCCGACCCAGCCTCCCGTCACGACCGAAGCGCCGCCGGTCAACCCGCCCGGCACCGATACGCATACGGCAACCGCCCCTCCCCTCTCCCCGGCAGACGAACCAACGGGCAGAATCATCTTCACCTGTGAAATTCAGGGCAGCGAAGTCTGCATCATCAATGCCGATGGAAGCGGCTGGCGGCAGTTGACCGATTCGAAACTCGCCAATTTCAACCCCTTCCTCGCGCCAGACGGTAAAACGGCTGTGTATGTGGTGAACTACGGCGATTACACCGAAATCCACGAACTGGACATCAACAGCGGTAAAACATGGCAATTGACCGATTTCAAAACAGGGGTGGGCGCGCCCGAAATTTCACCGGATAATCGCTACATCCTCTTTCATTACCGCTCCAGCAACCTGCAACTCTGGCTCATGAACCGAGACGGGAGCAATCCGCGCGAGTTTTACAGCGTCTCCAAAAAAGATGTTCACGATGGCACCTGGTCGCCGGATGGCTCGCAAATTCTCTTTGCGCTGGGCAAAGGCGAGAACAATCAACTCTACATCATGGATTTCAACGGCGGCGCCCCGAAACTGGTCAACGACAAAATTGACACCCGCGGGCACAGTGATTGGTCGCCCCTCAACCTGATTGCCTTCGATCAGGGAGGACCGTTCGCGCACGAAGTCTTCACCATGAACCTGGATGGCAGCCACCTGACACAAATCACCAACGGCTCCAACGCCCAGGGCGTCAGTTTTTCCCCCGACGGTAAGTGGATCGCGTTTACCGCCTATACCAATGTGGCTGAGAAAGACACAAAATCTTGCGAAATTTTCATCATGCGGACAGACGGTTCAGACGTGCGTCAACTCACCAACAACAATTACTGCGATTACCAGCCCCGCTGGGGCAACTGAACCCTACCGAGCGGTTTTTTTCACGCTCTTTTTTGCCCCTGCTTTGGGTTTGGTCTGTGAGGCAGGGGTTTTTGTTTTCCTGGCGGCAGGTTTCTTTTTGACAGGCGCTTTTTTAGTTGTTTTTACAGCCTTGCCGGCGGCGGGCTTTTTTGCCGTTGCCTTCCTGGAAGTTTTCGACGACTTAGGACTGGACGCCGCTTTCTTCTTCCGCGGCTTCCGAACCTTGACCGCTTCATCCTTAAGCCTCAAGCCTGTTTCTTCGACCCCAAACATCTGCTCCCATTTTGCCTGCATCGAATCCACTCCCCCGCCGCCCAGCGCGAAATGAACTTCGCCCCAGCGCGGGTCATCCACAAAGCGCCAGTCCAGAAAGACATGATGCTGATACGCCTGGAGTTCCATGTACAGTCCCTTTTGCCAGAGTTCCTCGCACGAGCGGATGTACTCCAAATGCGTGACATAGTCTTTGAAGATGACGTAGCCTTCGAACGGCAAGCCAAGCGCCTCAGCAAGTGATTTTTGCCGCAGGTCGCCGGTGGCTTTATCCAGATAGGCGGCGGAGGTTTTGATCCAGCCGCGGGTTTCGGCAAAGCGGTTGTGGTAGAGGACAAGGGCGCGTTCGTCTTGAAAAACGTTGGAGTAAGCAAAGACGTTTTCATCCACCGAGCCGTCGGGGCGGTAGAAGTCGTAGAGGAAGAAATTCTCCACATCAGCGAACAGGTATCGGCGGTGAAGAAGCGGGAAGATTTTCCACTCGTGACCAGCAATCAAGCCTTGGTTGGGCGTCTCATCCAGTTTCGGTTTGCGGAACTCCATTCCGTATTTTTCGCGGAAGCCTTCGATTTGCCCATGACCGAACATCGGCAGACCGGGCAGGGTTGCCAGCACGGTGCAAACGCCAAAATACTTGTCTCCGTCGCCAAACTGTTCGACGGCGGTCTTTTCATCGGGGTTGTTCATGAAGTTGACGTAGCGCTTGAGGATTTGCGGGTCGAACTCCAGGGTATTTTTGATTGCCAGGCGGTATTTGGCGTTGTCTTCGTCGCGCAGCATGTGCATAAATGCGGAGTTGTACACGCGATGCATGCCCAGCGTGCGGACGAAGTAGCCTTCGAGCAGCCAGAAGGCTTCGGCGAGGAGCAGTGTATCGGGGACTTCCGCCGCGACGCGGTCCACCACCTCGCGCCAGAACTCATTCGGCATGAGGGCGTCGAACTCGGCGCGTGTCATGCCATGTTCAGCCCGCGAGGGAATCGCGCCGCCGGCGCCGGGTTCGGGGAACCACAAGCGCTGGATGTGTTTCTTGGCGAGGGTCATTGCCGCATCGAAGCGGATGATGGGGAAGTTGCGCGCCACGTGCAGGATGGTTTGAATGACTGCCTCGCGCACTTCGGCTTTGGAGTAGTCCAGTTGAGCGGTGTCGTTCCAGGGGAAGGAGGTGCCGTCGTTGCCGTGGTAAATGTAACGCACGTCGCCGGTGAAGTGGTCGCGGCGTTGAAAGACAACTGCCGCATCTGTTCTGTCGTAGTAATGGTCTTCGAGGTAAATCCCCACGCGGATGTCGTCGGAGAGGTTTTCGGATTTGAAGGAGTATGAAGGGTACGGTGAATAGGGCAGGGAGAGAAACCAGTCGGGGTGTTCGATGACCCATTTCGAGTCTATGCCCATGTGGTTGGGGACCATATCGGCCGAGAGGCGAATGCCGCGCTGCCAGGCACGCGAGCGCAAATTTTCCAATGCGCCCCAGCCGCCCAGGTCGGCGGCGATGTCGTAGGAGTAGAGGGAGTATGCCGAGGCAACTGCATCTGGGTCGCCCATGCGCTGTTTGATTTTGCGGCTGGCGCGTGAGCGCTCCCACAAACCGATGAGCCATAAGCCGGTAAAGCCGCGTTCCCGCAGCAGGTCGAGTTCTTCATCGGGGATTTGGTCGAGGGTTTGAATCCAACGTCCGTATTTGCGGGAGAGTTGTTCGAGCCAGACATAGGTATTTTTGGCAATCAGGACGAGGCGCGGCATCCAGTCTTTGTCGGGGCTGTAGTGTTCGTATTCTGCATACTCGCTGCCGTTGTAGGCAGGCGGGGGGATTTCGGGCTTGAAGTCGCCGTGGATGAGTTTGTGATGCAGGGTGTCTTCGCGCAGAAAGTCCATGCTGCGGAGGATGCGTGCGGTAAAGGTTTCGCCAAGCCAGCCGCTCCAGTGGGCAAGGATGTATTGCAGTTGACCTTCGAGTGAATGGGGGGAGGCTTGGAGAGGGGCTTGCAGGATTTCGAAGAGGGAGACGCCAGCGCTGCCGCCGGGCGTAATCTTGTACTCTGGGCGCTCGAAGAAAGCCTTTAGAGCGGTAATCAGGTTTTTGTAGGCAGTCGGTTCGAGCGGTTCGTCGTCCACCAGGTCGAGCAGAGGGGAGATGGCAGGGTTGATGTTATGGTGGAAGATGTAAATCAGTTCTTCCAGGGTGCGAAGGCGCTCTTGGGGGCGGCTTGTGAGGTAGGTTTCGAGGCTTTCTTCTCCGCTATACACTGCCTGCGGCGGATACTCTGCGATGAATGTTTGGATTGTGTCGTCCACCTGTTGCGTGGTAAGCGCTTCATGCACGAAAGCGGATGCGGCGTTCAGAACGGCAGGCGAAACGATGCGCTGGACGAGGAGGCGCATGGCTTCGTCTATGAGAGATAAGGCATATAGTTCGGAGGCAGGCACGGGCTGAGTCCGACGCGCTGTCATTTGGGCGGCAAAGGCACGGGCGGCGGAAAAGGTCTCGAGGGCAGCGCGCCCATCCGGGCGGAAGAAGTCCAAAGAAAATTGGTAGAAATCACGGGCTTTTTTTGTGATGCGCATGAAGCAATGATAATCCATTCTCAAATAATTTGGGTTATACTTTCGCCGATGTCTCAGCCGATTCTGTTTATGACTCTGCTTTTGATTCTGGCGGCGTTTTATGTGCCTGTGATTGTATCGGTTATCCGCCGGCATGAAGGGCAGGAGACTGCCGGCGCCCTGCTGGGGGCATATGCGGTGATTGCGATGGGGTTGGTGATCAGCGAGGCGTTGTGGCGCGGAGGCAGGTGGCAGGCAGATCTTCTCCTCGTCAATGATCTTCAGATTTATGGCACGCTGCTGCTTTCGCTCATTTTGCTGATTCTGACTCTGGAATTCACGCGGCGGCAGATATGGGGATGGCTGACCATCGGGATATTGTGGGGGGCAGCAGTTGCAGCGGTGCTTTCGAACACGTTTCAGTTGGGGGATGTGGTGTGGAGCAACGGTACTATCACGCTTCCGCGTGAACGGCTCGCTCCCGCTTTATCGGCGCTGGGATGGCTTGTGTTCACGGTCGGTTCACTGGTAAGTGTGCGAATTTCACATGCCCGTTCGCGCCAGCCATTACTGCGCAATCGTTTGAATTATTGGGTGCCGGTTTTTCTGCTCATTTTTATCAACGATATTCTGTTGATTGCCGGGCGGCAGATTCCGGGTAACCCGCTGCGGGTGGCGGCGGCAGGCATGGCGGCTTATATCATTGCCACGCACAACCCGCCAGATTTGCGCGTCATTGCGCGGCGCGTGCTGACGTATATCATTACTACCCTTTTGATTGTGGTTTTCTATGTGGCGGGTTTTTCGGCTTCGCAAACGGTTTTTCGCGCGCTCCCAAACTTCAACCCGCTGTTGGTGGGCGCCGGCATTGCACTTCTGCTTTCGTCTATTTTTACGCCGCTGCTCTCGCTCGTACGCCGCATGGTGGACAAATGGTTTCATGTGGGGGAACTGCACCCAACGAAGACCCTGCACGCCTACAGCCAGCAAATCAGCAACATCCTCGATATGCAAAAACTCGCCAATGTGGCGGTGGGGCTCATCATAGATGCCCTGGGGCTGACACGCGGCTTCCTCTTTCTGGTGGACACGGAACACAACAGCGAGCGCGGCAAGACCTATAACATCCGTGCCGTGAGAAACCCAGGTGAACGGCAGATTCAAATCCTCTCCCTCAGCGAAGACAGCCCGGTTGTCAAACATTTCCTGCAGAATCAAACCCCGCTTCTGCAATATGACCTGGACCTGCTTCCTGCTTACCGAGACGTTTCGGACACTGCCAGAGGCTGGTTCCAGCGCCTGGAAGCCGAGGTGTACCTGCCGATCTTTTCCAAACGCGAATGGATCGGTCTGCTGGCGCTGGGGGCGAAAATCAGCGGCAACCGCTACACCGATGAAGATCTGGTCACCCTTTCGACGCTCGCCAATCAAACCGCCGTTGCCCTCGAAAACGCCCGCCTCGTCGAAAACCTCATTCAACTCAACAATGAACTGCGACAGGCATACCGCGACCTCGACAAAGCCAAACGTGACCTCGAACGCCTCGACCAGACCAAATCGGACTTCATCAGCATCGCTTCGCACGAATTGCGCACGCCGCTTACAACCATGATCGGCTACACCGAAATGCTGATTGAAGACCGCTCCCTGCCAGAAATGGCGCACGAAATGCTGCTGGGCATTGCAAAAGGGACCCGCCGCCTGCATGAAATTGTCGACTCCATGTTTGACATCGCTCAAATTGACACACGCACCCTGCAACTTCACCTGATGCCCGTGGATACCGCCCTCATCATCAAAGATGTGGCGCTCAAACTCGAAAAGACCATTCGTGAACGCCGTCAGACCCTCAGCCTCGAAATTCCTCCCCTGCCGCACATCAAAGCAGACCCGAACCTGCTGGAAAAACTCTTTCAACACCTGCTGAACAACGCTATCAAATTCACCCCCGACAACGGTCAAATCAAGGTAACGGGCAGGACAGTTGGCGCTCAGAGCGGTGAGATGACCAATGGCGGCATCGAAATTATCGTCAGCGATACCGGCGTGGGCGTGGACCCGGAAGCCCGTGACATTATTTTCAGCAAGTTCTACCAGCCCGGCGATCTTTCCAGGCACTCCACCAGCAAAACACGCTTCAAGGGCAGCGGCGCCGGCCTGGGACTTGCGCTTTCAAAGGGGATTGTGGAAATTCACGGCGGGCGTATTTGGGTGGAAAGCAGCGGCTATGATGAGGTCAACTTCCCCGGCAGTCACTTTCATGTCACTCTGCCCATCAGCGGCGGAGAAGTCATGGCAGGGACAGAAGTCAAACTGCGAATTCCATAGCGCGGCCTCCAGCCGCAACCAAAAAATTCACTGCTCAAGTGCGGAGGCAAAACCAGAAAAAGAGTTATTGCCTGCTCTCACCTTGCGCGCTTCTTCATCCCCCTCCCCCCTGCCCCACTTCCCCGCAGATGAACGTCTCTCTCCCGGAGAGGGTTATGCGGGGAAAGGGGGATGAGGTGGGGGCAGTTGTGTCTCCGCGATAAGGTTGTTGCCGAAATCTTCACGGTCGTGATAGATGTTCAAGAGTAATACTATAACCGCTATCATTCCTGCGCCTGACGTTAAAGACTTCCGCGCGTTAGAGAACGCGCTCTACGCAAGGTTTTGCGTAAGTAAGTCCTAAAAATTAAATGGCGCAAGGCAGACGGTAGAGAGCATCTGCCTGCGCTGTGCTGTAAACACCATCAAACCTCGCAGAGTGTGCGCTCTCTAGCGCAAAACTAGCGTTAGACGCCTTCGGCAGCGCCAATTACGCGCTTTCATGAAGTACTGACTATAGTTTCTTTCGGTAAACGCGGTGGTTCTTGTATTCGACGCCGTTCAGGTTCTTCAAGTCGGCGCGCATTTGTTCGGTGGTTTCAGCCACCTGAGTCATCTCTACGTGGGTGAATTGTTTGAAGCCGAGCAGGGTATGTCCCATTTCGGAGTAGAGAATGGCATTGCCGCCGTGACCCTGAAACTCCGGCAGGATGCCTATGCCATTGACGGCAACCGTGTTTGTGCGGCGGAGTTCGAGGAGGATGTCAAGGATTCCGAAGGGGAACAGCCGTCCACGGGAGCGTTGAAGCGCCGCCGAAACGTCGTGAAAGGCGAAGAGGAAGCCCACCACGTCTTCGCCGTGGGTGATGATTTTGATCAGGCGGTGGTCGGCGATGGTCATGATGTTATCTACCACAAAGTCAATTTCACGCTGAGAGAGAGGGTAATACTCCCAGTTGTGGACGAATGCCTGGTTGTATGCCTTGCCGATGCGCGGCGCCCAGGCAATGAGTTCCCGTTTGTTTTTGAAGCGTTTTACCCGTAAACCGCCGCGCTGCATGACGCGCTGTGCAATCCGCTCCACCCGTTCGGGGACCTGGAATTTGTCGGCGGGCAGGTAGCAGGAGACAAAATCCACTTCTTTTTCGAAACCCAGCGATTCGACCAGTTTCTGGTAATACGGATAGTTGTAGTTGAGCATGGTCATGGTGTTACGATGTTCATGCCCAAAGACGAGAATGCCATATCCGTCCAGAGGACCCATTCCCTTGGGACCAACCAGTTCGGTCAAACCGCGCGCCCGCGCCCACTCCGAAACGGTGTCGAACAAGGCAGCGGCGGCTTCCTGGTCGTCTTCGCAATCGAAAAAGTAGAAATTCGCTTTTTTGGTGTTGTGATATTCGTTGAAGGGCTTGTTTTCGATGGCGGCAATCCGTCCCACATCGCGCCCATCGCGCACTGCCAGGAAAAAATCCACATCCGAATGTTCGTAAAAGGGATGTTTTTTGCGGTTGAGATAAGTATATGCATCGAGGTTAATCAGCGGCACCCACTGCGGACAGTTCTTGTACAACCGGTGCGGCAGTTCCACGAATCGTTTCACCTGCTTTTTGTTTTCGGTATCTACTTTCTCGATGGTCAGCATGGAAACTCCTTTATGTTGGCATTCCCTACGTCCAATATAACACCAATCTCCCGCCTCGGGTTCATGCTATACTTGAACAAATCAAACAAAGGGACGCCGCCATGTCAAACACCGCTCATCAGGAAATCCTCCAAAAATATGCCGAAGCCATTGTCAAAGTTGGGCTGAACCTGCAAAAGGGACAGCGCCTTATTATCACCAACGCCACCTCGCGCGGCGTGCCGCCCGCCGGGCGCGCCCTCGTTCACGCTGTGACCCAAGCCGCCTACGCCGCCGGGGCAAAATATGTGGAGGCAATATGGGGCGACGAGGAAATGCACCGCATCCGTTTGCAGCATGCGCCCGCCGATTCCTTTGATGAGTACCCGAAATTCCAGGTCAGCGGCGTCATGGAGATGATCCAAAATGGCGACGCTCTGCTCTCGGTCTATGCCAATGACCCCGATGCCTACGCCGGGCTCGACCCCGAACGCGTCGCCGCCCTGCAAAAAAGTCACCTGAAAAACTACGCCCCCATCAGCGCAGCAATCAGCCGCAATGCTGTGAACTGGTGCGTGGTCGCCTCTGCTTCTCCCGCCTGGGCGGCAAAAGTATTCCCCAACCTGCAGCCGCAAGAAGCAGAAGAACGCCTCTGGCAGGCAATTTTCGAGACCACCCGCGCCACCCAGCCCGACCCAATTGCCGCATGGCAGGCTCACATTCAGAACCTCATCAAACGCGCCAAATATATGCAGGCGAAAAAATACACGGCGCTTCACTACAAAGCCCCCGGCACCGACTTCACCCTCGGCTTGCCGCAGGGACACCGCTGGATCGCCGCCCGCATGCCTGCCGAAAACGGCATCGAATTCACCGCCAACATGCCCACCGAAGAAATCTTCACCCTGCCCGATCGTCACCGCGCAGACGGAACCGTCTCTGCTACCTTCCCGCTGAGTTACGGCGGAAGTTTGATCGAGGAGTTCAGCGTCACCTTCAAGGATGGGCAGATCGTCAAGGTCAACGCCAAAAAGAACGAAGCCATCCTGCAAAAACTCATCGAAACTGACGAAGGCGCGAAGCGGCTCGGCGAGGTGGCGCTTGTCCCTGCCAGTTCGCCCATTGCCCAGCGCGGACATCTCTTCTACAACACCCTGTTCGACGAAAACGCCTCCTGCCACATTGCCATTGGACGCGCTTACCGCTTCACCCTGACCGGCGGAGAGGAATTGACCGACGACGAATTCATCGCCGCCGGCGGCAACCTCAGCCTCAGCCACGTAGACTTCATGATCGGCTCGCCGCAGATGGACATTGACGGCATTACAGCAGATGGCACGCGCGAAGCAGTGATGCGCCAGGGCGAGTGGGCGTTCGATGTTTGAGAAAGCAAGGAGCCTCAACGTATGGACGAGCAAACACGGTCAGAACAGCATCCGCCCGTTGAACTAGACGAACTGCTCGCCGCCGAATTCAATTACATCGCCCTCACCGCCACACAGGCAAACGAAGATCGCGCCCGCGTCTCATCCTTCTACCTGCTGGCGGTTGGCTCGCTGGTTGCGGCGCTGTTCAGCACACAACTCTTTGACCCCGAAAAATTCACCTCCACCATCCGCATCATGTTCAGCGGGTTGTTCATTCTGCTCACCTTGCTGGGCGCTTCTACCGTCCTGCAACTGGCGCAACTGCGCTCCGCCTGGCACGAATCCATGCGCGCAATGAACCAGATCAAAGACTTTGCCATGAAGCAAAACCCCGAACTGGCAGAAGCCTTCCGTTGGAAGACCAGCACCATCCCCCGCAAGTATAAAAAAAATAGCGTTTCTTACTATCAGGCGCTGGAAGTATCCATCATCGGCGGGCTGACGTTCGGCACGGCGATCTTCTTCCTGCTGCAAGTCTTCCTGCCGGTCAGCGCGCTCACCTGGTTGATTTGCATTCTGATGGGCGCCCTTACGGTGTATGTCCAAATGTCGCTCTACAAAAGAATGCTGACCTGACCATGTCGCGCAACTACACCAACACCCGCCCTACAGCCTACCAGCGTCTGCCGGAATACAAGCGGGAGGACGAATGGATTCGCGCCTTCCTCCGCACCGCTCAGGTGGGACATATCGCATCCGTTCGTGACGGGCAGCCTTTCATCATCCCCAGCACCTTCTGGTTTGACGAGGAAAAGCACTGCCTCGTCTTTCACTCGAATGTCACGGGGAGAATCCGCTCGAATGTGGAGAACGGGTCCAGGGTCTGTTTTGAAGCGAGTGAGATGGGAAAACTGCTCCCCTCGAATGTGGCGCTCGAGTTTTCGCTCCAGTACCGAAGCGTCATCGTTTTCGGCACGGTCCGCCTGATCACCGATCCAGCCGAAGCGCGGCGGGCGTTGTACGGTCTCCTCCACAAGTATTTCCCCCACATGCAGGCAGGCAGAGAATACCGCGAAATTACGGATAAGGAACTCAAACGCACATCGGTTTATGCCATTGACATCGAAGAGTGGAGCGGCAAGGAAAACTGGAAAGACCACGCCGACCAGAGTGATGAGTGGACCCCGCTTGCGGCAGAATAAACGGCATAGCCCAAACGGCAGGTTTGCCTTTTCCGGGCAACGGTGCTATAAATAAGACAGGGGAAGCAAGCGGCACTTTAACAGTCAAAACCAGACAGGAGGTCGTATGGATCGAAACGTTGGAGTATGGATTGACCATAAACAGGCATATCTCATCTGGTACAAGGAAGGCAGGGTTGATGTGATTCCCTCCAATATCGAGCCGCCCGAACACTTTTCCGGCGGCACGCAGCTTGGAGGCAAACTCAACCAAAAAGGAGATTTGGAAATTCGCCATAATGACCGCTACAAGGTGAAATTGACCCAGTTTTACAAGCGGGTCATTGAAGCCCTGAAAGATGCCGACTCGGTCTTCGTCATGGGACCGGGCGAGGCAAAACTGGAATTCGAAAAAGCCTTCAAGAGACAAAAAGCCCTGCAGAACCGTCTCCTCAAAGTGGAGACCGCTGATAAGATGACCAAAAATCAAATGATTGCGCGGGTGCGCCAGTTTTACACGAGCCAGGCAGCCGCTTAAACCAGACAATTGAATAAAACTAGCTACCTGACACTTTTCAAAATCGTGAGTCCTTCGCCTGGTCTTGCCGCCATCGCCAGCGGATAAATCCGCTGGCTACGCCTACAAAGTCGGCTAAAACCGACTGCCAGCCCGCTTCAGCGG
>Ga0272446_1006937_pt1 | contig 11525 bp, 7 predicted proteins | sample YNPCB0061_FD_194587 | JGI IMG/M metagenome (GOLD analysis project Ga0272446, IMG submission 194587) | Hot spring microbial mat communities from Yellowstone National Park, WY, United States - YNP-CB-006-1 | ecosystem: Environmental > Aquatic > Thermal springs > Hot (42-90C) > Sediment | place...
TCAATCAGCTCATAGCGCTTGCCATCTTCAGGGAACAAATCCACATCTGCACTGGTGAAATGAGGGACAGTACTCATCACAAACCTGCCTAGGAAAAACGAAACTGCATCTCAGCCGGAAGCTTCACGCCATCGACATCATAAAAATTTCCTGATAACCTTACATTCTGGATCAGGCTCACAGGGGGCATATTGATCACGTCATAGCTCATCACCTGATAGCGAAACATCACATCCAGAGGATTAAGCGGCATACTACACACATCCGTACCTTGAATTGGTTTCAGTTTAGTAAATTCCTCCTTAACCACGACCTCTGCTTTACTCATCCATTTTCCCAGCCGAATCCAACGGGGCAGATGCGTTAATGCCTGCCGTGAAAGAATATAAAATCCAAACTTACTCTCCGGCGCAATCTCCTTCACCCGTCCAAAGCTGGGAATATTTTTAGAGGTTTGCTCCATCTCCACATGGTAGGCATTATTAGCATACTTCCAGGTGTGTAACGTGGATTGATGCCCCAGGGATCCCGCTGGGGTCACATAGATTCCCGCCCGATTGAGCGTTTCCAGATGCACAGCATACTGTGGCACTTGTTCCCGGCAAAAATAGCGGTACTCTGACTGGGGATCCACCTGGGTTCCATACTTTTGATTATCCACAAAGCCCAAAGCATAACAGAGGGCATAATTATGAATCACCGCTTCCGTTTCATACAGCCGCCCCAATTCCCGCGTGGCATAGTAGAGGTGGTCATGCAGCTCCAACTCACACTGATAAATCACCGTCATGACTTAGCTCCTGTTTTCTCTTTCTTTTTATCCTCTTTGGGCTTGTTAATATAGGCGTTGTAATAGCTCTTTGCTTCTGCATCAGCTTTAGCAAGTATCTGTCTCAGAGTCTCTTCTTGGCTAGTATGGCTGAGAATTTCGGTAAGAATAGGCTGAAAAGCAGTGCCGATAAAATCAACATGACTCACGCGTTCTTCCTCCAAAAGTTTCTGAATAGTAGCAATGGATGCTAAGTTAACCTCCTCAGCATTGAGGGGATCCGGGGTATAAATTTGGTTATGGTCTTGCAAATGTTCATAAATTGCCTGAGTCCACCGCAGGTTACTGACGATTTCTCCATCCGCAAAGACAATACCGAGCAACTCGTTATGGATCCGTCCAGTCCGAGTCGTCTGCGCTCCATAATGGCGTGTACGTAGAATGTTATTCGCAACGTACAAAAATCCTGCTTCAGTGGGATCTTTGAGGGTAACAATACTGGGGAAAAACACCTGTGGGCGAATGTGATCCTGTTGATTAATTCGACTGGTGACCTCCCCTTGCTTACTCATGGTGCCATGTTCATAGGGAGCATTCAGAGTAAAGCTTTCATGGGATTCATCATAAGCTGTAATAGAGTAGGCAGTATCTACCACCACCTTAGATTTTTCTGATCCCGAATCGCCAATGGCAAACCCATAGAGAATGCAATCGGGGTTATTCATGGCAAATTTCTCGTTATATTCACATTCTTCTGCTGTCATGAATCCGTAAGCCCGCAGCAGCTCTCGTCCCACCAACCGCTCTGGGGTAGATTGCTTGCGCTTAAACATTGCCAAACGAGAAATGGGATCCCGATATTTTTCAATCCCTGCCCTTACCCGTGCCTTATTCAGTTCACCGTCAGTTTGAAACAGAGGATAGGACTCCGTCACCCGCACCGTGATGAAGTGGATATATTTTCCCATGGGTTTGTAGGGAATTTGTGAATGGAAAAACTTGGGATCTAGTGTCGTTAAGAAAGCCATGATCATCTCCTTGAGAATTACAAAATACCAATTAACCCAGTAATGCTTGAATCAAGATCCTTAATAGGGGATCCCAATCCTCTAGCAATCGATAAATATTCAAATCTTGTTCGATCTGTTTTGTTTCTCGTTGTAATCGTCCAAACTGCCAGATCAACCCTGTTGTTACCGCCCCCACTAAGGTGGATTGGTTAGGGGTACGATCCCACTGATCAAGAGCAATAAGCTGTGTCGCAAGTTGGGTAAATCCATTGTAAAGATCCTCCTGTTTTGCTTCAATAATAATCACTTCAGACTGAGAGACCAGATAATAATCAAGAAAACCTTGTAGCTGAGAATTGACCTGAATTGGAAACTCAATTCTAACGCGAGCCTGGGTCGCCTCAATCAAATCTGAAATAACTGGAGAAATGATCATCTCTCGACGAGTTACTTCATTGACTAAATCAATAAAAGGCAAGATTGACTGGATTTTTCTTGGAGTTTGTTCATAGATGCTGATATCGCCAGGAAAATGTGGAAATACCAAGTGACCACGCACAAACTCATAACCAAAATCAGAAATAACATCCTCAGTGTAAGCCTTTAATTCAAAGATCTTACTAAACGTATAAGTCTGATTGGGATCCAAGACTTTAAGCATTATCTTTCTCCTCACCACTCCCCTCAGGTTCTTGCTCTACCAGTTTGCCAGTAACTTTTCGTTCTTGATTTTCCTTATCTTGTTCCAGACGATAGAGAAATTCACAGGTATTTTTCAACAGGTTCAGTTGTTTTCCTGCCAAGCGTGCCCGGTCTCCCTTAAAAGCACCGAAAAAGATCTCCTCAACAAAGTACTGAGCAAATTCATACACTGCTTGACGTTCTAGCTCGCGCTCCCGACCGCTAAATACCCAACGCCCTTCCGCAGTACTGCTGTGAACTCGATCCATGAGTTTACAAACTTCGGCAGCCACTGACTGGGTGAGACTTTCTTGGTTACGTAAAGCAAAATCAGCTTTTAAGAGAGTATCTGCAGCCACATCCACAGGCTTAAGCACAGCATTAGCTTTGGGGTTATAGCTATCCTTTGCTCGATAAAAACGGCGATAGAGTTCGGTGAGTTTCTTAGGATGATTGATGGCTGAGAGTTTACTATCCACAACAAGCTCCTTTTTCTTAGCATCATAGGTTACATAGGGATCAAAATAAGGGTAGTAGTGATAGGCGTAAAGCTCTATTTGCCTTATTCCTATATCACTTTGGCGAGTCCAGCGGGCTAAGGTCGCAAAAACTGCGAGTGGACTACTGGCTAATTCAGAGGCAAGATCCGCTAATTTTCCCCAATTGGGATCATAACTTTTCCCTCGTTTTACATTCACATCTAAGTGCATGGCATAAGCCGCTGTCAGACTGCTCAAGGGTGGAGAATGTTTTCGTCCCGCCTCTCCTTGACTTTCCCGCCACGGATTCAGCAGTTTATCCAAACGGAATCGATCCCGACCTAACAACACCCGAAACGCCTGGGGAGCTGCATCCAAAAATACCGTCTCCTCAAATTGGGATCCATCGGTAAAGGGTGGAATAGGCGATTCCGAAACCACCATTTTTACGTCAGCAATCAAGGGCAAAACCAACCCCAACCAAGCTGGCATTACCCAAGATTCGGTATCGGTGGGATCCCGACCCGGTGGCAATGCCATAAAGTAAAACGTCAGGGGTTTATTTTCTGGGTAGCTCAGTTTGAACGCCCGTTCATGAAACCGATTCGGGTCTCCTTCGGGGAGTTGTTTTCTCTGGCGTAAGGTGACATCTATGAGAAAACTATCTACATGTTGAAAGCGACTGAGATTAAAACTAATGCCCTGATCACTGCGGACAAAGATATCTTTGAGCTTTTCATCAAAGCGGGTCTGAGCAAGGTTGAAATAAATTTTCTGTAAGAATGTGTTGGTTTCTGGGGTGAAGTAGTAGGTAGGGTAGAAATAAAGATAACGATATTTCCCTTCTTCAAAACTTTTCCCAACGGCTTGGGTCTGATTCATCAAGATTTGCCGTAGCATCATTTCTGTAGCGGCAATGCTGGAGATATTCCGTTTGGCGTTGGATCCCCCTAAAGTTTGTTTATTGGTATAGACCTGAGGCGTAAATAAGACAGCAGGTTCCATTTGCTCTGATACAGAAAAGGGAGAATGAGAAACAGAGCAGATGAGTTGTCTACCGCGTCCAGATTTTTTCGCCAGTTCATAATAATTGAGTTCTTTTTGGAAAGTCGCTAGGGGTGCTTGAGTGGTTGTGGTGTGAGGAAGTTGGATAACCTGGCTGACCCATTCCCGCAAATCTCCCCACCCATCATCTAATGGGTAGCTTTTCAGGATCGGTTCGGTTTTGGCTTTGATGAACTCAATCAATTTGATACCCACTTGTTGAATTTGTTCTGGCGATAATCCAGGATTCCGCTTCAGAAACTGGGTTGCTAGATAATACCATTCATAGGGCATGCCCCCCGTTGCTCCTTTGATTCCCAAGGATTTTAGGGTTTTGTTAATGGAGAGAATCCCTTGAACTTGTGGGAGATGATCTTCCAGTCCCCATGCTTTGATAATCTCTCGTAATAAATCACAGCTTGGCACTGGAGGCAGTTTCTTATGAGTCTTTCTCAGTGCTTCTATCTTAGAAACTTTCTCATCCCAAATCTTACGTGTCGCCAAATCGGCAAATTCTGCTAACCAATCTACCCGAATGTCATTAGGCATACTCATATCCCAGGTTGGGTCAAGCACACCCTGTGCCTGAAAGTCCTGTAGCTTCTGACTGCGTGCCGGTGCAACAGAACCTTTGCTGTCTCGTATAATCTTGAAGACCGCTTTGAGACCAACCTGCATTAATTCCCAATCATCAAAAAACTGGGTGTAATATTCAGCATATTTCATACCTTTGCCATCCCGGTTAAATCCAGGCTGACGTTGCTTGAGTTCTTCAGCGCAGAGCTGACGGATGGCTGTGACAACGTGATCTGGGATCCCGATCGGATCTAAACGAGGTGGATTTTTGGTGGTTAAGTAAATCACGCCTGTGGGGAGATAAAGCAGAGGTTGATAATAAATAGATTCCACCGTATTGAGTTGGGTGTGAGCATCCACAAGGGCGTTATTCAGGATATTGGTTAAAACTCCTCGGTTCTCACTGATGGCATGATAAGAAAAGGTCAATGTATCATTACTGAGTTCATAAATTAAGTTCTGGATCCCGTGATGGTGAGCATCTTGGGGATGTTTAATAATTGAGGCAAAACGATCAGCTAAACAAGCAAGTCCTGATAAAAAGGTTATGGCTCTACCTGAAAGTGTAGGACTAAGACCATCTTCCGAAAAATTGAGGTTAGTATCATTTTTTTTCTGCGCCCCATAGGCAATAGCCAGCAGATCATCCCGATAGATCGTCCAGTCCTGGGTGTTACTAATAAATTCATGTAATCCCAATGCTGGAACAAGATAGTTAAATATCTCTCGGTGGGTATCTAAGTTTAAACTCCGAATTTCGCTTGGTTTAAGAGATCGCAGCGAAGCAGGGATCCCTGGGATCCGTGTGTAATCAAATTTTTCAAAGTCATGGAGGATGAAGCCAGCTATTCCCAAGCGGCGTTCTTGCTCCCCAATCCACCTTTCCGCGGGAGCATGGTCGTTCAAGAGTCTTTTCAGAACAAGGTTAGCGGGAAATAAACCATTGAGGATATGGGCACTGAGGGACTGATCCGCAGCATTGCGCCGACTTTTGGGATCCACTAAATAATCTTCGTAGAACCACCCCCCCTTAGCCGTAGTACCAACAGCAATCTCCAAAAACTTGGGCAGAACAATCTGAGCAAAATCCGCCATCACGGGATCCCCAGGGTGCTGCTCGGCTATGGTCTCCCGTAGTAATCTCAGTGTCAGCAGTTCTTGGGGAATATCAATTGTAAAACGTTGGGTCTGTTGTTGCTGCTGAAGCGATGCCTCTATTTCGTCATCGGAGATTTCCTCATCAATTGGCTCCGCTATATCTTCATCTTCAAAATCAAATTCTTCATTGACTGACATTGTCACTCACTCCTACTTACCTGCAACTATTGTTGATGTCTATTTCTGATTGACCTCTGTGATTACCATACATGCTCTAATGCAGATAGCCTCAATTTTTCAAATATTTTCTAGTTTTAGGTGATCCATATTTCACCTCCTTTGGACTTCAGGCGATGGGTCAGGGTTGCTAGCAGGAGTGCTGACTGTCCTAGAGCGATCGAGTAGGAGGCGGAGGAATGTATCGAATCGTCATCTCTAAGGTCATAGATCCCGAAATACATGGGAAGGCGTAATTTTTGGCGGATGTTTCCTACGGTGTCTCTAATCACATAGCTCACTAGAGCTTGTTTCCGTAATTCTTTATTGATATGGCTGATCCAAGGATTCTCCGGTTGCCATACGTTTATGTGTGTCAGCACTTGCACCTGCCACCGTTCACTCATTTCCCGTAGAGACTCTGATCCGGTGTAAACAAACTTCCAGGGTAATGGCTCTGGGCGATAGCGCCGCAGTTGCAAAAACATCAAACACCCCTCAAAGGCACTGGGGGGTAAGCTCAAGGACTGGGGATCCCTAAACTCCTCCAAGTGACGATAAAAATCCTTTTGGCTGATGGGTTCTACGTCCAGGTTGGTGAGGATCCCTGGGAGATCGTAGAGTTTGCAGCGATCTGACGGAATGGGTTCTGTCCAATCGAGAAGGGCGCACTGGAGGGGACTGGTACCACGAAAAGATACGGCTTCCTGATAAATTGGCTCCTCCCCAGGCTGACCACCAAGTATTTGAAAGTCTTCCTGCCATTTTTTGATAGCTGGAAACCGTTTCTTGGGTTCAATACCAAAGGTCTGTGTGCAGGTTTGATAAAACTTTTCTCGACTTATTTCGTAAGCTGCCCTGATGGTATGCTGACCCAATTTAACCCACAAATCGAGGGATTGTATCGTTCCCCAATGACGATAATAGCCTGGGAAAGTATTTACCATAGGAAATGCAGTTCGGATAGCTTGGATCACGTAAGGTCGATCATAAGAATGATCAGGTGTTAAGAGTGTATCCTCTGGCTTTGTTAAACGTCCCAAAACATAGTTGGGGACTAAGGCATAGGCAGTGAAATCTGTAAAAGGGATCCATTTCCCCTCTCGCTCATAGCCATCATGTCGCCCTAGCCGCCCTAATCGCTGAATAAATGTTCCGGCATCTACGGATTCAAAAATCAAAAAGTTAATCTTAAAATCTACCCCCACATCAATGGTGCTGGTACCAATCACTAAATCAGCCTCTAGGGATCCCTGTTTTTCGGTTTTCCCTGTTAAACCTGTATTCTCCTTCACTTCTAGGTTGTGCTGAGCAAAAGCCTCGCGGATGGTGGGCATAATTCGCTTGACAGCCGCAACAGAGTTGAGAATAATCGCCCCTTTGCTCTGAGGATGCTCAAGAAAAAAATCCAGAATCTGCTCAAGATGAGAGACTATCCACTGTTCCCCTGCACGGGGTTCTAAGTTTAGGTCAATCAAATTAAGGCTGACAGGACGCAGAATCAAATCCCACAGTTGGGGATCCGGTGGATCATCCCCATAGTTCAAGTGAAAATACTTGTTTTCATGCCCAGGATTGATCTCTCGTACACGAAATCCAGCTTTGGTCAAATACTCTTTCAGAGTCGAATCAGGTGTGGCTGAGAGAAAGAGAAATTTCTTTTTTTGGGAGGTGTGTTTGATCAAGATCATCGTATTCAGGGTGCTGGCAATCTGCGGTGCCGAAAAGATATGAAATTCATCAAAAATAATCAGGTCATGGTTTTCGTCTAGCTTACGCCACAGTTGATCCACGTTCTCATAGGGAGCCAAATAAGCACCGCGATGTAAATAATGAAAAATATCCGGGTTGGTTAATAAAATCTCTGTATTCTGAATGATTCGCTCCAGCACCACTTTTCGCCGCTGCTCCTCTGCCTCAGCCAAGGCTTGCAATCTTGACCCGCTGATGTGCTCCGCCGCCACCCGACTGCCAAACCCCTCGATATACCCCGACACTTGCTTGGCTTGATCCCGACCCAGTTCATTGGTGGGATATAACCCCATCACCCCACTCAGTCTGGGTTCCCCAATCATTATTCCCAAATAGGCTGCCAAACTTTTGCCATCCCCAGTCATGGCTGTGTTGATCACCACATCCACCTCGGGATCCCGAAGTGCCTCCCAGGTTGCCAGTTGATGCCAGCGCAACCGCCAGTTTGCCGGGAGTTTTGCCGCTAAGGTGGGGGGAATATCCTCAGCCACAGCAGCGTAAACCGGTTGTAATTGAATACGGAGAGCCATAATTTTGTCCGCACACTGCTTGCTTGGCTCCATAATGGCACCCATGATAGGAGATATATGGCATAAAAAATGGTTTTTATCAAAAAAGTGTGCGCACACTAGGAGTCTGGCGTGGGACGTTCGATCAATCTCTCGGTCTCGCTCTGGGAAAAAGAGCGTTTGACGGAGTTAGCCCGCCACTGGGGGCAAAGGTGGGGATCCCAGCCCAGTATTTCCCAGTTGATCAAAGCGATTGCCAGGGGATCCCTGCGTGTGGTGAGCAACCAGGACTGGAGTGGGGAGCGGATTCAGGTTTTGGAGCAGGCGCGGCAGATCTTGGTGGATCAAGGGTACCGGGAGTCTGCCCAAGAAATCGCTCGATTGTTGTTGGAGCGCAGTGAAATCGGGATCCCTCTTCGCCAGGCATTGACCCAGTTTGTGGAAGAGGAAAGTCCTGTGTGGCGGCAGACTCTGGAGTCTTTCATCCGGGTGGGGCAATCGTTTCAGCTGAGTTATTTGGACGCGGCGGGACGGATTTTTCAGTTTCATGTCCGTTATGCCCAGATTGTCCGCCGGGAAAAACGAGAGTACCTGGAGTGCTGGTGCGAGGAAACCCAGGGATCCCAAGACCTGCCGGAGCTGGTGCATAACTGGGGGTTTCGCTTGGATCGGTTGCAGGATGTGATTGTTGTTTCAGAATCGGGCTTGTGGCGGAACGGTCTGGACAACCTTGTGGCAACCCTGTGTTTACGGGGGCAGTTAGCGCTCAATTATCAACCTCGCCCGGAGGATCTTTGTTCTGAATGGGTTGGGGAGGAACGACGGATTCAGCGCCGTTTTTACCAAAGTTTTTGGATGATCCGAGAGGTCTTGGTTTATGGCAGGGATTGCCGGGTGACAGATCCCCCAGGGTTAGTAGCCCGTCTGAGAGAGCAGATTGAGCAGATGGCAGGGTTCTATCGGGATCCCGTCTGAGAGGCAAATCCCCAAGTACCAAAACCCAGGATGCTCTGAACACGTCACAATCTCTGGCTTTCTTTCCCTCAAAAATGCTGAAAGGCCCCCCGGCGTTCTAAGGGGGATCCCTGCCAGATCACCCCATGCCCTGAAACCACTTCACCAATTTTCTGGCATCCCTGGACGTGCTCCAGAACCTGGATGGCTTGTGGGGGGGGCAGGCTCAAGACCAACTCAAAATCTTCCCCACCAAAGAGCGTCCACGCTTCTGCTTGGTCAGGAAAATGCTGGGCCAGCAAGGGGTGGACGGGTAATTGCTCCAAGAGGATGCCAACGCCGCTGCGCTCACTGATTTGAACCAAAGCATCCGCCAGCCCATCGCTACTGTCCATGCCGCCAATCACCCCGGTCATGCCCAGGGAGACTAGCTTCTGCACCACATCCAAACGGGGACGAGGATACTGATGCACCCGCACCAACTCAGGAGCCAGTTCGGGCTCCCCCCGCCACAACAGCTCCAACCCAGCCCGGGATCCCCCATGCCAGCCGGTGACCACAATCCAATCTCCAACTCGGGATCCCTGTCTTTGGATCCAGCCCCCGCCCTGTCCCAAGGCTGTAATCGAAACCACCCGCACCGGTGCACGGCACACATCCCCGCCAATAATCCCTGTCCCAAAGAGGGCACAACAGTCTCGCATCCCGACATAGAGTCCTTCCACCCACGCCATGGGGGTTGACCCCGGCATCCCCAGCCCCACCAGCAGACCTAAGGGATCCCCACAGCCCATGGCGGCCAAGTCCGATAAATTGGCTGCCGCGGCCCGCCAGCCCACGGATGCTGCAGGGGTGGTCTGCTCACTGAAATGGACGTTTTCCACCAGCACATCGGTGGTGACAATCAGAGACCCTTGGGATCCCGACAGTACCGCCCCATCATCCCCGATCATCCCCGCCAGGCAATAGGGAGCAATCCGGGACAGCACCCCCGCTTCTCCCAAATCCGCCACCCGTTCCATCGCTCCAGCCCCAAAGTGTTCTCAGTGTATTAAGTTTTGGATCAAGTTGCCCCCCCGACTTTTGAGAGATTTGGGCAGGAATGTCACAATAAGCAACAGTGCGATTGTTTGAGGGATCCCCGTGGTTGCCAGTGTTTCCAGAACCAGCCAGTCCAAAGCCATTTTTGCCCAAGCCCTAAACCTCATGCCCGGCGGGGTCAGTTCCCCAGTGCGGGCCTTTAAGTCCGTGGGCGGGGATCCCGTGGTGTTTGAGCGGGTGAATGGCGCCTACGCCTGGGATGTGGATGGCAATCAATACATTGATTACATCGGCAGTTGGGGCCCCGCCATTGTCGGTCATGCCCATCCAGAAGTGATTGCTGCCCTCCAGGATGCCTTGCAGCGGGGGACGAGCTTTGGTGCTCCCTGTCGCCTGGAGAATGTCTTGGCGGAAATGGTGATTGCTGCTGTTCCCAGCGTGGAAATGGTGCGCTTTGTCAATTCTGGGACAGAAGCCTGTATGTCTGTCCTACGGTTAATGCGGGCGTTTACGGGGCGGGACAAAATCATCAAGTTTGAGGGCTGCTACCACGGCCACGCCGATATGTTCTTGGTGAAAGCGGGATCCGGGGTAGCCACCTTGGGGTTACCGGATTCCCCTGGAGTGCCCAAATCCACTACGGTCAATACCCTCACCGCTCCTTTTAATGACTTGGCGGCGGTGGAAGCCCTGTTTGCCGAGTATCCCGACCAGATTGCCGGGGTGATGTTGGAACCAGTGGTGGGCAATGCCGGGTTTATTCCGCCGCAACCTGGGTTTTTGCAAGGGCTACGGGATCTGACCCAGCGCTACGGATCCCTGTTGGTCTTTGATGAGGTGATGACCGGCTTTCGCATCAGCTACGGCGGCGCCCAGCAGTACTTTGGGGTCACGCCTGATCTCACCACTTTGGGCAAAGTGATTGGGGGTGGGCTACCTGTGGGTGCTTACGGCGGGCGCAGAGAGATCATGGAGATGGTGGCACCGGCAGGGCCGATGTATCAGGCCGGGACCCTCTCCGGCAATCCCCTGGCCATGACCGCCGGGATCAAGACCCTAGAAATTTTGCAGCGGCCGGGATCCTACGAGTACCTCACCCAGATCACCGAAAAACTGATCACAGGCTTACTGGCCGTTGCCCAGGAAACCGGCCATGCCATGGTGGGGGGCAGCATCAGCGGTATGTTCGGCTTCTTTTTCACCGGGGATCCCGTGCACACCTACGAAGATGCCAAAAAAGCCGATGTGCAGAAATTCAGTCGCTTTCACCGGGGGATGCTGGAGGCGGGGGTTTATCTGGCTCCATCCCAATTTGAAGCCGGTTTTACCTCCCTCGCTCACACCGAGGCGGATGTGGAGAAAACCCTAGCAGCGGCCCACCAAGTCCTGTCAGCCC
>Ga0272446_1006938_pt1 | contig 11523 bp, 11 predicted proteins | sample YNPCB0061_FD_194587 | JGI IMG/M metagenome (GOLD analysis project Ga0272446, IMG submission 194587) | Hot spring microbial mat communities from Yellowstone National Park, WY, United States - YNP-CB-006-1 | ecosystem: Environmental > Aquatic > Thermal springs > Hot (42-90C) > Sediment | place...
AGCGCCAGCCGGGCCGCGTGATGGCCAGTGAACCGCTGCACCGGCAGGCAATTCTGGCGATCTTCCAGTCAATCTCAGCGCGCACTGCCGGATTTGGTGGTTTGCAGCCATTCAGCGCTCTCTCACCAGCCAGCCAGATCCTCACGATCGCGCTCATGTTTATCGGGTGCGCACCCGCGTCGATGGGTGGCGGGATCACAACCGGCACTTTCGCCGTACTCATGCTGGCGGTTGGCGCCTATGCGCGCGGGCTACCGTCACCACAGATCGGTGGCCGTACCCTGGCGCCACAGACGGTGCGTAAGGCCGCCGCAGTCCTCACCGTTTCTCTGCTGGTGGTACTCCTGGCAACCTGGCTGATCCTGATCACGCATGACGCGTCGCTCGACGAGGCGCTGTTCGAAGTCGCATCAGCATTCGCAACATGTGGCCTGTCGCTGGCATTTACTGGCAAACTCAACCTGTTCGGCCAGCTTATCATCTGCATTATGATGTTCTGGGGGCGCCTGGGCGCACTGACACTCGTACTGGCGCTGGCGAACCAGCGCCCCCAGCTCGTTGCTTACCCTGAGGAACAGGTGCTGATCGGCTAATTGCTCAGGCGCTGAAAATCAGCATATTGAGCATGATCGTCACGCCGATCAGCACGCCGGACGTGATCAGAACGGCAATAACTTGCGCCAGCTTGAGCGGCAACTCGTGCGCTGCCGACTGCGCCATGGCGCGGTTGGTATGGGTCTCGGGAACTGATTGCAGCATGGCCCCTCCTCATTTTTCTTCTACCATAGCCGCATGCGCCAGAGACGGGAAGGGACGGCAATCCCGAGACGAGGGGGGAAAACTACCTGCTCGACGCTGTATGAGCCGGCGTGCGCCCATGTTCCACTCAGGCGCCCGGCTCATCACCCAGCGGGCCGGTACCGCGCTGCATACGGGGTTTCACATGCTCAACGCTGCTGAGCGTATGGCGGCGTGTATCATAATGCCCACGAAGATCGTCAACCACCGTACCCTTCCAGAGCGGCACACCGATCATATAGGCAGCACGACCGATCATATGCGCTGCAACCGGCGTCGTGAGAAAGAGGAACAGCACGCCGGCAATGGCCCGCACCGTGATGGCAATCTCCGCAGCGGAAACCGCGACGGCCAGCAAGATACATCCCGCCCCCAGTGACGATGCTTTTGAGGCAGCCGACATGCGCAAGAAGATATCGGGCATGCGCACAATGCCGATACCGGCCAGCACCAGGAGCAATGTGCCGATGATCAACAACGCGGCGCTTGCAAGTTCCTGAACAATACTCATCATATGCGTCGCTGCGTGTAATATGCGAAGGCCACCGTACCGATGAACCCGATCAACCCGACGACGATCGCAACATCAAGAAATGCCGGCTGCGCGTTCAGCAGCGCGTACGCGGCAAAAATCGCGATGGCGACCGTGCCCATGACGTCGAGCGCCACGACCCGATCCGGCAGGCTTGGCCCGCGCACCAGCCGTACCAGCGTCAATGCCACCGTCAGGCTTAACAATGGCAGCACAATCCAGGACACAATCGTCTGCAGAATCAATGGAACACCTCATAGACCAGGCGCTCGAAACCATCTTTGATCGATTGGCGAAACTCATGCGGATCGCCAATCTCCATTGCATGGACATACAGGCAGCGCCGGTCAGTCGAAACATCCAGACTCAACGTGCCAGGGGTCAGCGTAATCAAGTTGGCCAGCATGGTAATCTCAGCATCCGATCGGATATCGAGCGGCAGGGCCACAATACCCGGGCGCAACCGCTCTTTCGGTGTCAACAGCACCGCCTTTGCAACATTGAGATTCGCCAGGATAATTTCCCACAGCACATACACGACGAAGCGAATGATCATGGGCACCTTGGTATAGTATCGTTCGCCATTCAGCCAGTGACGAAACGGCCAGAGGATGAGATAGCCGAGGGCGAATCCGAAGGCCAGATCGATCGGGCCGAACTGCCCGCTGAGCGCGCTCCAGGCGATAGCAAGCAGGATATTCAACAGAAACATCTAACGCCCCTTTCAGCGCACCGCGAGCGACGCGCCCCGCACCGCCTCGACATACTCGGCCGGATTGAGCAACTGATCCGCGGCGCGCAGTGCAAGATCGTAGAACGGCTGGGTTGCCAGCCCGATCACGACCGTCACCAGCGCCAGGCCGACCACGGGTACGACCATCAGCGCAAGATTCTGCGTCTTCGGCTCCAATGGTACCGGCGCCTGCTTCCAGAATGCTTCGGCCCAGATCTTGGTCATTGAAAAGACCGTCAGCAGACTCACCGCCAGCGAGACGCCAACGATCAGATATTGCTCAACCTGCAACCCGGCCTGAACCAGCATCAGTTTGGCCCAGAATCCGGAGAGCGGGGGAAAACCGGCCAGCGAGAAAGCCGGGATCAGAAAGAGCACCGCCAGCAGCGGGTAGGCCTTATAGATGCCGCCGAGATCCTTCAACTCATACGACCCGCGCAGCCGGTGCACAATACCGCTCACCAGAAACAGGTTGGTTTTGACGATGATATGATGCATGATATAGAACACGGCGCCAGCCAGCGCCAGCTGGGTGAACAGGCCAAGCCCCATCAACATGTAGCCGATCTGGCTGACAATATGGAACGAGAGCACGCGACGAAACTCATTCTGCGACACCGCACCCAGCACGCCTGTGATCATCGTTAACCCGGCAAGCACCAGAATGATCGTGTGGGTGAACGCGATATTCTGAATGAACAGCAGCGAAAAGACACGGATCAATGCATACACGCCGACTTTTGTCAGCAGACCAGCAAAAATGGCCGACACTGCGATTGGCGGCGTATGGTACGACGCCGGCAACCAGGCAAACAGCGGGAACATGGCGGCTTTGATGCCGAACGCCACCAGAAACAACATCGCCAGCGTCGTCACCAGGCCAGGCTGGCCAAGCAATGCCAGTTGTTGCGAGAGATCAGCCATGTTCAGCGTACCAACCGCGCCATAGAGAATACCGATAGCCGCCAGGAACAGTGCCGACGAGATCAGGTTCAGCGTCACATATTTGATCGCGCCCTCGAGTTGCGCGCGTTCGCCACCCAGCGCCATCAGCACGAATGACGACATCAGCAATACCTCGAACCAGACATACAGGTTGAAGATGTCGCCGGTCAGAAACGCGCCACAGATGCCCATGAACATAATATGCAGCAGTGGATAATACCCAAACCGCTCACGATTGGCATCCATGCTGCTCAACGAATAGATTGCAATGGCAAGTGCCATTAACCCTGTAATGACCACCATGATCGCGCTGAGCAGATCAGCAACGAATGAAATGCCGAACGGCGCGGGCCAGTTGCCCAGTTGCGTCGCCTGAATGCCGTTGCGTGCGACGCTCATGAGCAGTGCGATGCCCGCAGCCAGGAGTGCCGCCGCGCCGGCAACGTTGATTACACGCTGCACGCTGCGCCGTGACCAGAACAGCAGCATTGCGATACCGCTGATGAATGGTATTAAGACTGGCAAAACCAGAAGTATGTTCATAGCCGATTCACGATCGCTCTATTCCGTTCCACAGATACCTGTCATCCCTCGGTCGTTCGCAGTTCATCAATATCATCCGCACCGCAACTCTGATACGCGCGTCGGAACAGCACAATGGCAAATGCCTGCACGCCAAAGCCGATCACGATCGCCGTCAGGATCAGCGCCTGCGGTAGCGGATCGGCGAATGGCGCTACCGGCATACTCGCACCCTGCGGCACAAGCGGCGGATTGCCACGTGTCAGGTGCGACACATTGAAGATCAGCAGGTTTGCCGCATACCCCAGCAGCACCAGGCCGATAATAATCTTCACAATGCTGCGCCGCATCATCATGTACAGGCCAGCGGCATACAGCGCGCCAATCACTATCGCCCAGATCAGCTCCATGACCTATGCTCCTTCATCCTCCAGCAACGCAAACATGATCGTTACGGCAATCCCCAGGACGACAATGTAGACCCCTACATCGAACAGCACAGGAGTGCCGATCTTGCCAATAACCGGCAATGGTTCTTTATACCAGAGCCCGGTCATCAGCGGCAGGCCAAGGAACAGCGAAGGCAGCACCCCGCCAGCCGCGATCAGCAGCCCGATACCGATCAGGCGCTTTGGATCGATCCGCAATGCTGCGTGTGCCGGGCCCACACCATGCACCGCCGCGTGGAGGGTAAAGGCGGCCGCTGCGACCAGACCACCGACGAATCCGCCACCTGGCTCGTTATGGCCGCGGATCAGCAGGAAGATCGAGAAGATCAACATCAACGGCAGCAGCAACCGCGTTGCTGTGGCAAGAATCAGTGAGTTCATCTCTATCGGTGTTTCATCGTCTCTTCCAGCTGCCCCTCAACCTCAACCGTCGGAGATCTGACCGGAGCGGCAGTGGTACCGTCGTGACCGGGCAGCAACTTGAGCAAGGCATAGATTCCGATCGCTGCCACGCCAAGCACCGTAATCTCGCCCATCGTGTCGAAGCCACGGAAATCAACCAGGATCACATTCACAATATTGCGCCCATTGGCCAGCGGCTGGCTGTTCTCCGCCATATACTGGCTCAACCGCGACTCCGCCGGCGATGCAAGTGCGACCAGTGTGAGCAGCATCATGAGCGTTCCACCCGCAATTGCCAGCGCGCCCGAACGCAGATGTGCGCCCGTATCCGATAACCTGGCAAAGCGGGGCAGGCGATACACCACCAGTACAAACAGGATGGCGCTGAGCGTCTCGATGGCAAACTGGGTCATCGCAAGATCCGGGCCGCCAAACAGCAGGAATACGAGTGCCATGCTGTATCCCACGAAACCGAGACCGACGATTGCTGCCAGGCGCGACGTTGCCCGAATAACAAAGCCCGTTGCCACCAGCATGACCAGCGCGAGAATGAGTTCGTACACCCGTACATCCGCCCAGCCCGCCGGTATGGTGACTGCGACCCGGCCAGCAACCAGCGCGAAGCTGGCCAGCGCCAGCACCATGGCGATAATCAACCCGATATACGAACGCAGATAGCCATTCTGAAGCATGCGCGTCTGCCAGCTGGCGACTGCAAGCATGCCATCAACCGAACGTTGATACCAGGTTTCCGGTCCCCAGGCGGCGAGGGGCGCCAGTGCCGCAGCAATGCGCGCAAAGGCACCGCGCGCCACGTACAGGCCGCCACCTACCACGACGGTAAACGCGCTGAGCACCAGCGCCTGTCCAGCAGCTCCCTCGATGCCCGCCCACAAGAGTAATTCAACCTCTTTCGTTTTACCGATCACCGCCCCTGTTGCCGGACCGATCAACGTATTAGCGATCGACGTTGACAACAGGCCGATTGCAAGGCCGGACACCGCCAGCGCAACAGGGCCGAGCCACATACTCAGCGGCGCCTCGTGGGCATGCTCTGGTGTATGCGCCGACGCGCCAAGGAACACCTTGAGCGACACCAATCCGGCAGCCGCGACGGTCAACATGTTCGTCAGGAGCGCCGCGATGATCAGGATTGGTTCCTCCAGGCTGGCCTTGTATTGCGCCTCTTTGGCGATGAACCCGAACATAGGCGGCAGGCCGGCCATCGAAACCGCCGCCAGCATCGCCGCCGCAGCGGTAACCGGCATGGCAGCGCGCAGACCACTCAACTGTGAAATATCACGTGTGCCGGTTTCGTGATCGATCGAGCCGGCAACCTGAAACAGCGCACCTTTGTAGAGCGCGTGGCTCAATGTAAAGACCATCGCCGCCTTGAGCGCATCATCAGTACCGATCCCGATCAGCGTCACCAGTGTACCAAGGGCGCTCACTGTGGTATAGGCCAGGATACGCTTCAGATCCGTCTGTTGCACTGCCAGGAACGCACCAACCAGCATCGTCGCCCCGCCAAAGCCGGTCAGCAATAATTGCCAGGCTTCCGTGCCTCCCAGCACCGGGTTGAGCCGGGCCAGCAGGAAGACCCCGGCCTTGACCATGGTCGCCGAGTGGAGATACGAACTGACCGGTGTTGGCGCCTCCATAGCACCAGGCAACCAGAAATGAAACGGCACCTGAGCCGACTTGGTGAATGCGCCCAGCAGAACCAGCCCCAGAATGCCGCCATACAACGGATGAGCGCGCACCACATCGCCCTGCTTCAGCATGTCGCTGATCTCGAGTGACCCGGCAACCTGGCCAAGGAGCAACACCCCGGCAAGCAGCGCCAGACCGCCAATACCGGTCACCAGCATGCTCTGCAGTGCAGCTTTGCGCGCTTTCTCATATTCGTGCTTGTACCCGATCAGCAGATAGGAACTGACCGTCGTCAGCTCCCAGAAGACAAACAGGCCGATCAGGTTGTCGGATGTAACCACACCGAGCATGGCTGCCATAAAAATTAGCAGCAGCGCCAGCATCCGCCCCAGCATCAGATCGCCCGCCAGGTACCCTCCGGCATAGATCATGACCAGTGTGCCGATACCGGTGATCAGCAGCGCGAACAGAATGCTCAGGCCGTCAATCCGGAACGAGAGATTGACACCAAGACCAGGCAACCATGCGTAACTGGAGCGCAGCACCTCGCCACCAGCCACTATCGGTGCAAGACTCGCAAAATAGATGAACAACGCGAACGGGACAAGCGCCACAATCCAGCCTGCGCGTCGTGGCACAAGCCAGTGGAACATGGGCGCAACAATTGAAGCGCCAAATCCTGAAAGAACTGCAGCAAGCATTGGCCATTACTCAGAAACAGCACGGGGCCCGAAGCACACTGCCCGCCCCGGCCCCGCTATCTTCAACACGATACAGTATACCATCGTTCCGGCATCACGCGGCAGGGTACTCCTTCCCTGTAACGCCACAGGCTTTTCCCCCGGCACGGGATATGCTGGCATCCGATACGGATGGCAGGTTGCGCTCATGCCATGATATTCACGTACTACGCACCTGACGACCGTATGGATGGTGCGCGGTGAACTGGCCGGTTGTGCAACTGCAACAATACACCAGGAATTGTTAATTGACCAGTCAATCAACTACGCGTAGAATGTTATTTGATCGAACAATCAATCGCCAGAGATTTGCGGCGATCGTGTTCCTGGCTGGAATGAGCCTGCGGCAGCGACTCTACATCGCGTGTCAATGACTGGAGGTACGCGGTCACGCGCGCAATCGGCCAGCCGGGCGCATGCCAGGGCCCGCCCGCCGGCGGAACGGCGTTCGTTTCCGCGTTGCGACCGCCTTCCCGCCGCCGGATGGTTGACCCTGAAGGGCGTGCCGCCCGCCAGGCCACCCTGCTGGTACACCACCGCATACGTCGTGTCAATGACACGAGTTACATGGTCGCGCTGAAGGAACACGCGGCCGCAGGCGAGTACAACGCGGGCTCGTGCCACCGCACAACTCGTGCCAATGAGGGCCATCATGACCGCACCAGATCAGACCGAAAGCAGTGATCGGCGGCGCCAGATCATGGAAGCGGCGCTGAAGGTCTTCAGCACCAGAGGGTTCCAGGGGGCGACGAACAAGGATATTGCTGAAGCGGCCGGCGGCATTTCGCCTGGATTGATCTACCACTATTTCAAAGACAAGCAGGATCTCTTCTTTTCGCTCCTACGTGAACAGGGCCGGCTCATACAGCTTGCTGACGATCCGCAGCAATTGATGAGCCTGCCGCCGCGCGAAGGCCTGACGCTGATTGGCCATTCGTACCTGGGAATGCTGGACGCCCCGGAAAATGTGGCGATTTTTCGCATTATTCTGACCGAAACACTGCGCTTCCCGGAAGTCGCCGATATGATCCGGCAAACCATCGTTGACCGGGTGTTTCGTGTGCTACGGGCATACCTTCAGCACCAGATTGACCAGGGGCACATCCGCCCGCACGATACGTCGCTCGGAGTGCGCGCCTTCCTGGGAAGCATCGTCATCAACGTGATTGCGCGTGAGGTGTTGCGCCAGCCGGAGGCATTGAACACAACCAATGATCAGATCGTCGCCATGGCCGTCGAGATCTTTCTTCACGGGTTGAGCCATGCGGGAGGCCCCTCTGATGTTTGATCGTCTATGGCCGGTGATGCGCAAAGAGTTTATTCACATCCGGCGCGACCCCCGCACCTTGATCGTGATGTTTGTCGCGCCGTTACTGCAGCTGATCTTGCTGGGGTATGCTGCCACAACTGATGTACGCAACGTACCACTGGCCATTTTCGACCAGGATCGCACCCCGGCGAGTCGCGACCTGGTGAGCGCCTTTGTTGCGTCTCGTCAGTTTGCGGTCTCACACTATGTTGGCAGTGAGCGCGAACTGGCGATGCTGATCGATGGCAGCCAGGCGCGCGCCGGCCTGGTGATCCCGCCCGGCTATGCTGCCGACCTGGCCGGCCGGCATGGCGCGCAGGTTGTTTTCGTGCTGGATGGATCAGATCCATCCGTGGCCGGGTCTTCCCTCTCAGCGGCACGACTGATCGGCCAGGCGAAATCCGTCAGTATTCAGCAGGCACATCTGGAACGGCGCGGTCAGGCCGCAGCGCTGGTGCCGCCGCTGGAGGTGCGAACACGCGTCTGGTACAACCCGGATATGACCAGCGCCGTCTTCATGGTGCCTGGCCTGATCGGGCTGGTACTTCAGATGCAGGCGACACTATTGACATCGTCGGCGATTGTGCGTGAGCGCGAGCGTGGAACGATCGAGCAACTGATCATCACTCCCATCCGGCCATATGAGCTGATTATCGGCAAAATTATGCCATATGCGCTGGTTGCGCTCCTCATCACGGTAGAAGTGCTGTTCCTGGGTACATTCTGGTTTGGCGTGCCGATCAAGGGCAATGTGGCTCTGTTGATGTTGATCTCTTGCCTGTTCCTGGTCTCGACGCTCTCGATCGGGCTGCTGATCTCGACGGTGGCCAACACGCAACAGGAAGCCTTTCTGTTGACCTTCCTGACCTTACTGCCGTCGGTGTTCCTGTCCGGCTTCATCTACCCGATCGCTGCGATGCCACTGGTACTGCAATTCGTGAGCGGCATCATTCCGCTGACCTATTACCTGGTGGTCGTGCGCGGCATCGTCATTAAGGGAGTCGATGCCCCGGTATTGCTGCCACAGATCGGCGCACTGGCGTTGTTCGGCCTGATCCTCATCGCCGCAGCATCAGCGCGGTTCCGCAAACGGCTTGACTGAACCATTCTAGCGTTGGGAGGCGACAATGCACCAGCGTGCGCGAGTTATCATTCCGGCGCTCCTGATCGTGGCGCTGGCCAGCGGCGGGTACTGGTGGTATCAGCGTGATATCGAGGCAACGCATGGCCAGCTGAGCGGCTCTGGAACAATCGAGGCCGAAGAGGTGCTGGTCACGGCCGAAATCGCCGGGCGCGTGCAACAATTGCTGGTTGACGAAGGGCAGGAGGTGAGCGCCGGCCAGCGACTGGCGCTGCTCGATACTGCCCTGCTGGAAGCGCAACTTGACCAGGCAACCGCAGCGGTCGCCGCGGCAGAGGCCAGCCTGGCGCAACTCCGCGCCGGTACGCGCAGCGAGGAGATCGCCATTGCCGAAGCGCAGGTGGCTCAGGCTGAAGCTGCGGCTGAGGGCGCCGCCCTGGCATACGAAAACGCGCTGGCGGTGCTGAATAACCCTCAGGAGCTCGACATCCAGCTGGCGCAGGCGCGCGCCGGGCGCGACTCGGCATTGCGCGCGCTGGAGAAGGTGCGTGCCGGTACCCGCCGCGAGGATATCGATGCGGCGCGCGCCTCATTCGCGCTGGCGCAGGAGAACCTGCAGGCCGTTCGCGATCGCCTCTCCGCTGCCAAGACGCAGGCCGAGGCCCAGGTGCAACAGGCCGCCCTGGCGCTGACCCAGGCCCAGGCACGCTATGCCCAGGCAAAGTTCAACTGGGAATATGTGCAGGACACCGGCAAGGATGCGATTGCGCCCAATGTGACGATCAGCACGGCAACCGGCCTGCAGCGCCTGCCGAACACGGTCAGCGATGGTGTGCGCGAGAATTACTATGCGCAGTTTGTCCAGGCTGAAGCGGCGCTGCGGCAGGCCGAGACGGCCGTCGACCAGGCGCTGGTGAACGCCGAGAGTGCGCGCCAGGCGGAAGCCGCCGGCGTGCGCCAGGCGGAACAGCAGGTAACCGTTGCCGAAGCGGCGCTGGTAAAAGCCGAAACCGGGCCGACGCGTCAGGATATTGCCGCCGCTGAAACGGCCCTCGCAAATGCGCAACGCCTGCTCGATGTCGTTGAAGCAATGCGCGCCAACCCGCAGCAATTAAAGGCGACAGTTGACGCAGCCCGCACACAGCGCGCGATTGCCGAGGCGCAACTGGCTCAGGCGCGCGCCCGCCTGGACATGGCGCGCAACGGCGCCCGATCGGAGCAGATCCAGGCGGCTGAGGCGCAACTGGCCCAGGCGCGCGCAGCCCGGCGCCAGGTGGAAGTAACGCTCGGCAAGGCCATATTGACCGCACCACGTAGCGGTATTATCCTGAGTCGACCGATCCACCAGGGCGAACAGGTGACACCCGGTACGCCGCTCATGACCATCGGCACACTCGACACAGTGCGCCTGACGGTGTACATTAGCGAAACCGATATTGGCCGGGTACGGCTCGGTCAAATAGTTGACGTGACAGTTGACAGTTTCCCTGGCCGCCCGTTTCGTGGCCAGGTGCATTTCATTGCGCAGAGCGCCGAGTTCACACCACGTAACGTGCAGACGCGTGATGAACGCGCCACGACCGTGTTTGCGGTGCGCGTCGAATTGCCCAATCCTGACCACGCGCTGAAACCCGGCATGCCGGCCGACGCGATTCTGCGCGACGATGCACCGGCAGGCGGATAATAACAGGATCCGCCCGCTGTTCCGGCCCGGGAGACTCGCTCATGACCAGCACACTCGCCATTGAGACCATGGATCTTAGCCGCTCGTTCGGCAAGGTGCATGCCGTTGCCAGCCTGAACCTGGCCGTGCCGGCCGGCCGGATCTACGGGTTGCTCGGGCCGGACGGCGCGGGTAAGACGACGACGCTACGACTACTCTGTGGCGCGCTCCGCCCCGATCGTGGCCGTGCGATGGTCGCCGGCCTCGACGTTGCGCACGATCCGGAAGGCGTGCGCCGCCGCATCGGCTATATGCCGCAGCACTTCAGCCTCTACGGCGACCTGACCGTGCTTGAGAACCTGCGGTTCTACGCCGATGCATATGGTGTGCCACAGTCGGAACGCGCGACCTTACTGAGCCGGTTACTCGGCTTCAGTCGCCTGGAGCCGTTTCGCCACCGCCGTGCCGATGCATTGTCGGGCGGTATGCGACAGAAACTGTCGCTCGCGTGTACCCTCATCCATCACCCGCAGGCATTGTTGCTTGACGAGCCGACCACCGGCGTCGATCCGGTGTCGCGGCGCGAGTTCTGGGATATTCTGCGCGAGGCGGTCAGTGATGGCACCATGACAGTGTTACTCTCTACACCATACATGGACGAGGCGGAGCGCTGCCACGAGGTGAGTTTCATGCGTG
>Ga0272446_1006939_pt1 | contig 11522 bp, 12 predicted proteins | sample YNPCB0061_FD_194587 | JGI IMG/M metagenome (GOLD analysis project Ga0272446, IMG submission 194587) | Hot spring microbial mat communities from Yellowstone National Park, WY, United States - YNP-CB-006-1 | ecosystem: Environmental > Aquatic > Thermal springs > Hot (42-90C) > Sediment | place...
CGAGGACATCACCCTGCGGGCGCTGCGCGTGCTGCGGGATTGCGACGTGGTGGCGGCCGAAGACACGCGGCACACCGGCCGGTTGCTGGCCCATTTCGGCCTCCGCAAGCCGCTGCTCAGTTACCACCACTTCAACGAAGCCCGCCGCGGGGACGAAATCCTCGCGCGCCTCCAACGTGGTCAGACCGTGGCGCTGGTCACCGACGCGGGCAGCCCGGGCATCAGCGACCCCGGGGAACGGGTGGTGCGGGCCGCGCTGGCTGCCGGGTGCCGCGTCGAGCCGGTGCCCGGCCCCTGCGCGCTGGTGGCGGCGCTGACGGCCAGCGGCTTGCCGACCGGCGAGTTTCACTTCGTGGGTTTCCTGCCCCACAAACCCGGCCAGCGTCGTCGGGAACTGGAACGTTTGGGCGCCGTTCCTGGCACACTGGTGCTGTACGAATCCCCGCACCGACTGGAGCGGCTGCTGGGCGAACTGGCCGAGGTCATGCCGGGGCGGCCGGTGGTGCTGGCGCGCGAGTTGACCAAGCACTTCGAGGAATTCCTGCGTGGCACGCCGGCCGAGCTGCTCGACCGGGTCCGGCAACGCGCCCTGCGCGGGGAGTTCGTGGTGTTGCTCGGGCCCAACCCGTCCGGCCCGGAACCTCCGGGCTGATCTGCGCGGGGTGGAGAGAACCGGAATCACGCGCCGCTCGACGCAGCAAGGCCGCCCCCGGGGCGTGAGCTTCACCCTGATTGCCGCGGGCGCGACGCCCGGTTGACCCGGCGGCAGGATTGACCACGCGCAGGGCCATGTTATGAAGTGCTCCATGAGTTCGGTCGTAAGCGTGAGTCAGGCCCGGGCGCGCTTGCCGTCGCTGATTCGGCAGGGTTGTTTCACCATCTGCCGGCGCGGCAAGCCCGTGGGGGTGTTTCTGTCCGCCGAGCGGATTGCGGCGTTGGTGGAAACCCTTGAATTGCTCGAGGACCGGGATTTTGTCGCCGCGTTGAAGCGCGCGCGGGCCGGCATGCTGGAAACCGTGAGTTTGGCGGAAGCCGAAAGGTACTGGGACCGGCTGGACCATGCACCGCGTGCGCGTCGCAAGGGAGGTGCGTGATTTCATCGGTGGCTTGTCTCCGGCCACACGTCGTCTGGTGCGCATCGCGATCGCCCGCTTTGCGCGCGGCCAGTGGCAGGACACGCGTGAGTGGCCGGATTTTCATCGCCGCTTGGAAGGAAATCTGGCCGGTTTGGGGCGGGTGCGCGCAGGGCGCATTCGACTGATTTACCTCGAGACGTCAGATAACGAGGGGCCGGTCAAAGTGTTTTTCCACGCGGGCTGGCGCGCCACGGTGTACGAGGCGTTGGAGAGTTTGATCGCGACGGACACGATATGGCGCTTGCGAAAACAGGGGGATCCAGAAGACCCATCCGCGTAGCCCTCGGAGGCCGGGCACACGTGCTATTTGCGCCGAGTCAACCCGAGCCCCTTCGCAAGCTGAAATCGCCGCGAGTACGAACCCGCCTGTAACAAGACGGGGTCCCCCTGCGGGTCGGGACTTTCTCGGATTGGTACCCCCACCCTGAATCGAACAGGGATCAACGGTTTAGGAAACCGCCGCTCTATCCATTTGAGCTATGGGGGCAGGACCGCATTCCCGCGCACCTATTCGGAAACTCCCCGGCTTTGGCAAGCGGGAAAAGCCGGCTCAGGCGGCGTCCGGACCCGCCGCCGCCGCGGGCCCGGCCGCTTCGACCGCCCGGCGAATGGCTTGTTTGAACTCGGCGAGGCCCTCGTCAAACGCCGCCGCCATGCGCAGCAGCGGGACACCGGGCACGCGCCGCCGGAACCGCCGGAGGTTGGCCGCTGCCGCGGCTTCGTCCATTTTGTTGGCCACGACCAGGCGCGGGCGCTCGAGCAGCGCGGGGTCGTAGAGCTCCAGTTCGGTCAGCAACTGCTGGTAGTCCTCCCACGGCGCGCGGTTGTCTGTGCCGGCCATGTCCAGCACCAGCACCAGCACCCGGCAGCGTCGGATGTGTCGCAGGAAGGCGTGGCCCAGGCCCACGTTGCGATGCGCCCCGGCCACCAGCCCCGGCACGTCGCACAAGGTCAGCCGGTACCAGTCCGGGTATTCCACGATGCCCACCTGGGGATGCAGGGTGGTGAACGGGTAGGGCGCAATTTTCGGGCGGGCCTTGGAGACGGCGGCCAGCAGGGTGGACTTGCCCGCGTTGGGGAATCCCACCAGGCCCACGTCCGCCATCAGCCGCAGCTCGAGCAAAAACTCGCCTTCCTCGCCCGGCTCGCCCGGCTGGGCAAAGCGCGGCGTCTGCCGGCGCGCAGTGGCGAAGTTGCGGTTGCCCAGGCCGCCCCGGCCGCCCTTGCACAGGACAAACCGCTGGCCGGGCCGGGTCAAATCTGCCAGCAAGCGGCCCCGCTCGTGCCCCCCTGCCGGTTCCGGCTCGGGGTCGGTCTCGAGGTTGATTTCCACCGCGCGCGCGTCTCCCGCCACGCGCAAGCGCGGCCGCCGGGCGCCGCTGACCGGCAAGCGCGCGGGCGTGGCGGCTGCGGGCGTGGCGGGCGCCTCCGCGGGCGGCTCGGCCGGCCGCGCCAAGGCCCAGACCAGCGTACCGCAGGGTACCTTCACCACCAGGTCGCGTCCCGCGCGGCCGTCCATGCCCTTGCCCAGGCCGTGGCCACCGTCTTCGGCGATGAGGCGGGGTTGGTAGAACTGGTGGACCAGGTTGTTGAGGTCGTGGTCGGCCTCCAAGATCACGTCGCCGCCCCGCCCGCCGTTGCCGCCGCAGGGACCGCCCTTGGGCCGGAAGGTCTCGCGCAGAAACGCGACACAACCTCGTCCGCCGTGGCCGGCGCGCGCGTAGATTTTGACCTCGTCAACAAACATGCGCCGGTGCGCTCAGACCCGAACCCCCGCAAGTGCGCGGCTTCCGCAAACAAAAAGGCGAGGCGCGCGCCTCGCCCTGGCGGATGGTTCCGGCAAATTCAATTGCTCGCGGGCGCCGAAGAAGCCGCCGCCGCCGCGGGCGCCGCGTCCGCTTCCGCGGAGACTGCCCCCGTAGCTTCGGGGACAATGTTGATGCGTTTGCCGTGCTTGTCGAAGCGCACCCGCCCGTCGGCCAGGGCGTAAAGGGTCCAGTCACGGCCGGTGCCCACGTTCCGCCCGGCCACGAACTTGGTGCCGCGCTGGCGGACCAAGATGCTGCCGGCGCTGACCCACTCGCCGCCGAAGGCCTTCACGCCCAGGCGCTGGCCCTGACTGTCACGTCCGTTGCGGGAACTGCCGCCGCCTTTCTTGTGTGCCATAGACTCAGAGCTTGATTTCCTTGACCTTGAGCACCGTGAGCGACTGCCGGTGGCCGATCTTCTTGCGGTAGCCCTTGCGGCGTTTGAGCTTGAAGGCCCAAAGCTTCGGACCGCGCTTGTGCTCGACCACGTCGGCCACGACGCTGGCCCCGGCCACGGTGGGCGTGCCCACCACGACCTGGCCGTCGTTGTTGACCAGCAGCACCTGGTCCAACACGACCGACTGCCCGGCCTCGCCGGCCAGCTTCTCGACCTCGAGCGTGTCGCCCGGCGCCACGCGGTACTGTTTGCCGCCTGTTGCTAGAACTGCGTACATAATCAACGCGTCAAAGGCCGGCCAGTGAACCACCCGACGGCGGCCCTGTCAACGACGCGTTTGCCGTTCATTGGATTCGCCGCAGGGCCTCCTCCGCCCGCTTGCGGGTGGCGTCGTTGCGGGTCTTGGCCGCGACCTCCTGCAGCACGGCCCGGCGCTTTTCCTTCGAGACCCCGGGAATGTCCCGACTGGCCAGCGTGACCAGCGCCGAGTGGGCCTCTTCGGCCACGGCCGCCTCGGCCGCCAGGCTTTGCAAGAGGTCCAACGCGCCCGCCGTGCGGAGCGTGGCCAGCGCGCTGATGGCGGCCTGCTTTTCCTCCGGCCAGGGCAACTGCGGCAACAAGGCCCGGATGCGCTCGACCCGCTCCGGGTCCGCGAGGTGTTTGTCGGCCTGGAGGTACTGCAGGTAACCGCGCAGCCCCAGCACTTGGTGGGCGCGCTTGGCGCCGGATTTGACCAACGCCAACAGCGGCTCGGCCACCGCCACGTCGTCCGGCCAGTTGTTGGGCCAGGTGGACAAGGCGCGCACGGCTTCGTCCTGGACGGTTTCCGCAGCGTCGCGCGTGGCCGCCACGACCGCCGCCAGGGCTTCCGCGCCGCCCACCCCGGCCAGGGCGTGGAGGCCGATGACCCGCACGGTCGGTTCGGCGTGACGCACCAACGGCAGCAACTGCGGCACGCCCCGCGCGCCGACGCGGCCGCCGACGTCGAGCAGGGCGCCTTCGAGTTCGTCGCGCCGGGCGGGGTCGGCTTCCCGTGACACCAGGCGCGCCAGTTCGGCCAGCTCGGTCTCGCCGCCCAGGGCGCCCACGGCCTGCAACGCGGCGCGGCGGATTTCCGGTTGCGGGTCTTGCACCGCGCCCAACAGCGCCGGCAAGGCGGCGCGGATGCGGCGCTGGCCGCACAACTCCATCAACACCGCGCGTTCCGCGCCGGTGGCCCGAGCGAGCCGCTCGGTCAAGGCGGCGTCCACGCCCTCGGCGTGCAGGCGTTGGAGACTCTGCCGGGCCGCCCGGGCCAGGTCGCGATCCGGCGCCACCGCGGCCTCGAGCAGCACGGGCACGCTGGCGGCGTCGCCCACCTCGGCGAGCACCTGCACCGCGGCCAACCGCAGCGCGGGCGCGCCCGCGCGCGCGGCCTGCATCACGGCGGGTCGGACGGCGGGGTCGTGGCGGTCGGCCAGGGCCAGGAGCAGGAGCGGTTGGCGCGCTGCCGGGAGAGAATCCAGCGCGCGGATCAATCCCTGGGTGACGTCCGCGCCGGGCAGTTCGCGGGCCACGCGCAGGCCCAGGGCGAAGGCACCCTTGTCCTCGGCGCGGAGCTGTTCGAGCAGGAGCGGCAGGCCTTCGGTGCCGCGGGCGAGAATGGCGCCGCGGGTGGCCTCGAGGCGTTGTTGGGGCGGTAACTGCGCCGCGCGCGCGGCGTCATACAAGGCCAGGGCAGCGGCGGTCTTGCCGGTGGCGCGCAGGTGGTCGGCGGCGCGGACGCAGCCTTCGCCCAGGGCGGCGCCGAGGGCGGCGGGCGCGTTGGCCAGGCGGGCCTGGAGGGCTTGGGCGGCGGGTTCGGTGCCGATGCGTCCCAGGGCCACGGCGGCCGCGGAGGCGACCTCGACGTCCGTGGCCTGCAAGTGGCCGGTGAGCACGGACACAGCCTGCGCGTCGCGCCGCATGCCGATCGTGTTGAGCACGCCGACCAGGAGACGGCCCTGCAACCGGCCCGCGGCTTCGCGCAGGGCGGCGTCGGCCGCGGGGTCCGGGATGGCTTGGAGGGCGATGCGGGCCCAGGAGGCCAGGGCGGGGTCGCTCAACAACGGCGCCAGCGCGGGCACGGCCTCGGCGGTGCCGTGGATGGCCAGTTGGCGGCAGGCCATGGCCTTTTCCGCCGGCGCGGCGTCGGAGCGCAGGGTGGCAAGCAGGGCTTGTTCTTTGGCGCGGTCGGCGGCGCGGGCCGGCGCGAGGGCCGCGCCGAGGACGGCCAGGGCCAGGAGCGGGGAGAGCAACGCACGGATTTTCATGGTGGGAAAGTTTTCGGAGCGGTGGTTCGTGACGGGGGTTCGGTCAAATGCGCCAGGGCTCGCGCAGAGCTTCGCCGCGGAGGCGGTTGGCTTCTTCGTCACCGGGGAATTCGTTTTTGACCGGGTCGTAGCGCAGCTTGCGGTCGAGCAACAGGGCGATGTTGGCGGCGTGGCAGGCGATGTGGGACCAGCAGGCCACCTCGGCGTTGGCCCGCGGTTGGGCGCGTGTTTTGACGCAGTCGAGGAAATTGCGGACGTGGAAGTCGGCCGGGTACCCACCGATCTTGGCGCCGCGGCCCACCAGCAGGTCGGGCGAACTGGCCTCGATGTCGCCGTTGTCGGCGGTTTCGACCCACCCGGTTTCACCCTCGAAACGCACGGGGCAGGAGCCCAGCGGCAGCCAGCCGTCGTCGCGCAAGACCAGCTTCACGCCGCTGGCGTACCGGGCGAGGAGGCGGTTGCCGGCCGGCTCGTACTCGACCGGCGCGGTGTGGTCGGCGTCGGCGGCCCACTGGCAGAGGTCCACGCAATGCGAGCCCCATTCGAGCACGCCGCCGCCGCCCAGGGCGCCGACGAAGCCGCCGCCTTTTTCGAAGTGAAAAGCGTTGAGCAGTTTTCGGTTGAACGGCCGCCAGGCCGCCGGGCCGAGGTACAGGTCCCAATCCACCTCCTCGGCGGGGGGCTCGGGTTCGGCGGGGTACCAGCCGCTCATGAGGGCCTTGAGACCCGCGGGTTGGGCATGGACGGTGTGAAGTTTGCCCAGGCGGCCGGTGCGGGCCAGTTCCACGGCGAAGGCGAAGTTGGGCAGGCTGCGCCGCTGGGTGCCGGCCTGGAAGACGCGCGCGGTGCGGCGGAAGGTTTCGGCCAGGGCGAGGCTCTCGACGATGTTCTTGGTGCAGGGTTTCTCGCAGTACACGTCCTTGCCGGCGTGGGCGGCCAGGGTCGAGGCCACGGCGTGCCAGTTGGGGCCGGTGGCAATGAGCACCGCGTCAATGTCCGGCCGGGCCAGCAGTTCGCGCAGGTCGCGGTAGGTGACGCAGTCGCGGTTGCCGTAGCGGGCGTCCACGCGCTCCTTGGCGGCCCGGCGGCGCGCGGCCTGCACGTCCGCAATGGCCACGACCTGCACGTCGGGTTCCTGGAGAAAGACGCTCAGCACGTACGAGCCGCGGCCGCCGATGCCGATCCCGCCCAGCACAATCCGCTCGCTGGGCGGCACGGCCCCCTCCCGGCCGAGCACGCGCGCGGGCAGGATTTGCGGCAGGGCCAACGCCACGCTCGCGCGCGCGGCGGTGCGGAGAAAGGCGCGCCGGCTCTGCGCGGCGGCGCAAGTTGCAACGGGGTTCGAGACGGAAGGCGGTTTCATGATGGGCCAGTGTGCGTTCCAATGGTTCGCGGCCAAACCTAGCAGCAGCCGCGCCGCGGCGTCACGCAGAAATCCGGCCGGGGCGCCGCGGAGTTTGGGCTTCAACCGCCGCCCCCGCGCCGCCATGCTGCCGGCGTGGAGCTTACGGCGAAGGAAATCGAAACCGCCGTCCGCCGGGCCCTGGACGAGGATGTGGGCCGGGGCGACGTGACCACGGCCGCGTTGATTCCGGCCCGCGCCCGTGCCCGCGCCCGGCTGGTGGCGCGCGAGCCGTTGACCGTGGCCGGGCTGGAGTTTGCCGTGGCGGCGTTTCGCGCGCTGGCGGCCGACCTGCGGGTGGAACGCGCGGTCCACGACGGCGCGGCGGTGCCGGCGGGGGCGGTGTTGTTGCGCCTGGAAGGGCCCGCGCGCGCGCTGCTCACCGCCGAACGCACGGCGTTGAACTTCGTGCAGCGGCTTTCCGGCGTGGCCACGCTCACGGCGCGGTTTGTGGCCGCCGTGGCCGGCACCGGCGCGCGCCTCCTGGACACACGCAAGACCACCCCCGGCTGGCGCCGCTTCGAGAAATACGCCGTGGCCTGCGGCGGCGGCCAGAACCACCGCCTGGGCCTCTTCGACCAGGTGCTCATCAAGGACAACCACCTCGTCGCGCTGCGTGGCCGGCGGCCCAACCCCATCGCCTGGGCCGTGCGCCGCGCCCGCGCCGCGTGCCCCGGGTTGTTCGTCGAGGTCGAGGCCGACACCCTCGCCCAGGTCCGCCAGGCCGTGGCGGCCGGCGCGGACGGCATTCTCCTGGACAACATGTCCCCCGCCCAACTCCGCCGGGCCGTGCGACTCGTGGCCGGGCGCGCCCGCACCGAGGCCAGCGGCGGCGTGCGCTTGGACAATGTGCGCGCCATCGCCGAAAGCGGGGTGGACTTCATCTCGGTGGGCGCGCTCACCCATTCGGCGCCCGCGGTGGACGTGGCCCTGGACTTCGAGCCGCGTCCCGCCCGCCGCCCTGCCCGCGCATGACCCGCGACGCGCTCATCCTGGCCGCGCTGCGCGAGGCCGGCGTCAACCCGGTCTCGGGCGAGGAACTGGCCCGGCGCCTGGGCGTGAGCCGCGCGGCCGTGTGGGCCCACATCCGGGAACTGCGCGCGCTGGGCTACGACATCCAGGCCAGTCCGCACCTGGGTTACCGCCTGCTGGGGGCGCCGGACCTCTTGCACGGGGACGACCTGCTGGCGCGGCTGGGCCCGGGACACGTCCTGGGCCGGGACATCCGGGTTTTCCGTGAAACCACCTCGACCAGTGACGTGGTGGAAAAGCTCGCCCGCGACGGCGTGGCCGAGGGCGTGGCGGTGTTTGCCGAAACCCAGACCGCCGGGCGCGGCCGGCTGGGCCGGACGTGGGTTTCGCCCGCCGGCAAGGGCCTGTGGTTTTCCGTGCTCCTGCGGCCGGCCCTGCGCCCGCCGGAGGCCACGCGCCTGACCATCGCCGCCGCCGTGGCCGTGGCCCGCGCCGTGCGCGCCCAGACCGGCCTCGCGCCGGAGGTCAAGTGGCCCAATGACCTGTTGCTGCGCGGCCGCAAGTTCGGCGGCATCCTCACCGAGTTGAGCGGCGAGCAGGACCGCATCCGGCACGTCGTGCTCGGGGTGGGCTTGGATGTGAACCTCACCGCGGCCGACCTGCCCGGTGAGTTGCGCCGCCTGGCCACTTCGCTGCGGCTGGAGCTGGGCCGGCCGGTGCCGCGGGCCGAGCTGGCCGTGGCCGTGTTGCGCGAACTGGACGCCGTGTACGCGCAAGTGACCGGCGCCGGGTTTGCGCCCCTGGCCGAGGAGTGGGAATCACTCTGCACCACGCTGGGCCGCACCATCGAGGTCGCGCTGGGCCCGCGCCGTGTCCGCGGCCGGGCCGAGGCCCTCGACGCCGACGGCGCGTTGCTGTTGCGCACCGAGCACGGCCACCTGGAACGCATCACCGGCGGCGACGTGACTGTGCTGAGTTGAACGCGGCCATGCTCTTGCTCCTGGACATTGGCAACACCCACACCCACGTCGGCTTGGCGGCGGGGCGCGGGCGGCTGCGCCGGTTCGAGCTGTCCACCCCGGGCTGGGCCGACGGCTCGACTGCCGCCGCGCTGCGCCGCGTGGTGGGCCGGGCGCCGCTCGAGGCCGCGGCCCTGTGCAGCGTGGTGCCCGCGGCCACGGAACGGGCGGCGGCCGCCCTCCAGCGGTTTTGGCGACTGGAGCCCTTCGTGCTCACCCACCGCACTGTGCGCGGCGTGGGCCTGGATTACCCGCGCCCGGCCATGATCGGGCCGGACCGGCTGGCCAACGCCGTGGCGGCCCGCCAGCGGTTTGGCGCGCCGGTCGTGGTGGTGGACTTCGGCACCGCGGTCACCTTCGACGTGGTCAACGCCCGCGGCAACTACATCGGCGGCATCATCGCCCCCGGTCTGGCGGTCATGACCGATTACCTGCACGAAAAGACCGCCCTGCTGCCGCGCATCCGCCTCCGCGCCCCGCGCTCGGTCATTGGGCGGAGCACGCGCGAGGCGATGCTGGCCGGGGCGGTGATCGGCTACCGCGGTTTGATCCGGGAACTGTTGCGCGAGGTGCGGCGGGCGCTGGGGGCGCGGCGGCTGCCGGTGGTGGCCACGGGCGGTTACGCCGCGCTGCTGGCCCGCCAATTGCCGGAGATCACGACGGTGGCACCGGAACTGACCTTGGATGGCCTGCGCCGGGTGTGGGCCGCCCATCACGTCGTGCCGGGCCCCGCGGCCGCGCCCTCATGAACCCGCCGCCGCGCCAGATTCGGAACGTCGCGCTCATCGGGTTCATGGGCTGCGGCAAGTCCACCGTCGGCCAGGCCCTGGCCCGGCGGCTGGACTTCGAGTTTGTGGACACCGACCGGCTCATCGAGGCGCAGGCCGGTCGGAGCATCCCCGAGATTTTCGCGCAAGAAGGCGAGGTGGGCTTTCGCGCGCGCGAGCGGGCGGTGGTCGAGTCCCTGACCGCGCGGGAGCGGCTGGTCATCGCCACCGGCGGGGGTGTGGGCGCGCAGCCGGACTTGTTGGAAAGCCTCAAACACCACGCGTTGGTGGTCTGGCTGTGGGCTTCGCCGGAGACGCTCTGGGAGCGTTGCCGCCAGCAAACCCACCGCCCCTTGCTCCAAGTGCCCGACCCCCTGGGGCGCATCCGCGAATTGCTCGCCGCCCGCGAGCCGGTGTACCGGCGGGCCGACCTGCTCATCAACATCGAGGGGCGCGCCCAGTGGCAGTTGGTGGGCCAGATCGCGGCCGAGTTTCAACGGCGCATCGCCGCTGCCCCATCCCATGAAGGCGCTCATCCGGGCCCGCGCGATTGAGCTGGGCTTCGACGCCTGCCGCTTCACGGACGCCACGCCGCCGGCCGGCGCGACGCGGCTCGAGGCGTGGCTCGCGGCCGGTTACCACGGCGAGATGGCCTACCTGGCGCGCAACGCCGCCAAACGCGCCGCCCCCCGCTTGGTCCTTCCCGGCGTGCGCAGCGTGATTTGCCTGGCTGCCAGTTACCACCAGTCGCCCGCGGCCGGGGACGCTCCGCCGGCACGACCGCCGGAGGAAGGCTTTGGCGGCCCTCGCCCGGCCCGGGAAGCCGAGCGGCCCGCGGCCGCGCCGGCCCGGGTCTGTGGGGTCGTGGCGCGGTACGCGCGCTTTGCCGATTACCACGAGGTGCTGGCCGCGCCGTTGCGGGCGTTGACGGAGTTCGTCAATCGCCTCGGCGGTCCGGACACGCGCTCGCTGGGGTACGTGGACACCGGCCCGGTGCTCGAGCGCGAGCTGGCCCAGCGCGCCGGGCTGGGGTTCATCGGCAAGCACACCAACCTGATCCACCGCGGACTGGGCAACTGGTTTTTCCTCGCCGAAATCCTCACCACGCTCGAGCTGGAACCGGACCCGCCCGAGCCCAACCGCTGCGGCACCTGCACGCGCTGCCTGGCGGCTTGTCCCACCGGCGCCCTCCCCGCGCCATTCGTGCTGGATGCCCGCCGGTGCATTTCCTACCTCACCATCGAGCACAAAGGCCCCATCCCGGTCGAACTCCGGCCGGCCCTGGGCACGCGCATCTTCGGCTGCGACGACTGCCTGGAGGTGTGCCCCTGGAACCGATTTGCCCGCGCAGGCCGGTTGCTGCGCGCCCACGCGCGGCCGGACCTGACCGCGCCGGAACTGGTGGCCCTGCTGGGCCTGGACGAGGCCGGCTTCAAGGCCCGGTTCGCCGGCACGCCGCTGGCCCGCGCCAAGCGCCGCGGCCTGCTCCGCAACGTCTGCGTGGCCCTGGGCAACGCCGGAGACCCGCGCGCCCTGCCGGCCCTCGAGCGCGCCGCCGCCGACCCCGAGCCGCTCATCGCCGAACACGCCCGCTGGGCCATCAGCCGGCTGACCCGCGCGCCGGCAGAACCGACGCCCGCCTGAAGCCGACGGCCGAGAGCCGCCCGCCGACTACGAACTGTGAAGGGCAAGCGGCGGGCTCTCGACCGTGGACTCTGGACGGTGGACTC
>Ga0272446_1006940_pt1 | contig 11521 bp, 5 predicted proteins | sample YNPCB0061_FD_194587 | JGI IMG/M metagenome (GOLD analysis project Ga0272446, IMG submission 194587) | Hot spring microbial mat communities from Yellowstone National Park, WY, United States - YNP-CB-006-1 | ecosystem: Environmental > Aquatic > Thermal springs > Hot (42-90C) > Sediment | place...
CTAACTCTATGCACTTTTTAACGATGTTTTCATCAATAGGCGTATTTTTATATTCTCGAGTAGATCTTCTATGTTTAACGACCTGTTCAAAATTCATAGGATATTTTTGGCAAAGGTAAGGAATTAATTAATAAAAAAGATGAATAAAAATTTGGGAGTGCCCCTTGCACTGCGTGCTGCGGGTCGGGGAGCACCTCCCTGCCCTCCTATTAGGAGGGATTTAGGGAGGTCGCTCAGCCACAAAGGCAGTGCCGCCTTCGGCGCCCTCCTAACATTGGAGGGGTGTCCGAAGGACGGGGTGGTTTCGCCGCCCTCCGCTTCCCTCACGCTCATAGTTTCGCAAGCATCCCAACTTGCACTTTACTTATTAACTACAAAAAATTATCTAAAAAATTTATGAAAATGAAATTCCTTTAAATTTATCGGTAATTCGTGGGCATATTCTGATGAAATTAAATCAAAATCAATAATAATTTAACAAAATAAAAACTCTTAGATTGTAGAAATTTATAATTTCCGCAAATAAAAGTTATGAAAAGAAAATTACTTAAATTGGTGGTCCCACAAGGGCTCGAACCTTGGACCTACTGATTATGAGTCAGTTGCTCTAACCACCTGAGCTATGGGACCTAATTGTTATATTGAGACTGCAAAATTAATAGCAAAAATTCAAATTACACAATTTTTTTTAAATTTTTTTTATGATATATGTTTTTTTACCTTTGCTATTTGTAATTTCTTGAATATCTACCTTGCTAACTGTTTCATAAACAGAATTTTGAGTAAAAGTATTAATGATTGGTCTAACCTTGTAGCCATAAGCTTCGCGATAGGATTTATCAACAGCTGGAATAAAAATTTCGTCCTCTTCATAATCTGAGTAAGTTATATCAGCAGTTTTTACTACCCATAGGTTAGTACATTTAGAACGTCTTGCGTATTGTTCTTTTGCAAATAATAAAGCAAGCTCCGCAGACGGTGCATGTACACAACCTACGTGAACGTGCTGTTCACCACGACTTCTTTGATGAAAAACTTCATAAGTCTGCCACTGGTCTAAATCTTGCGCTTTTTCAAAACCTTCATTCAGTTCTTGAGGTAATTGTAATCGATTAACTCTTGGGTCTAAATAATTCATTTTAGGGTTATTTTAGCACGCAAATATACAAAAACACTCTTTAATTTTTCCAACTCTTGAAGATTTTTTAAATTCTTTAATTTTTTTTCAATCAAAATCAAAAGTTCTTTGGGTAAATTATCATATTCCATGTTAAAAACATAATTTTGATTTTGGTAACTTATTGGAATCACCAATCTCGCATCTTTTAAAAATGTTAACAAATCCCCTTCATTTGTCTTTTCTATTTGATTTTTTAATTGATTTAACCAAGTACTATTTAAAAAATTCGATTTTTTTAAAGTAAAAAATAAAAATCCTAATGATAAATGTTCTGAAAAATCGTTTGGATTTACTCTTGAAGAGTAGGTAAAAGCAAGATATTCGTATTGATCATTTTCTAAAAATTGTTTTTTGTTGAAAGATATAGTACCATAGTAATAGAAAAAAGGTGTTTCAGTATCTTTTATTATGGTATAAATGGAAAGTTCTTCATCTAATAATGAATACATCGCATCAACCCATTTTTTTAATTTATTGATAGTAAAATTTTCATCAGTATAAATCCATTTATTGGTTTTATTATCCCATAAAACACTTACTTTCAAAAGGTTATTAATTTGAAAAATAAATTTATGAGTTAAAGAATCTTGATTAAGTTTTCTTGCTGAAAAAAGACCATGCTTAAGAAGCAATAAAAAAGTATCTTGATTATTTACATTTAATTGATACATTTCTACATTTTTTATTACAGAAGAGTAATCTTCTTGAAGCAAAAGATTTTGAATAATTTTAATTAAGTAATAAGATTCAGAAGGATTTTTTTCATATAATTTTTTCCAAATTCTATAAGCATGAGAATAATCCTTTTGGTATTCAAGGTTATCAGCATGTTGAATTAAGTAAGAGTATCGTATATTTTGATTTTGAAAAAATATTAAAAATAGAGTAAAAATAAAAAAAAGTATTGCTCCCAAAAAATAAAACACTTTCCAATGATTAAGTGTAAATTGATTGGGAGTATTGGACATATAAGATAAAAAAATTATGCTAATGGAGTGACATATTTATGAGAGGGAGCAATCAAAGCTTTTCTTACCCATCTTCCTTTTTCCTCTGCAACTCTTCTAACCGCTAAGCGTTCTTTGTTACAAGGTCCGTCACCATTAATTACTCTCATGAATTCGTCCCAATCGGGTTCTGTATATTCCCATACACCTTTAGCATTTTTTTTCAAATTAGGGTCTGGAATTACAAGCCCTAATTCCCATATTTTAGGAACATACATATTAAGAAATTCTTGACGCATAGCGTCGTTGGAAGCCAATTTAATTTGCCATTTCATGAGAATTTCTGTATGAACAGAAACTTTATCAGGAGGACCGAAAAAGTGCATGATAGGTGTCCACCAACGATTTAAAGCTTCTTGAACCATTTTTCTTTGAGTAGGAGTACCCGTTGCTAAATGCACTACGTTATCATAACCGTATTTTAAATGAAAGGACTCTTCATAACAAATTCTTTCCAATGCTCTACAATAAGGACCATAAGAACCTTTAGCGTTAGTCACTTGGTTGATGATGGCACCTGCATCTATTAACCACGCAATAATGGCTGAATCTGCCCATGTAACAGCGGGATAATTAAAGACATTGGAATATTTAGATTTTCCTGAAATTAGGTCGTTAATCATCTCCTCGCGGGATTTACCTAAGGTCTCAGCCGCAGAATACAACAGTTGAGCGTGACCAACTTCATCTTGTACTTTAGCAAGTAAAGCCAATTTTCTTTTAAAACCGGGCGCACGGGTTATCCATGTACCTTCAGGTAAAGCACCTATAATTTCTGAATGAGCATGTTGTTCAATCATTCGGACTAACTGCCTTCTGTACTCATAGGGCATCCAATCCATCGGTTCAATTTTCTCCCCCCTTTCAATTCGAGCTTCAAAAGCAGCTAATTTTTTTGGGTCTTCTTCATGGTATTTTTTGCCATGATTATCATATTCTACTATACTTAAACTTCCGTACATAAATTATTAGAGTTTTTACAAAATTATAAACATATTAGGAAAAAAAAAAGTTTTAGGTGAAAAAAAATTACAAAAAATAAAATATTACCTATCAATACACTAAACTTTAAACCTCAAGATTCAATTGATTTAAATCATAAAACTTACCATCAAATGCTAACATGGTATTGGGAAAAATAGCTTTGGCTTCTGAAAGCAATTCTGTCAAATCATAATATCTAGCAGAAAAATGACCGAGCATAAGATATTCTGAGTTACAATTTTTTGCTTGCAATGCAGCTTGTTTGGAAGTACTATGAAAAGTAACTTGGGCTTTATCTATTTCGCTTTCTAAAAATGTAGCTTCATGATACAAAAATTTAACACCTTTTATGTATTTTGCTATACTTTCTTCGTAAATAGTATCCGAAACATAAGCATAACTTAATGGAGGGTTCGGTGGTAAAGTATATTCTTTATGGTCATAAAATTCTTCATCAAACGTCACATCAAGACCAGATTTTAAAAGGGTGTAATATTCTTTTGGAAGATTTTTTTCTTTTAATTTGAGAATATTAAGACGAAGCGATTTATTTTTTTCTAAAAAGTAAAATCCATTACAAACTACCCGATGTTTAAGTGGAAAAGCAAAAACAGATAGTTTATCGACTTCATAAATAAGAGTAGAATCTTGAGTTTGAGGCAATTCCGTCCATAACGTTTCAAATTTTAAATGAGATTGAGATACTTCTAAAAATTTATTAACACAATCTTTTAAGCCTTGAGGTGCAAAAATACTTAATGGCTCCGTTCTTTCAAGCATGCTTAAAGTTGATAATAAACCAGGAAGACCTAGAATATGGTCACCATGATTGTGAGTAATGAAAATAGCTTTTAAATTTTTTAATTTGATTTTGTATTTTTGTATATGAAATTGTGTACCTTCACCGCAATCGATTAAATAAACACCCGAGTCATGAATTAAAATTTGTCCTGATAAGTTTCTATTGAACATGGGTATTGCAGCACTACTGCCCAGTACACAAACTTTAAACATGAATTGAAACGTTTAAAAAATAAATAAAGGTAATTAGTAATTATCCTTTTGGTACTCGTCTTCTAACCCAATTTCATCAAAATACTCATCGTTATAAATTTCATCATTTTCGTAGTCCATATCGAATTCTTCGTTTAAATCATCATTTTCAAAATCATCATCTAAGTCATTAAGGTCAAAATTTTCATCAAAACTTTCTATTTCAGCATAATGAATAGCTTCAATAGCGTCATCAATAGAATCTGCAATATTCAATTTATCAGCTAATTGAGAAATCTCAAACATTTTATAAACATTAGGATTCAAACCAGTCAAGACGAGGTAACCATTGGCGTTGTTGCAAAGTCTGTTAGCTACCAAAATGGAACTTAATCCTGATGAATCAATGTATTCAGTGGTAGATAAATCTAAAATTAGATTTTTGATTCCCTCTGTGTTCATAAGAATAAATAATTGCTTTAATTCTGGGGATATTCTAGAATCCACTTTTTTTTCCTCAATTTTTATTAATGCGTAAGATGGTAGCTTTTCGATAACGTATTTCATACATAGTCTCTTTGAAGCTGTAAAATTAACAATTAATTAATTTAATCCACAAATTGATAAAAAAAAAATTAGGGCTACAAAAAAGCAGCCCTAATACAATCCTAAAGATTAAAGAATTATTTAACTTTTACAATTTTAAAAGTTTCAACCTTTCCATTAACAGTTACCTCAAGATGATAAGTTGCTAAAGCAAGGTTACTCAAATCGAGACTCAAAGAACCTTTGCCAATCTCCATGTTTACTGTTTGTTCGTATAATAATTTCCCGTTCATATCATACAACTTGACAAACATTTTAGACTGGATGTCAGAGAAATAATTCAGATTTACGAAGTTATCCGTCGGATTGGGATAAATGGAAATGGCATATTGAAGTTCATCTACTATCATCGCTTCTGCAATATTAGAATAAGAAAATCTACCGTCTAAATCTTCTTGATGAAGCCTGTAATAGTAAATAATATGTGGTTTGACATCTTTATCAGAGAATTGATAACTTACAGGAATGTTAGAATTTATCATACCATCCTTCCAACCGATATTTTGATACTGGGTACCATCTTCGGAGCGGTAAATGTGGAAACCTTTGTTATTTTTTTCGGACAATGTTTGCCATGTTAGGAGGATTTCCGTTTTATTAGGCGTGGCAACGAGCGGTAACATTTCTACGGGGAAAGGTAAATCATTATCAATAGGAATGGCAGCATCCGAGAAGGAGTTGACGTTTAAACGGCAAGCTAAAAGCCAAGGAGAAATCGTATTAGCACAGTTGGGGTCACAATTACCTACCAGTTGCCATGGCGAGGAACCGTCTGCACGTTTAGCAATTGTCCAACTATTTGTTCCGACAATAGGCGTGAAGTTTGTCCAAAGAGTCGCTTCCACCCAAACTTTCAAATGATATTTTCCGGGATTTCCTGTTCCACCTTCGGGAAGGTATCTCCAAAAACCGGCATCTAAAAGCCCATCATAACCGTTATTCCCACATTCCCCGATTGAAGTCGTAAAAGTACCTGGATTTACACGAAAAAAGGAAACGCGAATGCTGTCATAGGTATTGAGGTCCGTAGCATCCCAGAAGTTCAATTCAGTAGGAGTAGAATAAAAAGAACCGTTATATCTTACACCAAGCGGAAATTTATACAAACCTTGTTGTTTGCAGCTCCAGGAAATTTCCGCGGGCGTTCCCGGAGCATCGTAGAAAAAATAGTTATGCAGATAATCGGTTGCAATTACTGCATTAGGAGAAGTATTTTGTACAGATAATAAATTCACGGGATTATTAGAACGTACCTTTCCATGCTGAAATATTAATTGTCCAATGTTTGATACAAAAGCTGGAGATAATAAATCTGCGTAATTCGTATTCATTTGTAAGTTAAAATTTAGCTCATCATACCTTGTACCGACATTAGTAATGAAAGTAGGATTGATGACTACGTTACACCTGAGACCTCGCAACTCTAACCGTACCCTATCTGCGGGAGTATTCCGCTCTAAAAGCCCATTCAAAGCCACGTTTCCCCATGCTTCTAATCGTGAATTATTACCATCAAAAACGATTTTGGCATTTGCCCCTAAGGTAATATCCACGCATTGAGCCGTGTAACCCGCAGGAATGTGTACAATATTGCCCGCTAAATTATCAATTTTGACGTGGTAATCGGAGTTAGGTACCACACAAGCGGGTACCCATTCTCCTCTGCCGTAATCATACTTTTGCCAATTATTTACATCGTTCCAAACACCGTTTGTATTAGGTTTCCATCTTATATTAATACACAAAGCGTTATCTACAACAACTTTCACGGTATTAGAATAATTAGAACAACTTCCCATGGTAGTCACTCTGCGGTAATAAGTAGTTGTTGTAACTGAGCCCATACCTAAATCTAAAGAAGCACCCGTTTGACCTATCATATTCGTCCAAGTAATACCATCCGGGCTGGATTGCCATTGATAGGTTTGAGTAGCATTAGAACAAGAAGTGGGGTCAAAATTAGAACCGACTACTTGCCATGGGTTGGGGTCAAATGTTGCTCCGTTACAAGTGGATTGAACGAAGACTTGGTTTCCATTTTCGCCTATAACAGTAGTAGAAAGATTTACGACTTCTACGAGAACAGAATTAGAATAAACGGGACCACCACAGCCTGCATTATTCGCTCTTCTTCTAAATAAACTAGTTTGGCTAATTGAAGTAGGAGTAAAAGGACCGACGGTTGTTGCACCCATACCGGTAGCATTAGCCCAAGTAATTCCTCCATCTGTAGAAATTTCCCATTGATAAGTCCAACCGCCTGAACCACCACTTGGTGCTGTAACGCTATTCAATGGTGAGGGGGCAGCATTTGTACATATTACTTGATTAGCACTAATAGTTCCGCCGGAAATGGCTCCGCTTACGGTAATGGTAACTACGTTGGAAAGTGCATCAACTCCTGGACAACCTGGACATGATACATCATCGTTCGCTATTCTGCGGAAAAGAGTGGTTTGTGTAAGCGGATTTGGCGTAAAGTTAATACCGGTAGGCGTACCCGTGGGAGTACCTGAAGCCGGAACCCAAGTGACGCCACCATCCGTAGACATTTCCCATCTATAACTATAATCAGCTGCGCCAGATCCACTACCTCCCGTAGGATTCGTTACGTTAGTGAGCGTTGCCACCGGTGCTCCTGCACAAACGGTTTGATTGGAACCTATAGTTCCCCCTGTTACTTGATTCAATACGGTTATCTGAACAGAGTTTGAATTCACATTTTGTGAACAGTTATTTTGGCGTAAACGATACCAACGTGTGGCAGTCAATGCAGGAGGTGTATAAGTATTATTCGTTGCACCCGTAATATCTGTAAAATTGACTCCATCGGAAGATTCCTGCCAATTGTATGCAAAAGGACCAATACCACCTGTTGGGTTAGTTATGATGGTAAGCGGAGCAGGAGTTGAGCCATAACAGATAGTTTGATCCTGAGCAATAACTCCCGAGGTGAGAGGTTGAGCCACTTCAATTAGAACCTCATTAGAGGGTTTAGCATCACAAAGCCCAGAATCGTCTGCCATACGTCTATACCTTGTACTGGTTGTTAATGCAGGAGGAGAATAAGTAGCGGCAGTTGCTCCGGCGATATTTGTCCATGTAACACCACCGTCTGTACTTTGTTGCCATTGATAGCTAATTATGCCGTTACCACCAGTTGCACTCGTCACGTTAGTTAATGGTGCGGGTGTTGCTCCGTAGCATATATTTTGGTTAGATGCGATTGTTCCTGGATTCACTTCTCTTCTTACGGTTACGTAAGAGTAAACTGGTATAGACCAACCACAACATTCATCTCGTACTTGTAATTTGATTTGCCATACAGAATCTTGGGTGGTAGAAGTATTCGTTAAAACAACCGCTCCAGGATTTTGACTTGTGAAAGTGTATACAGGAGGCGTAGCAACAGAAGTTGCGGAATTCCATCTTGTTACTTCCCAATAGTATGCCACGGGGTTATTGGGTGAGTTATGTGTACTGGAAAGATTAATGGTTTGACCTGAACAGATGTCTGAGGGGGAGATTGCGTTAATTACTGGCAAAGTACGAGTTTGAGTGATGTTTACGAAATAGGTATTGGTATTGGCTGCAACCGCATCCGTAGTTACAGTTTTGATACCCGTAGTGGTATAGTAAGTTTCAATGGGTGAAGAAACGGAAGTATAGGAAGTAGCTGTATTGGTTACGTTGTTTACTAAAATACCTGTATTCGTATTAGTTAAGTTAGTGAAATTGCCGCCGCCTTTGGTATGAGTGATGATAGAGTTAGTACAGCCACGGAAATATTGAGAAGTGATGACGCCGGTGCCAGTTGCGAGAGGGGGAAGAGTGCCTGTTACAGTTGGCGCTACAATGGGAGTGAGGTTATAAATAGCTTGAACCACACCATTTGCACCGGCACCGCCATTACCGCCTGCACCACCATTACCACCAGCACCGCCATTACCACCAGCACCTACTTCACCAGTACAAACAGTAGCGCCTGCGCCACCTGCACCACCTGTACCGCCTGCACCACCTGTACCACCTGCACCGCCCGTTCCAGCTGTACCTGCGTTTATGTTACTTAACTGAATGGTTCCGCCATTATTATTAACAGTGAAGATTCCAAAGGAGCCGCCGCCCCCGCCACCGCCATTTCCACCGAGCCCACCACAACCACCGGAGCCGCCGCCACCGCCACCGTTTCCGCCACCATCGTTACAAAAAAAACATCCTTGACCGCCACCGCCGCCGCCACCACGTCCACCGCCGCCACCATGTCCAGGATTTCCTTGGCTTCCCGTACCAGGAATAAAATAACCCGAGGCATAAGAAACAACCCCTGCTGCTCCCACTGTTCCAATAGCTCCCGCAGTTCCACTACCTCCCGCTGTTCCTGGCTGACCAGGATTACCACCATTACCACCATTACCACCTGTTGTTCCACCTGCTGCACCACCACCACCAGCCGAACCACTCGTACCTGGAGAGCCATTATTATTACCTTCTGGACCACCAGCTCCACCAGCTCCACCAGCTCCACCAGCTCGTACACCCAAACCTGCACAAACTGCTAAACCTCCACTACCTCCTGTTCCGTTGCTAGCGTCACAAGAGCCTGGATTTCCTGGAGAGCCATTGTTACCATTTGCTCCAGCGGCTCCATTCGCTCCGGCTGCACCATTAGTTCCATTTCCAGGGTTTACCGTTGTTCTTAAAATGTTATAATTAGAACAGCCACTTAAATAAATACCGTATTGCGTTTTTCCATCTCCATTCGGAGCTGTTCCTGTACCACCTTGTACAGTAATGGTAACATCTTGTATAGTAAAACCTGTCCTATTATTTAAAATAATGCCTCTTCTGAACACAATAGTTTTTCCACTTACAACAGCACTTTCATCTGATGGAAAAATTTGTATCGTTGCTGGAGTAACAGCGTTAGATTTTCTCCATTCTCCTCCTACAATTTCCCAGCCTCCGTCAATACTAAAGTTATCTTTGGTGATGTTAATTGCGCCGCCGTGGATATAAGTATTATTTCCCAGTAAACGAATATGCAATTGAGTCCTTGCCGGATCGTTGAGTAATTGAATAGCTCTTTCAATGTTTGCGGGGTCATCTTTGGTTCCTGCAGCACCTGCAGTACCTGAGGGTGTAACATAAATAAAAGAACAATCCGCAGTCGGTACAACTACATTGCAGGTTGCAGTTGTTGAACCTGGACAAGTTTCCCCAAGGGTAACGGTTACTACATAAGTACCAGGTGTTGAAGGAAATGTAATATTAGTACTAAAACTAGTAGGATTAGAAATCACTACACCCGCGGCAGGAGACACCGACCAGTTATAACTAATAGCACCTGGATAAGGTGGTATAGAAAAAGTATGTGTTGAACCAGGTACAATCGTTGCACCACAAGTTAAGGTGGAAGTAATAGTAGGAGTAAAATTAAAGTAAGTTACGGGTACACAATTACTGTAAACTTCTTGATAACGTGAACCGGAGGGGGTTGCACTATTGATGGTACTACCGTTACCATTTCTATTGAAAACTCTCACTCTGTAAAGTCTTGTTCCGGGAGTTTGGGGAACATCAAAACAGTTACAAACTGCACCGGGAATGTCTGACCAAGCAGAAGGACCTATTCTATCACAGTCCACATCATTGGCTACTTGCCATTGGTAATAAGTATCATAATTTGCTTGAACACAAAGTCTTTGGGTAGGCTCACCGATACATCTACCTGTAGGAGTTAATGAAGGTTGAGAAGTAATAACAGGAGCTTGGGTTGTCCAACGATAGCGTATCCATGCCGTCCAGTTATCTGTTCTATCGGTTGTTAAAGTAGAGGCACGAAGAGGTATATCTAAACCCACCCAAGTATTTGGAGGGCTACTTCTCCAGTTAATAGGAGCAGTGGTAACTTGGACTCTTCCGTCATCACCGGGGTTCCAATTACATTCATCCGAGCCATCCTCTTCCCAAACGTCAAACTCAATCTGAAAGGATTCGTAACCATAGTCAGCGGTAGTATAAGTTTTATCCATCATCACCACGACCCCGTCTGGCACCGAATTCCACTGCGGGGAGGGCTGATCCAACCATGTCAAAGGGTATGGGGGATCGTTTAAACAAGTAAAGGAAGGAGGCCACGTTCCCGTAATATTATCTTTAATTCTGTATTTTACACGTATATCTTCGTCATTTCCTAAACCGCCTACGCAAAACGAACCGAGGTCAAAGTCTGAGTCAGACCATATTCCTTTGAATTCCACTTGCAAGCGGATGGGTCCATCTTGATAATTTTGAGAGCCACCAGGAACATTCGGGCAACCCAAGGCAGGATTGGAAGCTGTTGAAGGTAAACCTGGTAAAGGAGTGATCCAGTCCCAACGAAAAGCTAAAAGCAAGTAGTAGGCATTAAATTCGCCCGTAGACTCTAATCCATCGGATTGAACGTAATGAACCTCTCCCGGAGGTGCTCCTCTGAAACTATGATAAGCAAGGTTCCAATTTCCAAAAACTCGGGAGTCATCACTTTCCAAGCCCAAGAAACCACAACTGCTTTGGTAGGTCCAGTCATCGCCACAATCATTTTCGAAAGCTTCACCGATTCTCCAATCAAATGAATTAGGTGCTACGGTAGTAGAATAAGTTCTATCAAAAACTAAAACTCCTTCGGGGTTACTGGTGGTCATCGGATGATAACCGCCGCCCGCAGGTACCTGTCTATAAACACATCCTTCTAAGGGGTCATATGCAA
>Ga0272446_1006941_pt1 | contig 11520 bp, 12 predicted proteins | sample YNPCB0061_FD_194587 | JGI IMG/M metagenome (GOLD analysis project Ga0272446, IMG submission 194587) | Hot spring microbial mat communities from Yellowstone National Park, WY, United States - YNP-CB-006-1 | ecosystem: Environmental > Aquatic > Thermal springs > Hot (42-90C) > Sediment | place...
GCAAACACCGGTCGGTGATGATGGCCGAGGCACTGGCGAAAGAAGTCCGCAAGCTGCGTTTTCCCGTGCGCGTCCGGCACCGCGACATTGCCAAGTGAAGTCCCCCGACCGGAGTCTTTCCCTGCCCCTCCACACACTCAAGCTCACAGCCGGGGCTTTGGCTATGTTTCTGATGGGCGGCGGCGCGGGTGCGCTGCTGACCCGTTCCAGTTCCTCACCCGTTTCTTCTGCACCGGCGTCTGCGCCGCTGGTCTTACCGGTACAGACGCCGGTTGCCCAGCCGTTGCCGCCAACCGGGGGAACGGTCCAGATTCAGGGGCAGACCTATCGCCTCGTTCCAGAGGGAGCGCCAGCCGCCACACCAGCGCAACCGGCCCCGACGGCCGTGGAGGACAACCCACCGGTCAGACAGGTACGCCAGAATGGCAACCGACGGACGGGGCGTGCGCCGGTCAACAGCCAGCGCGCCTATTACAACTATGACAACGCCCCGGCGGCCCGGCGGCAGCCGTCCTGGTGGCAGCGCAACGGGCGGGATGTCGTGACGATTGCCGCCGGTACCGGTCTCGGTGCCGGGGTGGGCGCGATAGCCGGGGGCAAGCGCGGCGCTGGTGCTGGCGCCCTGGCCGGGGGCGGCGGTACGGCGCCGTACATCTACGGTCTCCGTCCCCGCAACTGATACCTGGTCGGGAACGGGCAGGATACGACGTGGATGAAAACCAGCCAACGGGAGGTAAAGAATGTCACGACCGACGTTCTTCATCCGTTTACAGCCTCTGTGGTGCGCCTGGTTAATCATCCTGACCCAGGCAAGCCTGCCCCTGGCAGCCATACCAAAACGAAATCCCACGTATCGGCCCGCGCCGGTCATCTGGCAGGAAGACTGGCGCGGCCTGTGTGTGACGGCCTGGGTCAACGACGCCGGGCCGTTTACGTTTGTGCTGGACACCGGCGCCGGACTTACCCTGCTGTCGCCCCGTACGGCGGCGCGCGCCAGCGTACGCGAAACCGGCCGCACGTTGCGTCTCCAAGGCACGGGTGCGGGCGCAGGGCACATCCACCGTCTGGTGACAGCCCAAACGCTGGCGCTTGGACAGCGCAACAACCGGCTGCCCCGCGTCGGGCGCCTGGTCGTTGTGGAGACGCTGCCGCCCGATGTGGATGGCATTCTCGATCCAACCGAAGTTTTTGGAGACACTGGCTACGAACTCGACTTTCCCAACCGGACACTGGCCCCACTAATACCCCAGCGGACCCTGGGAGGAACGGTCGTGCGCTGGTTGCCCGAAGCGGGCGGAAAGCGTCCGTTCGTGGCGCTCAACGGCCGGGAACCGGCCCTGATTGACACGGGTTCAGGCTTTGGGTTGGCCATTCCGGCCGCCAAAGCAGCAGCCTTTGGCATCCAGCCGGAGGTTCCGGTCGCTGCGCGCCGCCTGCGGGACATCACAGGTCGTACACTTGAGGTCACGCGGGTGTCACCGGTGAGTGTCCGGCTGGAGCCATTGTACCTGGAACGCATCCCAACCGACCTGCTGCACGGCACAGACCCTGCAACGCCCCTTCTCCTTGGGCGTGACGCCCTGCGCCCCTTCCGTATTGCCTTCGACCTGCGCCAGCGCCGCCTCATCTTCTTCCTTCCGCCGCCGCCCCCATTGGTTGGGCGGGACTGAAAAGACCGGCGGCTGCGCCACAGCTCCAGAAGCGTCCATCGCCGCCGGTTCGGGCACAGCCGGATTCAGGCTTGTTTCCGGTGTTGCCCCTTCGTTACTATTGCGCCCCAGCAAACATTTCCATCCAGGGTTTCAGGTGGGTGCGGTGCAGCGTGATCAGCGCCGTATTTCTTGCGCGGGACTCGGTGATGCCCGCGGCCGGGTGCGGGCGCGTGGGGCCAGTGCCGTCGAGCTTCTCGTGGCCGTGGCCATCATCGGCATCCTGCTGGCGCTGTCCGTTCTGGCCTACCGGTGGGTGGTGGTGGTCGTGGCTGAACAGCGGGCGGTCAAAAACATCCAGACGATGGTCACGGCCCAAACGGCGCACCATGCCATGCACGGGCGGTTCGGCACATGGGAACAGCTTATTGACCACCTGGGTCTGCTGGATGGTTTTGAGCGTCGGTTGGACGGGGTTGCCGCCAGTGAGGTCATTGGCGATGGCTGGTATCGCTACAGCCTGCGTTTTGAAGCGGATGCTTCCGGCTTCACGCTCGACGCCGACCCGCTTCCAGCTTACGCGCGTCGCTGTCGGCGCTTTCGCTACCGCCTGCGCGCGACGGTGACGCGCCGCCAGACCGGGATGATTCTCGTGGCGTTGCCGAGTGTGGACCCGCCACCCGAATCAGCCTATCAACCTTTCAACCCCTGACGGTTTCAACTGTCAGGACACTTCATCTGGATTTCTACACCCCAAGGAGGATTCTTCGATGTTACGCAAATCCCTGCTTCTGGCTCTGTTGACCGCTTTCATCCTGACCGGCTTTGGCAGCCCGACCTTCACCGCGGCCCAGGAAGCCCCGGCGGCTGAAGAAAGCGCCAAGCCAAAGAAGAAAAAACCCCGCGCCAACAATCCCAACACTGATTACGGCAAGGCCCAGCAGATGCTCAAGGACGCCGGGCTGTACAAGGGCGAAATCACCGGCTACAAGAACCCCGAAACCACCGAGGCGCTGCGCAAGTATCAGGAACAGAACGGCCTCAAAGTAACCGGCACGCTCAGCAATGAAACCCGCGAGAAAATGGGGCTGCCCAAGCGCAAGCCGCCGGTCAGGAAGAAGGAAGAAGGCGGCGAAACAGCGCCACAGTCCTAGTCTGGACATGCAACCGGCGCCCCGGATGCGACCGGTTTGAAAGGCACAGCGGTTTCGGCGTAATGTTTGGTGTCGCCGAAACCGCTTTTTTGGTTGCCTTGGAATCCATGACGGTCACGATCAACGGAGAATCCCGGACGTTTTCAGAACCGGCGACCCTGGCTGAACTGGTCGCCCGGCTTGGTTTTACGGATGCCCGCCGGATTGCTGTTGAACGCAACGGCGAACTGGCCCCGCGGCCCAGGTGGGCGGACATTCCGGTGGAAGAGGGCGACCGGATTGAGATTGTCCATTTCGTCGGAGGCGGATAATCCTGGGAGCGCGGGCGTCCCGCCCGCGGGAGCTTTTGGTACACCACCCTGCCCACACTTGGGAACAAACCCTATGACAGACAACCTGGTGATTGCCGGCCGTACCTTTCGTTCACGGCTCATGATCGGCACCGGCAAGTATCCTGATTTGGAAACCATGCGCGCCGCGCACCGCGCGTCGGGGGCGGAAGTCGTCACGGTCGCTGTCCGGCGCGTCAACCTGGCCGACCGTTCGGCCGGCTCGCTGATGGACTACCTCGACCTCGACCGCATGCTCATCCTGCCGAACACGGCCGCGTGCTACACCGCCGAGGAAGCCATCCGCACGGCCCGGCTTGCCCGTGAAATACTCGACACGCCTTGGATCAAGCTGGAAGTCATCGGGGACGAAAAAACGCTCTTTCCCGACAATGCCGGACTGATCGAAGCCACGCACACGCTGGCCAAGGAAGGCTTCATCGTACTGCCCTACTTCAACGATGACCTCGTGGCAGCGCGGCGACTCATAGACGCCGGCGCCGCCGCCATCATGCCGTTGGCGGCCCCGATTGGTTCGGGCCTTGGCATTCAGAACTTCACGACGCTGCGCATCCTGCGGGAAATGATCACCGATGTACCGATTATCGTGGATGCCGGCGTTGGCACAGCGTCCGATGTTGCCATTGCCATGGAAATGGGCATGGACGGCGTACTGCTGAATACCGCCGTTGCCACGGCCCAGAATCCGCCGCTGATGGCCGCTGCCATGAAACACGCCATTGAAGCCGGGCGCATGGCCTATCTGGCCGGACGGATGCCGCGCCGCCTCTACGCCAGCGCGAGCAGCCCCCTCGACGGGCTGATCGGCTCGCGTCCGTAGCCCATGTTCCGGCTCGACGGCAAGACAGCCCTTATCACCGGCGGTTCCAGTGGTATCGGACGCGCCATTGCCGAACTGTTTGCCGAAGTCGGCGCGCGCGTGGCGATTGTGTCGCGGCGACTGTCGGCCGGGCAGGAAGCCGTCGCCCACCTGACGCTGATGGGCGGGCAGGCGATTCACATCCAGGCGGATGTCACGCAGGAAGCCGATGTCAGGCGCAGTCTGGAAGCGACGCTCGACCGCTACGGGCGGCTGGATGTAGTCGTCAACAACGCCGGCGTCAACCGCCGGGTCAGCCTCGAAGCCACCACGGATGATGACTGGCAGATGACCTTCGATGTCAACGTCCGGGGCGCTTTTCTCTATGCCCGCCACGCCATACCGCACTTCCAGGCGCAGCGGCAGGGCTGCATCATCAACATTGCCGGCCTGTTGGGCGTCAAGGGCGGGGCGGGCGCTTCGCCGGCCTTTGCCGCCTCGAAAGGCGCGCTGGTGACGCTGACGAAATCCCTCGCCGTGCGCTACGGGCGCGACGGCATCCGCGTCAACTGCATCTCACCCGGCTTCGTCCCGACCGAAGGCAACCGGCAGCTCATTGATGACGCGCCCGACCCGGCTGCCCGCCGGCGCGAGTTTGAGGCCGGCTATCCCCTGGGCCGTCTGGGCCGCCCGGAAGATGTCGCCTACGCCGCCCTGTATCTCGCTTCTGGCGAAGCCGGTTGGGTGACGGGCATCAATCTCGTCGTGGATGGCGGACTGCTTGCCCGATAGCTGGGAAGAGAGAGCAGCGCGCCGGGCGGAAGCCATTCCAGCCGGCGCGGCTTGAATGCGTCCGGCTTCTTGTGCCACAGTGTGCGACACCGCATTCAACGTTCCGCAACCGTGCCGGAATACCGCTCACAACGCCTGCACTGGAAAACGCCATCGTTTCCGGGAAACGCAACCATCCACCCCACGGAGGTTCTGGGTATGCAGCGATCTATTCTCACCATGACGTTACTGGCCGGCATCTGGACACTTGGCCCAACCGCCGTCAGCGCCCAAACGCCCCCCCAGGCGCCAACGACGGAAGTCCCCATCCGCGGCGCCAACACGGTGAGCCTGCCGGAACAGTTCATCGTTTCGGCTAAGGCCGGCACGATCAACTTCATCGAAGGTACGGTCACAAGCAGCCGGGCCAAAACCCCGGACACCTGGCGCGGCGTCAGTCTCAGCGACCGCCTCAAAACCGGTGATCGCCTGCGCACGAGCGCTGAAGGGCGGGCTGAAATCCTGCTCAATCCCGGCTCCTACCTGCGCCTCGACGGCGACGGGGAAATCGTCATGACCAACCCCAACCTCGACGCACTGGCGGTGGAAGTCATCTCCGGGAGCGCCCTGTTTGAAATCACCGGGACCGATGGCACGGAACTTCTGCTGCGCATCATCACGCCGAACGGCACGGTGAATGTCGTGCGGAACGGTCTGTACCGCGTGACCGTCCCACGGGAAGGCGCACCGACGGTGGCCGTGACCAAGGGCCGGATTACCGTCGAGCAGGGTGGGCGCTCGCTGCCGGTCAAGGACAAGCAGCTTGTCACCCTCGATGCCACGGCGGTGACGACGGCCAAGCTCGACAAAAAAGACCGCGACGCCTTCGATGAATGGAGCCGCAACCGCGCCAAGACCCTGCGGGATGCCAACGCCCGCCTGCGCGACCGGGATGTGCTGGCGGCGTTCAACGGCTGGCGGCAGAGCGGCGCGTATGGTTTCGGCTTTGCGCCCTTCTTCGGTCTCTGGCTCTTTGATGCCCGGCTGGGCAGCTACACCTTCTTTCCGTTTTACGGGTACTGGAACTCACCCTACGGCTTTGCCTATGGCACGAGCTGGGGCCTGCCGTGGGATATGTACCGCCCCACGCTGTACTTCAATCCAGCGCCCCCGACCGCGCCGATGAATGGCCCTGGTACAGTCGCCGGTCAGCCGGCCGGAAAGCCGACCGCGCCGGGCGAGATGCCGATTGAGCCGGTCGCGCCCGGCGATGGCTCGCTGGGCGAAATGGGCCGCCAGCGCCCCATGCCAACAGCGCGTCCGATGCCGACACCACCACGGTTCGATCCGTCGCCGCGCCCGTCCGCCAGCCTGGGAGACGATGATCATCTGCCGGCCCTGCCGCGCCGGGAACTGCCCTCGCCGGTGGCACGTCCCACCTTCGATGACGGCGGCTTCGGCAAGCCCGGCTACGACATGCCCATGCGCGGCGGGATGACGCGCGGCAGCATGACGCCTGACTACGGCGGCTCAACCATGCGTGGGGGCTACGGCGGCGATGCCGGGCCGGGGATCAGTCCCGCGCCCGGCGGCGGCATGCGCCCGGCTGCCCCGGTACGCTCCGGCGGCGACGGCCAAACCCGCACCCAAAGCCCTGTCGTCGAGTGACGACGCCTGACACACGAAAACCCGCTGGCGGCCGGTTTTCCGGCCGCCAGTTTCTTTTCGACCAGTTTTTTCCGTTCCTTCCTGAGAGTATCGTTGACCGGTGCGCCCCCCCTATCCGACGCACACGCTGAAGCCTCCCCTCGCAAAACCATGGAAATCGAATTCCTCGGCACGGGCACGTCCGTGGGCATCCCGATGATTGGCTGCGACTGCCCCACCTGCACCTCGGACGATCCACGCGACCGCCGGTTGCGCGTCTCACTACTTGTCCGCCATCAGGGAGCGCAGATACTCATTGACCCTTCGATTGATTTCCGCCAGCAGGCGCTGCGCGCCGGGTTGAAGTCGCTCGATGCCGTCCTCATCACCCACGCCCATGCCGACCACGTGTTCGGGATGGACGACCTGCGCGCCCTCAACTACCGCCAGGGCGCGATGCCGTGCTTTGCCAGCGCCGAAACGTGGCACAACCTGTACCGCATGTTCAGCTACGCCTTTGGCCCGCCCGGACCATCAAGCCGTCCGCGGCTGGTGCCCCACGTCATCGGCGGCGATTTCACCCTCTGCGGCCTACATGTCACACCAGTGGCGCTGCCCCACGGCGACATGACGACGCTCGGCTTCCGCCTCGAAAACTTCGCTTACATCACCGACTGCAACGCCCTTCCCGATGCCGCCTGTGAACAACTGCTGGGGCTGGAAGTGCTGGTGCTCGACTGCGTACGCTACAAGCCGCACCCCACCCATCTGCACCTCGATGCGGCGCTGGCCTACATTGCCCGGCTGCAACCCAAACGCGCCTACCTCACGCACATGGCGCACGACATCCGCCATGCCGAACTGGACGCCCGTCTGCCGCCGGGTGTCCGGCTGGCCTATGACGGTCTGCGGCTTGTGGTTTAGGAAGGCGCACCTGTCGGCCGGAACAACCCCTGCACCGCCTGATAGAGCTGCTTCACAGAAAAGGGCTTCTGAAGCCGCCCAAGCCGTACGCCGGGCGGCAGTTCCGGCAGGTCTTCCTGCCCCGGCAGCCCGCTGATGAGCAGGAACCGTTCACACAGGCCACGGTTTGCCAACTCCGCTATGATCTGTGGCCCTGTCACGTGCGGCAGCGACCGGTCAGTGACAACCAGCGCCAGCGGTGAACCCAGGCGTTCGGTCAGTGGAATGGCTTCCGCGCCGTCCTGCACGTGGTGAACCGTTTTGAAGCCCATGTCCGAGAGCGTTTCGGACAGGAACGCACCCAGTTCGGCTTCATCCTCGACGATCAGCGCCGTGGCATCTGCGGGGAGCAGAGCCGAGAGCAGCTTCACCTCACCTGAAACTTCTTCAGCAGCCGGCGTGCCTTGCACGAGTGGAAAGAACAGCCCGATGGTCGTGCCCTTCCGGGGAGCTGAATCCACCGTGATGAAGCCACGGCTTTCACCCACAAAGCCATAGACGGTTGCCAGCCCCAGGCCGGTGCCCCGACCCACCTCTTTCGTCGTGAAAAACGGCTCGAAGATGCGCTGCTGGGTCTCGGCATCCATCCCCACACCTGTATCGCTCACCTTCACGAACACATAGTCGCCCGGCTCCGGCGGGTGGGCATAGACGACACGCGCCGTCAACTGCGTGAGTGCGTTGGTGACGGTCTGCTGCCCGACGGTGACGGTCAGGTGCCCACCGGTCGGCATGGCGTCGCGCGCATTGAGGATGAGATTGAGCAGCGCCTGCGAGAAGCGGCTGGCGTCGAGATGAGCGGAGAGACTTTCGCCGGTCAGCGACGCCAGAGACAGATCATCCACTTCGATTTCGGCGGGAAGCAGGCGACGGGCCATATCGAGCACTTCCTGGGCGGCGCGGCATACGTCGAGTATCTGGGGCTGCCCGTCGCGCTGGCGTGAAAACACCATGAGTTCCTGAACGAGTTCGCTTCCGCGCCTGCCGGCGCGCAGGATGCTCTCCAGGCGGCGCAGAAGTTGCGGGGAGTGGGCGACATCCCGGCGGAGCATTTCGCCGTACCCCTGGATGATGGCGAGCAGGTTGTTGAAGTTATGGGCAATCCCGGCCGACAACTGCCCCACGGATTCGAGCCGGGAGCGTTGGCGCTGCTGGGCTTCGACGCGGCGGCGCTCGGTCACATCGCGCTGGACGGCCACCCAGTGGGTGTAGTGGCCGGTTGTATCGGCAATCGGCACAATCGCCAACTCAACCCAGAACGGGCGGCCATCCTTGCGATAGTTGATGAGTTCAATTGTGATGGACTGCCAGTTTTGCAGCGCCTGCCGAATCCGGGCGCGGGCTTCCGCCGAGGTTTCCGGTCCCTGGAGCATGCGCGGCGTCTGCCCGATGGCTTCGAGCGCTGTGTAGCCCGTCATCTGCTCAAACGCCCGGTTGACGTAGAGAATCCGCGGCCCGGGCGGATCAATCGGCTCGGCTTCGGTCACAAGCACGACATCGTGGATGTTGTCCAGAACGGCTTCAAGCAACCGGATGTGTTCCCGGTAGGCCACATCCTCGGTCACATCCCGTGAAACCATGAACACCTGCATCACCTGCCCGGCGGCATCGCGACGCGCTTCGCCACGGCACTGCCGATGGCGCACCCCCTGCGTGGGATGCAGCAAGCGAAACTCCTGGAAGAATTCCGCCCCTTCCGCCACGGTACGGGCATAAGTAGCAGCAACCCGTTCCCGGTCATCCGGGTGAACGAAGTGTGCGATACCCAGGTTTATGTCTGTCACAGTCTCTTCCCGCGACATCCCCAGATCGGCCAGCGCCCGGTCTGACCATGACAGGTATTGACGCTGGACATCGTACTTCCATGTTCCGACGCTGGTCAGCCGCTCCAGGGAGGCAAAGTCTTCCCGGAGGGCGGCATACCGCGCGTCGTACTGCGCCAGAACCTCGGCCAGAAACGATGCGGCGCGCTCCTGGGCCACATCATTCCGCCCCTGAAGAAGCCGGGTGTGGAGGCGGATGAGGTCAGCCGCCGGCGGCCAGGCATCGGCTTCCCAGGACTCAAAAAAGGACGGCAGCGCCGGCTGACCGGCGAGTGCGGCTTCCAGAGCCTCAGCATAAGCTGTTTCATAAGCGAATTCCGATGAGGTGGGGGGTAGGTTCGACATAGGGAAACCTCAGTGGGTGGTAGGTGAGCAAGACCAGCGCATATCGGTGCTTTTGCTTCTTTCAGCGCGGTTCAAGCAGGTCAATGCCGTTGGCGCTGGCGTATTCGCGCAGGGCCAAAGGGCCTTCCCGCCGCAAAACAAAACTTTCGTATTCGGTAAGGGGAATGACGTAGAGCACCTTGACGGGCCCCAGAGGGTCATCGAGGGTGTCCGGGTCGTCATCAGTCAGGGCCGGGTGCAGCCAGACTTCCCGGCAGTGCGTAAAACCGGGAACGCCGGTCGGGACTTCCACGCGCGTCTGCCAGTCGAAGGCCGGCTGTGACTGGCTGGCGGTGACGGCCAACTGCGCCAGAAAGGCCGCGGCCTCAGTTTGTCCGGCAGGCGGGAGTGGACGCTTGATCATCCAGTGCAGCTCAAAGGGTGTGCCATCTGAAGTCTGCGCCTGGTCAGACAGTCCCAGCGTGTTGAAAGCCGTGGCCAGTCCGCCGGGGTCTTCCCAGACAGCGACGTGAAGCGATCCCAGCGCCGCCATGCGGTTTGGATGGCCCCAAACTTCCACAAGTCTGAAAAACAACCGGCGCATTCTGGGCGTCGGAGTTGACGTAGCAACAGAGGGCATCCTGTCACTCAGGGGGACGCCGGCGGCGGTGTGACGGCTTCGACCATGCCGCGCCGGATGATGACTTCACATGGAGCGCCCACGCGAAACCGGGTAAAGAGTTCCGCCGGCACGGGATGTTCATACACCTTCGGGCTTTTGGATGACCGGACACGCACAAGATACCGTTCCGTGCGCTTGCCGGCGCGGTAATCGGCACCCGGTGGCAGCTCGGGCCAGCGGGGGTTGGGTGTGGCGTCGGCTTCGGTCAGCTCACGGACGGCGACCCACCGCTCATCGGTTTCTCCGGGGGCTGGCGGCTGCCGCTGTTCGAGTTGGATCGTCCGCTCCCATTCCAGCCCGACGACAGTCATCGTGGTTCTCTGGGGTTGGAAGGCATAGTAGAGCAAGCCCCCGAAAACGACCACCACCAGCATCAGAACGCCACCGACGGCCAGCAGCAGCGACCTGAGCGGAAAGCCGGTGTCCGGCGGCCCGGAAGGCCCTGAAGGAACGGGAGCGGGAATGCTCTCGCCGGAAGGCGGCGGCAGGTCAGGCTCGGAGTGGGTCATCATGTCAATCCAAAGCAACAGGCGATGTTGCGGCCTTCGGGCATTGTGCCGGAAGGGGTGGCTGGAGTCAAAACGGTGTTTTCTGTTTTTTTTGCCTTTCGCGTGTCTGATGCCGGCCCCCGCGCACCGGCCCGGGTTGGCTTGCAGATCAAAGTGGGTACGTTGACGCTGACAACCCGGGCAGACTATCGTCGGGGTTTACACTTGGTCCTATGGCTCATCCGGCACAACCACTCCGCACACTTTCAGAAGCCGAACTCATCCAGATATTTGCCCGCTGGCAGCAATTTATCGCGCCCCGGGCCAGACAGCCGCGCGCCATTCAGGTGACGTTTTACCCTTATGTAGGCATCAACAACACCATTCGCCTGCGGGAGGGTGTGATGTACGTCCGGCTGTCGGACATTCTCATCCACGCGCCAAAGACGGTTATCGAAGCCGTGGCCGGCATTCTGCTGGCGCGCCTGTACCGGAAGCCCGTTCCCGGCCGCTGCACGGAGGTGTTCCGGGAGTATGTGCGCTCGAAGGCGGTGACGCGGCTGGCCGAGCAGCGGCGGCGGGAGCGCGGATTCAAGCTGATTTCCGGTGCGCGCGGGAAGCACTATGACCTCGAAAGGCTGTTTCACCGGCTCAACCAGCAGTATTTCGACGGCCAGCTTCGGCGTCCGGCGCTGACGTGGAGCCAGCGGCGGACGCGCCGGACCTTTGGCCACTACGACGCCGCCCACCACACCATCGTCATCAGCCGGACGCTGGATGACGCGCGCGTGCCGCAGTTGGTCGTCGAGTATGTGCTCTACCACGAAATGCTGCACATCAGGCATGGCGTCACGCACGTCAACGGCCGCC
>Ga0272446_1006942_pt1 | contig 11518 bp, 2 predicted proteins | sample YNPCB0061_FD_194587 | JGI IMG/M metagenome (GOLD analysis project Ga0272446, IMG submission 194587) | Hot spring microbial mat communities from Yellowstone National Park, WY, United States - YNP-CB-006-1 | ecosystem: Environmental > Aquatic > Thermal springs > Hot (42-90C) > Sediment | place...
GCTCTCCATTAATTTTCTGCACATCTCCTATTCCTTGAAAGAATATAGATAAGTCAAAATTTTTCCAGTTGGCGCTTAGATTGATTCCATAGAAGTATCCTGCAATAGTTTTTCCTATATAAGTTCTATCAAAAGCATTTACTACATTATCCGGCTCATCGCTATATGTTTTTCCGGGGTCTTTTGGTGCGCTGCGCACATCCTCGAAGTACATATCTCCGGGCTTAAAGTTATTTCCATTATTGGCATCTCGCTTAGTGGCAGTCCAAGCATTGATTTCCTCTTGACTTTGGAAAATACCTCCTACTTTGTACCCCCACAAGAAAAATAGCGGATAACCTACTTCTATTCTGCCACCTTCACCGCCAAATGGTTGGTCTCTGAACACGCTCACTGTTCTATTTCTTACAGTTGTCAAATTACCTCCAATATTGAAAGTAAAATCATCGCCAATCTTCCCGTTGTACCCCAACTGCAATTCTACCCCACTATTTCTCACAGAGGCAATGTTTAGAATAGGTTGGTTTTCATTTCCTACACTTGCAGGAAGTTGAGAACCTTGTAAGATACCTGAAGTCAGCCTGCTATAATATTCAACTGTTGCTGTAATCTTATTGTTTAAAAAAGTTCCATCAAATCCTACATTTGTTGTACTTGCTACCTCCCAAGACAAATCTACTACAGGAAAATCCGGCAATCTTACTCCAAATCGCAAAGTACCTAAGGCATTTCCTTCTCCTGAACCTGTGGCATAATCAGGCGTAGTAGAAACGCTGGAGAGGAAGGCAAAAGAAGCTGTTTCTTGATTCCCTAACTGCCCCCAACCGCCTCTGATTTTTAAGTCATTGATGAAAGTAAGGTCTTTCATGAAATTTTCGCGGCTAATTCTCCATGCTAAGGCAAAAGAAGGGAAAGTCCCCCACTTGTATCCGGGAGCAAAGCGAGAACTGCCATCCCTACGTATAGTAACGTCAGCATAATACTTATCTGCATATTTATAACTAACTCTTCCCATATAACCTTGTAATCTATTAATGTTGCGGAAAGAAGCAGCATTAGAGAAAGGAGGCAGATTGTTAATGTTTCTGAACAAAGGGTCAGAAAATGGAATTTGTCCTGATGATGCCTGCAAAAAGTCATACTTATACTCTTGGTCCATGCCATTCAAGATAATATCGAAGTTATGGTCGCCAAAGGTTTTGTTATAAGAAACAGAAAACTCCTTAATAAAGTTGGTATTGCGCGTATGTCTTTCACCATACTGCCCTTTCGAAGTACCGTCATTGCCAGAGTAAGGATTGCCAGGTGTTTGCGAAAACAAGTAATTATTAAAATCATTCCAATCATTTCGTCTATTGTAATACCAGTCAGCACTAAATGTTCCTCTAAACTTTAATCCTTTTACTGGCTCTACTTGTAAGTAGGCTGTTCCCATATTCCTGAGCATATTGTAACGAGTATCGTTCAGTGCTTGCTGAGCAAAGACATTGTTATTGGTTTCTACTCCCCAAAGTAGTGTAGGTTCGCCATCAAAGACTTGTGCTGGAATAGGAAGCAGGAACAGGGGTCTTTGAGTATTCTGTCCTAATTCAGGATTAGGTTTGAACCTTGCGCTAACAGAGGGGGCAAATCCCGTAGGGTGCGTAGGGTCGTAAATTTGCTGCCAAGGGGAGGTTCTTGCAACATATCCTAAGTCTGTGCGAGTATTATCTAAGGCATTGATGTACCCTAAGCGGAAAGTGGCTCCCACTTCAAAAACTTTAGAGATACTACTTTTTACGTTGGTAGCAAAGGTATAGCGTTCCATATCATTTTGTACCAAAGTACTTTGTGTTCTGCCGTACCCTGCGGATACATAATAGCTGGTAGCCTCATTGCCTCCATAGACTTTTGCACCATAATCCTCCGTAATGGCATTTCTCTGAATAAGCGGCGTTTGCCAATCTACTGTGGGTTTATTTCCTAAGAACCCTGCACTCTGTGGATTAAACTCTGGGGGAAGATTTTTGGCTTCGTCTGGATTGTTGGCGTAAGCCTCTTGGTACAGGCGAGTATATTGATTCACATCAAGCATATCAAATTTCTTGGGAATATTTTGTACCCCCCGCGAAGCGTTAAATTCTACTTTAGGTCTGCCTGATTTGCCTCGTTTGGTAGTTATCAAAATTACCCCATTAGAAGCACGCACCCCATAAATAGCAGCTGCAGAAGCATCTTTCAGCACAGAAATAGACTCTATATCATTGGGATTGATTAGGTTCAATACATTTACATTTCCTCTGATATCTCCAATTAAACCACCTGTTATTCCATCACCAAATTCTGTAAGTGGAATACCATCAACTACATACAAAGGCTCTGCATAGCCAAAAGTACTTACTCCGCGAATACGTACCTGAGGGCGGGCATTAGGATTGCCGCCGGGCGTAGATACAAACACCCCTGCCATTCTCCCTTGCATAGAAAGTTCGGGTTGCATGGCTACACTTTTGGCAATATCATCTGCACCAACTACGGATACCGCCCCTGTTAGGTCTTTTTTCTCTCTTTCCCCGTAGCCAATCACTACAATATCTTGCAAAGTTTTCACATCTAAAACCATTTTGACATCAATGGTAGTGCGGTTGCCTATCTCAATTTCTTGGGTAGCAAAACCAACATAGGAAAACACCAAAGTAGTAGTGTTGTCAGGAACAGCCAAAGAATATTTACCCTCAGAATCAGTAATAGTACCGATATTTGTCCCCTTTGCAACAATATTTACGCCCGGAATAGGGGCATTATCTTCGGAGGAAGTTACCGTCCCTGTGATGCGCTTTTCTATTCTCAACAATCCCCTTTTTAACTCAGTATTTAGCAGTGGCAAGGTGCTTATTTCCAGAGGAGTAAAAGCAGAGGAGGCAGTGTTAGGAATTTCCTTAATATTATCCTTTGGCTTCTCAGGGGTAATAATAAAAAGCTGGCTTTCCATTTGTTGATAACGCAAACCCAGAGGCACAAGTAAGTTGTCCAGCACTTGCTCTATTCTATCACTTTGCGGAATAGTAGGCACAGTAAGTTTATCTGCTTTTACCGTACCTGCATAAACAAAACGAACGTTGTACTTGCTTTCTAAGTTTTTAAGTACGCTTTTCAGACTTTGCAAGTTTTCTTTCTTCAAATCTCCTATCTGATAACGAGTAGATAGGTCATCTTGGCGACGCGCCAGTGTTTGTGCTTGTAAACTTGTTTGCAATAAGAGTGCAAACGATGTAACAAAATAATAAAATCTCCAATCGGTTTTGTAAAGTAATTTCGTCTTCATATTTACTCAATTTAGTTTAGATTAATTCAAAAAAAGATGTTATAGTAAGTCAAGAAGAGATAAGTAGTTACTTCTTGCGAGAAAAAATAACTTCTTTGTTCCTTCTCTCTATTTTTATATCCAAAGCGGTAGATAGTACGTCAAAAAATAAGGTTTCGTTTTTGCAAGGAATGATTCCCGTCAAGGTTTCCTTTGCCATTTGCTTATCTTGGAATCTTACTTTTGAGCCATATACTTCCTCGATTTTTAAAGCAACCTCAGCAAGAGGGGTATTTTCAAAAACAAACTCTTGCGCTTTCCAAGAAGTATAGAGTTCCGTTTTTACTTTTTTCTTAGTAAAAATCTGTTTATCTGCAAAAACTTCTACGATTTCATTGGGGAGCATTTCCACGGTTTGTATTTCGCTGTTCTCTCCTTTAATATTAAGTTTTACCTTTCCCTCATTGAGAACTACTGCTACTTGATTTTGGCGATTCCATACGTTAAATTGCGTTCCTACTACCTCTACGTCCACATTAGCAGAGTGTACTGTAAACTTTACCAAGCCTTTTCTTTCTTTATCTATTCGCTTTTCCACTTCAAAAAATGCTTCTCCTTTGAGCCAAACCTCTCGGTTTCTTCCCTTTTCCCAATTTTTAGCAAAGGTTAGGGTAGAGTTACTATTAAGCGTAACTTTTGAACCATCTGGTAGGGTAAGGTTTTGTATTTCTCCGTAAGCAGTCTGATAGGTCGTATTTCCTAAATAATTGGAAATAATAAAATAAACTAAGGCGCTTAGCGTAAACAATACAAGTAAACCTGCCGCAATTCTTCTTGCCTGCTGCGTGGATAGGGCGAGGACTTTGCGTTTTTCAGTATTTCTTGTAACTGTAAGTACGGTCTGCTTTTGATTGCGAAGATTCGCTTGCAATCTTGCTATCGCTTCTTGGGTCTCTTGGGCGTACTTCTCAGCATGTTTGTTAGGAACAAGAGAACGCAATAAGGTAATTGCTTCCTTTATAGAAGCTTGTTTTTCAGGATACTTTTCTAAAAACTTCTCCCAAAATACCTCGGCTTCCTTGTTTTCTTTGAAAACCCATTGCTGAAAAGACTCATCTGCGGCAAAATCTTCCGTCAGGTATGTAAGATATTTCTCCATTGGCTTTCCTCTTATAAATTTTAATTTTGTTATTAAGAGGAAAGCAAGGGAATTTTCTAATCAAAATATTTAAGATTTTTTATAAATTTTTTACTGCTTGTCTATTTTTTTGAAATAAATGCTTTTTTCCGTGATGATACCTAAAATATAAATCCCTGATGGCAAGGTAGATAAATCAAGTTTTTCTACAAATTGAGAGGTATCTTGTACGGAGATATTTCTTTGAATTATTGCTTGACCTGCCAAATTTGTTAGACGCAAGGTAACAGTTTTTCCTACATTTTCTTCTGCTAAAGCAAGGGTTATTTCGTCTTGGGTAGGATTAGGAAAAACTAATAGCTTTTTATTAAATTCCTCACTATCAATGCCTAAGACTATAGAAGGTCTGGCAGTTACAGTATTGCTTCTTGGACTATTGCCAAAGTTGCTTACGGCTACTATATAAAAATAATAAGTAGAACCATTTTTCAAGTTACGGATAAGAGCAGTATTAGACTGAGTAGTGCCAATAAGTTCAGCAGGTTTGTTTGCGGTAAAGGAGTAAATCTCATAAGTAAATGCCAAAGGTTCTTTATTAGGTTGCCAAAAAAGTAGTACCTCTTTACTTCCTGTTTGGACAAAAATAAAGGGTGCTTCGATAGGGCAGGCTTGTAAGCTATACGCACCCACGTCTATTTTCTGGCGTTTTCTTCCTAAAATATCCGTTTCTGGAGTATTGCCATCTTTTACCCCCCTTCCAACGGCTGGGTTTGCGCCGCTTCCGTCATAACACAGTAGTTCAAAGTTATTTGCTTCTGCATTGATAAACAGAGGCTTAGTCTGATTTTGGTCAGTATTTTCTTTCAAAAAATCTATAGCAGTAAGGTCGCTACTAAGGTTGCCTCCCTTACTTGTGAAAAGTGAATTTGTTGCCACTGAAAAATTCCCCCTTAATAGATGAGGATTTGACAAAATAGTATTTTGTAGAGTAGTGTTAGCATTGCTTGCCAAATTGAGAGCAGAAGCGTTATTATTCTCCTCGCTCAATGAAGGTTTAGGGTTAGCCTTATTATTAGCAAGGGTAACATTGATTAAGTTTAGTGTTCCTGCGTTATGGATTCCTGCACCTGCGTTGGAGGCTAAGTTATTCCCTATCAAAGTATTTGTTAGGTTAGCACTTCCATTTGCCTCTATCCAAATTCCGCCACCTATTTGCCCAAAGCGAGTAGTATTATCGTTATTAGCATTAGACATATTACTGATAATCATAGAGTTAATTACTTCTAACTGGGTATTAGCGGCTACTGCAACTCCGCCTCCCAAAGGGGCTTGATTCTGCTGGATTCGCATATTTTCCAAGGTTAGTCTGCCTTTGGATAGTCTAATTCCACCTCCCCCCGAATTAAATGCAGAGTTTGCCAAAGGAGAAAGGAAACCGTTTAAAATAGTTAAACCACTGATTTTTACAGGATTAATGCTACTATTTTCTATATTAAAAATTCTAAAACTCCTTTCTGATTCTCTTTTGATACTTACTCGCCCTAAGCCAGAAATATTGAGGCTTCTACGAATAGGCAACTCAGCGGTACTTATCACGATTGTATTAACATCAGAAGCAAAGGTAATATTGGTATCCTCGGGGGCGCAAGTAATAGCCTCTCTCAGAGAACCTACCCCCGTATCATTGCTATTTTGGACAATAAAATTTTGTGTAGCAGGTGCTTGTCCTGTGAACTCAACTGCTCCTCTATCTCCTACTCCTACCCTACTATTGCCCAAGACATCTGTAGCCGGAAAAACACCTACCCCTGTATTAATAGCGGGACTACAATAAGCAGGCGTAAAAAGTAACAAACGAGGGTCAGTATTTTGTAAATCAGAGGTTTGCATAGTAAAAGGGCTATTCCCCAAAGTGATATTTCCCCCTTGTGAGCTAATCATGCCCCCGAACGCATTACTAATACTTCCTTCGTGATTAATAATCGTATTTTGTATTGTTAAGTTACTTGCTAAGTTTCTAATGCCAACTCTATCGCTTGCGGCGCTGTTGTCAGTAATGGTACAGTTTTGCAAAGTAAGATTGGCGGTGGCAAAAAATCCATTTTGAATAGTAGCCCCATTTTCAGGATTGGAAGTATTAAAAGCCAATACGCAATTAATTAAGTTTATCGTACCACTTCGGTTTTCAAAGCCATTCTGGACTGCCCCTCCTGTACCGCCCGAGGTATTTTCCAAAATAAAGCAATTTCTCAAAGTTAATGTCCCTGTATTTAAAACTGCTCCCCCAAAGTCTGCAACCCCTCCATTTTGCAGAGTCAAATTATTCATATTCACCACTATATTGTTGATAGCAAGGTTTTGCGTACCTTTGGTAACTCTGAATAATCGGAAAGGTTCAGAACTATTTCTTTTGATAATGACGGTATGATTGCCTGAGCCACCATCTATGTTTAAGTCTTTTTCTATCCACAGCGAAGAGTTTAACAAAACTTCTTTGACATGAGGCGCAAAGGTAATAGTAGAAGCAGGACATGCCCGTGCAATTGCCTCTCTTAGAGAACCTTGTCCGCTATCATTCCCATTGGTAACGATTTGATTGGTATTTTCTGTAAGCGTATAGTTCAAAGCGATGGCGGGTTCTCCTACAACTGCTCCTGAGCGTGTCCTCACGGTGTACCAATAAGTTTTTCCTATTTGTAGATTCCGAGTATCAGTAGTAGAGGTAGCTATTACGGGCGAATTGGGCAAAGGAATTAAATTTCCATTGCTCATATCTATTTCAAAGACATCATAAGCTGTCGCTCCCGGAACTGCCGTCCAAGAAAGTTGGACATTTCCGCAACCTGTAATATTAAAGGAAGCAGGAGTGCGTACAATGCTAAAATTTCCTGTTTCAGCTATAATGTTAGGTGAAAAAGCCCCACTGACTCTCAATCGGACTTGATTATTAGGCGTAATATTGGGTGTAAGCCAGTTGATAGAAGTAGCAGGTGTATTTACTGTGCCGATGGTTGTCCAAGTTGCTCCGCCATCTAAGGAATATTCTACTAACTGTACTCCGCTTGCACCTGCCTGCTGCCAATACACTGTTTGTGTTATATTTGGACGAAGTATGTCCCCTGCTTGTGGGTAAGTAATTTCTCTGTAAAAAGGATTAACAGTCCAAGTAATCACATAGCTTTGGTCGCCCTGTGGAACGAACGCACCCAGTACTACAATAGTATAATTCCCTGCCATAGGATTAGCAATAGTTACTTGCTCTATATTATTTACATTGTCTATTTGCCTTGTAGCCAAAGCATTAGGACTATTGGGATTAAGTACCCAAGGAAGAAATACCGTACCGTCGGGAGCTATTACTTGCAGATTAAGGTTATTGACCAAAGCAGTGGAGGCGTTCTGCAAGGCTTCAGGGTCTATCCAAGTAAGCATGACTTTTACCTCGGCAGTATTAGGAGCAACAGCGATAGTACGACTAATGCGCTGACCTTGTGTAATGGCTCTTCTTTCAAATCTGTTTTCTTCTAAGGCTTTTATCGCATTGATGCCGTTCAACCTACCAAAACCTGTTTTATAGTCAGGAAGGGCATTGCCTATGTCGTCTGCATTGTTGCAAAGTAAGGCTTTAACAAGGTCAGAAGTAGGATTAACATTGCTATACAACTGCCTATACCTTTCATAAAGCAAAGTAGCTATCCCTGAAACGCTTGGTGTTGCCATAGAAGTACCACTTTTTGTAGAATATTGATTATCAAAACTTAAAGAAGTTACATTTTCTCCTATGGCGGCGATGTCAGGTTTGATTCTTCCGTCTCTCGCAGGTCCGAAGCTGCTTGTAGAAGAAATATTGTCTAAGGCATCTACATTGCCTACGATAATGGCATTTTTCGTAACATCAGTAATCGTAGTAAAGCCACCTGCGCAAACGGACTGATAATTCCCTGCTGAAACACATTGAGTTAGAAAGGGATAGGCTCTTGCTAACATATCTCGTCTTCTTGCTCTGGCAGGATAATTAGACAAACCTGCACAAGCACTGACAGCAGGACCGAAAGAGTTTTGCGTAATAACTACGCCGTTAGATGGGTTAAATTCATCTATTGCTGTCAAAACCTCTGTTTCTATCGTCCTATTAGAGTTAATTCTATTGGGATTATTGTCGCCAAAGCTATAAGAAAACAAAGTAGCTTTGGGTGCAAGTCCTTGATTAGCAGGATTAATGAACCCCGCTCCCGCCAATGTCCCTGCTACGTGATTGCCGTGGTCGGTTTCATTAGGGTCCGTGAGGTCATTATAAATTTCCTTATTGACTACCCTATTGCCCAAATCCACATGAGGTCTTAATATTCCGTCCCAAACCCCTACAATGACTCCATTGCCTAAGAGATTTCGCGGGGTATTGCCTAAGATGTTAGCCGTATGTCTATTGCGACTTACTCTATTGTTATGAATTTCTAAGGGGCTTTCTGCCATGCTTATAAACTGTACCCAAGGCGATTGTGCTAAGTTATATAACTGACTTTGAGGTAGATAAGCAGAAATCTGTTGGAAAAAATTGCTCTTTTCTTTGATAGTTCCGTGTAGTTTTTTGATTTCCTCAGCTACTTCGTCTATTCCCTCGGCAGAAAGTAGGGAAATATCTACACTCACTAAGTCTTTCCCAATTTTTGCATATTCAGGAATAAATTTACTTGTAAGTTCAGGCGTAACTTTTGCGTTAAGCGGTAGTTCTACAAAAGCCCTAATTTGTAATTCTTGCTTTTGTTTTTCAGAAAGTTGAGTAGGCACAAGGGCAGTAAAGGCATTATCAGGCAGATAATCTATCAGTTCAATACCACTTGCTTTGATTTGTTTCCTTTGTACTTCAGTAGGCAGTTTTTCAAACTGAACAACCAACGGATATTTTTTTTCCAACAACTTGCTTTTTAGTTGCTTATCTTTAATAGCCTTGCTTTTCAAAAACTCCACTGAGTTGGGTTTGATGCTCCATTCTCCCGTTTGGAGGCGCAGTTTGTAATCAGTCTGAGCAGGATTCTGTGCAAAAATTGCCGAAGAGCAAACTAATAGTAGGATAGCAACAAAAATGATTGGTAATGAGATTTGTCGTAACATAAGGAATTGCAGGATTTTAGGTTTATCTATCAAAGATAAGCGAAACTACCTAAAAAACTATATGAACTAATTAAAATTTTAATGCTTCTCCTTATATTTACCTCAATACATAAGTTACTATGAAAAACTTAACAACGCCTTACTTTTCAGATAATTTAACAGTTCTAAAATAATGATTCATACATGAAGTTTTTAATTTTGACGCATATTTTCCATTTAAAACAACACTTCGTATGAAAAAAAATTTATTCTTTCTTGTATTGGCTTGTTGCTTTGTGTCTGTTGCCTTGGCACAAAGTAAATTAGTAGAAAAAGTAAGTAAAAAAGGCAGCGAAATCGTGATTCCTTATGAAAAGCACGTCTTATCTAATGGATTAACTGTAATCATTCACGAAGACCACTCTGACCCTATCGTACACGTGGACGTAACCTACCATGTAGGCTCGGCAAGAGAAGAAATCAAAAAGTCAGGATTTGCTCATTTCTTCGAGCATATGATGTTCCAAGGCTCTGATAATGTGGCAGATGAAGAGCATTTCAAAATTGTTACTGAGTCTGGTGGAACGCTGAACGGTACAACTAACCGCGACAGAACCAACTACTTTGAAACCTTGCCCTCCAATCAATTGGAAGTAGCCCTATGGTTAGAAGCAGACAGAATGGGCTTTTTGTTAGATGCTGTTACTCAAAAGAAATTTGAAGTACAGCGCGCTACAGTCAAAAACGAAAGAGGACAAAACTATGATAATCGCCCTTATGGATTGGCAGGAGAATATGCCGCAAAAAACCTGTATCCCTATGGACATCCCTACTCTTGGCTTACGATTGGGTATGTAGAAGACTTAGACAGGGTAGATGTAAATGATTTGAAAAACTTTTTCTTGCGCTGGTACGGACCTAACAATGCTGTTCTGACCGTAGGCGGCGATGTAAACCCCAAAGAAGTCTTAAAATTAGCAGAAAAGTACTTCGGCTCTATCCCCAGAGGTCCCGAAGTGCAAGACATGAAATTGCCTTTGGTTAGTTTGGACAAAGACCGCTATGTTTCTTACCAAGACAACTACATTCGCTTTCCTATGCTAAGAGTGGTTTTCCCTACTGTCCCCGCTACTCACCCTGACGCAACAGCCCTTAGCTGTTTGGCTGAGATTATCGGGCAAGGACGCAATTCTATTTTCTTTGAAAAATTTACCAAAACGCAAAAAGCAGCACAGGCAAGTATTTTCAATAGCACCTCTGAATTGGCAGGCGAATTTACAGCAACGATTGTCCCTTTCCCCGGACAGAAATTGGCAGAGATGGAAAAAATACTGCGTGAATCTTTTGAGGAATTTGAGAAAAGAGGCGTTTCCGACGAGGCTCTGCTGAGATTCAAGGCAAGTGAAGAATCTTCTATCATCAATAGCTTGCAAAGCGTAGCAGGTAAGGTTTCTCAGTTGGCATATTTTCAAACTTTCTTCAAATCTCCCAATCAAATCGGAAAAAGATTGGCAGAAGTTCAAAATTTGAAAAAAGAAGATGTCTTGCGTGTGTATAACCAATACATCAAAGGCAAGGGAGCTGTGATTTTGAGCATTTACCCCAAAGATGCCAAAGATGTAGCGGCGGAGGACAACTACACCATAGATGAGTCTAACTACAAAGCCCCTAACTACGGCTATGATGGGTTGAAATACAACAAAGCCAAAGACAATTTTGACAGGAGCAAAAGACCTGCAAGCGGAGCCAATCCTGTGGTCAAAGTACCTGACGTTTGGAAAAAAGATTTTGCCAATGGCATGAAATTAATCGGGACAAAAAATGACGAACTTCCTACTGTTACGCTGAGAATGAGCATCAAAGGAGGGCATCTGCACTCTGCTAATGACATGAGCAAAGCGGGCATCGCAGGCATGACAGCTCAAATGCTCAATGAAAGTACACAGAATTATTCTTCTGAAGCAATTAGCTCAGAATTAGACAAATTAGGTAGTAGTATTTCTTTT
>Ga0272446_1006943_pt1 | contig 11517 bp, 11 predicted proteins | sample YNPCB0061_FD_194587 | JGI IMG/M metagenome (GOLD analysis project Ga0272446, IMG submission 194587) | Hot spring microbial mat communities from Yellowstone National Park, WY, United States - YNP-CB-006-1 | ecosystem: Environmental > Aquatic > Thermal springs > Hot (42-90C) > Sediment | place...
GCCATCTGGTCGGTGATGTCACGCAGGTAGCGGGCCTGGAACCCGATCTCGATCGGCGTGGCGTCGTACTCGACGCGGTCTGCGTCGATCTCCTCGCTCGCGGTGCCCTGCTCGGGGCTCGCGGCGGAGAGGGTGAGGCCCTGCCTGGCGATCGCCATCTTCACCGGGCGGGAGCGCTCGGAGCTGATCGCGGCGACGCGGTCCACCGCTTCGGCGAAGTCCTTCTTGGCGATGCGGAGCAGCTTGTCGTTGTCGCGCGGGATCACCCGGTCGTAGTCGGGGAAGGTGCCGTCGATCAGCTTGGAGGTCAGCGTCACCGGCCCGAAGCTGAAGCGGATCTTGGTGTCGGAGAGCGCGATCTCGACGAGGTCCTGGCCCGGCACGTCGTCGAGCAGCTTGCGCAGTTCGAGCACCGCCTTGCGCGGCACGATCACGCCCGGCATGCCGGAGGCGCCCTCTGGCAGGTCCTCCTCGACGCGGGCGAGGCGGTGGCCATCGGTCGCGACCGCGCGCAGCACCGGCACGCCCTCGCTCTCCGCGACATGGAGATAGATGCCGTTGAGGTAGTAGCGCGTCTCCTCGGTGGAGATCGCGAAGCGGGTGCGGTCGATGAGGTCGCGCAGGGTTCCGGCCTTGAGGCCGAAGCGGTGCGGCAGCGTTCCCTCCTGCAGCGCCGGGAAATCCTCCACCGGCAGGCAGACGAGCGAGGTGGCGTAGCGTCCGGAGCGGAGCGCGAGCTGCGCGTCGCCGCCCGGATGGTCGAGCTCCACCGTCGCGCCCTCGGGCAGCTTGCGCACGATCTCGTAGAGGGTCGCGGCCGGGGCGGTGGTCGCCCCCTGCTTCAGGATGTCGGCCGGCACCTGCTCGACGGCGGCGATCTCCATGTCGGTCGCGGCCAGGGTCAATGCCCCGTCCTTCGCGCGCAAGAGCACGTTGGCAAGGATCGGGATGGTGTTGCGCCGCTCCACCACGTTCTGGACGTGCGAGAGCGCCTTCATCAGCGCGGAGCGTTCGACCTTGATCTTCATGGATGACCCCGAAGCCTCGTTCACGTCGTGTCAGGCGGTGCGGACGGCGCGCCCCGAAGCGGCAGGACTCCGGCACAGGACTCCGGCAAGGACCCGACTCGGGGGCGCGGACTATAGCAACCGCGTCCGCGGGGGTTAAGCGAGCCGGAGCTGCCCCGCCGTCGGCTCAGCCGTTCGCGGCCCGGAGCGCCCGGTCGAGATCGGCGAAGAGGTCCTCGGGGTCCTCGATGCCGGTCGAGAGCCTGAGCAGGTCGGGCGGGCAGGGCGTGCCCTCGCCCTCGATCGAGGCGCGGTGCTCGATCAGGCTCTCGACGCCGCCGAGCGACGTCGCCCGCTTCCAGAGCCCGACCCGGGCGGCGGTGCCGATGGCCGCCCGCTCTCCCCCCTTCACGCGGATGCTCAGCATGCCGCCGAAGCCGCCCGCCATTTGCCGCCGCGCCACCGCGTGCTGTGGGTGCGAGGCAAGCCCCGGGTAGAGCACCTCGGCCACCGCCGGGTGGGCGGAGAACCGCTCCGCCAGCGCCATCGCCGAGGCCGAGGCGGCGGCGACGCGCAGCGGCAGGGTGCGCATGCCGCGGATCAGCAGGAACGCCTCGAGCGGACCGAGGATCTGGCCGAGCGCGGAGCGGTTCTTCTTGACGCGGTCCCACAGCGGCCCGTGCGAGCGGGTCGCTAGCGCTCCGGCCACCACGTCGGAATGCCCGGCGAGATACTTGGTCGCGGCGTGCATCACGATGTCTGCGCCATGCTCGAGCGGGCGCGTCAGCATCGGCGTGGCGCAGGTGCTGTCGACGGCGAGCGCCGCGCCCGCCGCGTGCGCGATCTCCGCCGCCGCCGCGATGTCGGTGACCGGCCACAGCGGGTTGGCCGGCGTCTCGACCCAGACGAGCGTCGTCGCGCCAGGGCGGATCGCCGCCCGGAGCGCCCCGAGATCGGCCATGTCCACGAGATCGACGGCGAGGCCCCAGCGCGTCGCCTCCGTCATCAGCCAGTTGCGCAGCGACCAGTACATCACCTTCGGCGCGACGACGTGATCGCCCGGCGACAGCGCGAGGAACACCGCTGTCGCGGCCGACATGCCCGAGCCGAGCACGAGCGCCTCAGACGCGCCCTCGAGCGCGGCGATCACGGCTTCCGCCTCGCGCACCGTCGGGTTGTCGGGGCGGCCGTATACGTTGCCGGAGCGATACCGGTTGTCGGGGTCGCGCAGGTAGGTGGTGGCGAGGTGGATCGGCGGCACGACGGCGCGGCTCGCCTCGTCGATGTGGCCGAGCGCCTGGGCGGCGAGCGTGCGCGGCGACCACCGCCGGGGCGTCGCTGTGTCGTCGGTCATGGGCGTCGTTCCTCGCGATGCGTCGGGGTGCCGTCGGGAAGCCGTCAGAGATGAAGCCGTCAGAGATCACGCCGTCAGAGATGCCGGCCGCGCTCGAGGGTCTCGAGTGGAGGGCCGCCGTTGTAGCCGATGCCTGGCGGCAGGGATGGCGCATGCATGCGGTGGTCACGATCATGGATGAATGATCGCCATACAAGACGGCAACGCAGGCCTCGATCCGCCCGCCGCCCGACCGAAGGCCGCGGGAGGGGCCTGCGCCGGCCGACTGCGCCTTCGAGAACCCCTCCGGAACCGAGGCCGCGCGCTACCTCGTCGCGCTCGCCCGCCGCTGAGCCGATGCGCAGCCGGCTCAGCTCTCCAGCATCCGCCGCAAGAGCTCGACATCCTCGGCGAAGGCGGCGTCGCGCTGCATCAGGTCGGCGATGCGCGAGCAGGCATGCATCACCGTCGTATGGTCGCGATTGCCGAACTTGCGCCCGATCTCGGGAAGCGACCGAGAGGTGAGCTGCTTGGCGAGATACATCGCCACCTGGCGCGGCCGCGCCACCGCGCGCGCGCGGCGGGCCGAGGACATGTCGGTCAGCCGGATGTTGTAGTGCTCGGCGACGCGCTTCTGGATCTCCTCGATCGTCACGCGCCGGTCCTGCGCGCGCAGGACGTCGTGCAGCACCTCCTGGGTGCTCTCGAGCGTGATCGGGCGGCCGACGAGCTGGCCGTGCGCGACGACGCGGTTGAGCGCGCCCTCGAGCTCGCGCACGTTCGTCGTGATCTTGTGGGCGAGGAACTCCATCACCTTCTGCGGCACGACCATGCCGGCGAGGGCGGCCTTGGCCTGCAGGATGCCGATGCGGAGCTCGTAGGTGGTGGCGTGGATGTCGGCCACCATGCCGCAGCCGAGCCGCGTGCGCAGCCGCGCGTCGAGCTCGGAGAGGTCCGACGGCGACTTGTCGGCCGAGACGACGATCTGCTTGCCGGCATCGACGAGCGCGTTGAAGGTGTGGAAGAACTCCTCCTGGGTGTTCTCCTTGCCGATGAGGAACTGCAGGTCGTCGACCATCAGCACGTCGACCGACCGGAGCTGCTCCTTGAACTCGACGGTGTTCTGCGAGCGGATCGCCGAGATGAAGCGGTACATGAACTTCTCGGCCGACATGTAGGCGACGACGCGGCGCGGGCTGCGGTCGCGGATCGCCCAGGCGATGGCATGCATCAGGTGCGTCTTGCCAAGGCCCACGCCGCCGTAGAGGAACAGCGGGTTGAAGCCGGGCTGTGGCCGGTCGCTGTCGGCGACGCGGCGGGCGCAGGCATAGGCGAACTCGTTCGGCTTGCCGACCACGAAGGTCGAGAAGGTGAAGCGCGGATCGACGGTGCCTGCGAATTCGGCGCGCGCGGCGTCCTCGCGCAGCGTCACCGCCTCGCCGTTGACGATCGCGGCGGCCGGCCCGTGCGTCGCAGCGGCAGGGCTCACCTCGCCCGCGAGACCGTCATGGGCGGCTGCGCCGATGCGCAGCGCGATGCGCCGGATGTTCGGGTTCTCCGCGCCCCAGAGGCTGCGCAGGCGCTCCCCGTAGTGGCTTCTCACCCAGTCGCGCAGGAACCGCGTGGGCAGGACGATGACGACCTCGTCCTGGTCGACGTCGGCGAGCGTCATCTGCTTGAGCCAGGTGCGGTATTCCACCTCGCCGACCTCCTCGCGAAGTCGGCCGCGCACGCGCGCCCACTGGGCTCCAAGCTCTCCGTCCAACCGACGCACCAGCCTCCGCCCCGCCTCTCCTGAGCGCCCCCGATCGGCTTGAGGGTGGTGCCTCGCCCGCCTTTCACCGCGGCCGGCAGGACCCTCGCCTGGGCTACTTTCTACGAATAGCGGCGGGGGGAATGCAAATGATTATTTGCGATGATGTTACGGATAAAAGACAAAGCCTAAGTAGTTGTTGCCCTGTACTTGGCTTTGACTTGAGCGATTCTTTCCGGCCTCGGCCGGTCGATTGACGCTCGGGTGGCCCGCAGGCCTATCCGGCAGCGGAACGATCAGGCCGCCGCCGCAGCCTTCACGCGGCGCGCGAGGCGCGACAGCTTGCGCGCGACGAGATTGCGGTGCACGAGCCCCTTGGACGCCGCGCGCATCAGCTCCGGCTGCAGCGCACGCAGCGCGGCGCGCGCCTCGTCGGCCGCACCCGCGCCGATCGCCGCCTCGACCTTCTTCACGAACGTGCGCAGCCGCGACATGTCGGACCGGTTGCGCGCGGTGCGGCGCGCGGTCTGGCGGATGCGCTTCTTCGCCGATGCGGTGTTGGCCATATCCGATCACGTCCCACAACAAGGAATGACACCGCGAAGCAGGGCTCCGCGGCGAGGGGCGGGTAGGTACACCCCTGCCCGGAGCGCGTCAAGCCGCGCCGGCGCCGCGCGATGATGATGGACGCCCCGCGTCACCGGTGCACGAAGGTCGGCTTCCGCTTCTCCGCGAACGCAGCCATGCCCTCGGCGCGGTCGGCCAGCGCGAAGCAGGACTGGAACACGCGGCGCTCAAGGCGCACGCCCTCGGCGAGCGTGGTCTCGAAGGCGGCGTTCACGGCCTCCTTCGCCATCGCGACCACAGGGCGGCTCAGCGAGGCGATCCTCTCAGCCACCTTCACCGCCTCTGCCACGAGCTCGGCCGCGGGAACGATGCGCGCGACGAGGCCCGCTCGCTCCGCCTCGGCCGCGTCCATCATCCGCCCCGTCAGGATCATCTCCATCGCCTTCGACTTGCCGATAGCGCGCGTCAGCCGCTGCGTGCCGCCAGCGCCGGGGATGATGCCGAGGGTGATCTCGGGCTGTCCGAACTTCGCGGTGTCGGCGGCGATGATGAGGTCGCACATCATCGCAAGCTCGCAGCCGCCGCCGAGCGCGAAGCCCGCGACGGCGGCGATCACCGGCTTCCTGATCTCGAGCACCGTCTCCCAGCGGTTGCCGATGAAGTCGTCGGCCACGACCTCGGCGAAGCCCTTGTCCTTCATCTCCTTGATGTCGGCGCCCGCGGCGAAGGCCCTCTCGCTGCCGGTGAGGACGATCGCGCCGACCGCATCGTCGGCGTCGAACGCGCGAAGTGCTGCGCCGAGCTCGACCATCAGCGCGTCGCAGAGCGCGTTCAGCGCCTGCGGGCGGTTCAGCGTGACGAGGCCGACCGCGCCGCGCGTCTCGACCAGGATGTGCTCAGGCATCGGCGTTGCGTTCCTTCATCATGGCTCTGGCCTCATGGCTCTCGCGTGTCGTCCGGTATCCTGCATCGCAGCAGTGCGCGTCAACGCTGGGTGCGCGGGCAGGCGAAGGTGCTGCGCCCGGCCTGCGCGAACACGGCGATGCCGGCGCAGGCAGCCCGGCCCGGGCAGCGCTCGCACGGCTCGCCGGCCCGGCCATACACCTTCCAGGCATGCTGGAAATAGCCGAGCTCCCCGTTGGCCTGGCGGTAGTCGCGCAGCGAGGAGCCGCCGGCGGCGATTGCCTCCGCAAGCGTCTCCCTGATCGCGGGGACGAGGCGGCGTGCGCGCGCGCCGGCCACCGTATGCGCCGACCGCCGGGGAGAGATGCGCGCGCGGAAGAGCGCCTCGCAGACATAGATGTTGCCGAGCCCCGCCACCGTTCGCTGGTCGAGCAGCGCGGCCTTGATCGGCGCCCGCCGCCCCTCGAGCGCGGCCGACAGGACCTCAGGCGTGAAAGCCTCGTCGAGCGGCTCCGGCCCGAGCCCCGCGAGCCGCGGGTGCGACGCCTCCTCCCCGGTGCGCACGAGGTCGAGGCTGCCGAAGCGGCGCGGGTCGACGAAGCCGGCGCGCCAGCCCTCGTCGGTCTCGAACACCACATGCTCGTGCAGAGGCGGCGGGACGTTCGAGCCAGGCGGCGAGAGCTCGATCCGCCCGCTCATGCCGAGATGCAGAAGCAGCGTCAGCCCACCCTCGAGGCGCATCAGGATGTACTTCGCACGCCGCGCGAGGCCGAGGACGCGGCGGCCGGAGACGGGGGCGAGATCGGGCAGCCTCCAGCGGAGATCGGCGCGCGAGGCCGCCACGCGACGCAGCACGCGGCCGTCGAGCCGCGCGGCGAGGCCACGCATCACCGTCTCCACCTCTGGCAGCTCTGGCATCCGCCTCCCCCTCGCCCGGCGCGCTGCGGGAGGCTAGTCTCGGCGCCGATGACCGACAACGCCACCACCGACCTGACGCATTTCGGCTTCCGCACCGTGCCGCGCGCCGAGAAGAAGGCGCTCGTCCGCGGCGTGTTCGACGGCGTGGCGCGGCGCTACGACCTGATGAACGACCTGATGAGCCTCGGCGTGCACCGGCTCTGGAAGCGCGCCTTCCTCGCCCAGCTCGCGCCGCGCCCGTCGATGCGGCTGCTCGACCTCGCCGGCGGCACGGGCGACATCGCCTTCGGCGCGCTCGAGCGCGGCGCGGGGTTCGTCGTGCTCTCCGACATCAACGCCGCCATGCTCGCCGTGGCGCAGGACAGGGCGATGGAGCGGGCACTCGCCGGCCGGCTGGCGCTGCTCTGCGCCGATGCCGAGCGGCTTCCCCTGCCGGACCGCGCGGTCAACGCCGTCACCATCGCCTTCGGCCTGCGCAACTGCACCGACATCCCCGCCGTGCTCGCCGAGGCCCGGCGCGTGCTCGCGCCGGGCGGCAGGTTCCTCTGCCTCGAGTTCAGCCGCGTGACGGTCGCCCCGCTCGCGCCGATCTACGATGCCTATTCGTTCCGCGTGCTGCCCGCGCTCGGCCGCACGGTGGCGCGCGACGAGGAGGCCTATCGCTATCTCGCCGAGAGCATCCGCAGGTTCCCGCCCCAGGAGGAGCTTGCGGCGCTGATGCGCGGCGCCGGCTTCGCGCGCGTCTCCTGGCGCGACCTCTCGGGCGGCATCGCTGCCATCCACTCCGGCTGGCGCCTCTGAGCGCCTCGCCCGGCCGATGACGCTCTCCGGCAAGCGGCTGCTGCTGATCGTCTCCGGGTCGGTCGCCGCCTACAAGGCGCTCGAGCTCGCCCGCCTCGCGGGCAAGGAGGGCGCTTCGGTGACGGGGCTGCTGACGGCGGCGGGCGCGCGCTTCGTCACGCCGCATGCGCTCGCAGCGATCACGGGAACCCGCGTGTTCGGCGATCTCTGGTCGCTCGAGGAGGAGACGCATGCCGGCCACATCCGCCTCGCGCGCGACCATGATGCGATCGTCGTCGCCCCTGCCTCTGCCGACCTGATCGCGAGGATGGCGCTCGGGCTGGCAGACGACCTCGCCTCGACGGTGCTGCTCGCGACCACCCGCCCGGTGCTGGTCGCGCCGGCGATGAACCCGACGATGTGGGCGCACCCCGCCACACAGGGCCATGTGGCGACGCTCGCGGCGCGCGGCGTGCGCTTCGCCGGGCCCGACAGCGGTGCGATGGCCGAACCCGAGAGCGGGCCGGGCCGGCTCGCCGAGCCGCCGGCCATCCTCGAGGCGCTCCGCGTCCTCTTCGCCGGCGGGCCGCTTGCCGGCCGCCACGCGCTGGTGACGAGCGGGCCGACCTGGGAGCCGCTCGACCCCATCCGCTTCCTCGCCAACCGCTCCTCCGGCCGGCAGGGCCACGCGATCGCCGCCGCGCTCGCCGGACGCGGCGCGCGCGTCACCCTCGTCTCCGGCCCGGTCTCGGTGCCCGATCCTCCGGGCGTCACGGTCGCGAAGGTCGAGACCGCGCGCGAGATGCTCGCCGCCTGCGAGGCGGCCCTGCCGGCAGACATCGCCGTCTGCGCCGCCGCGGTGGCCGACTGGCGGCCGGCCGAGTCCGGCGCGCTCAAGATCAAGAAGGTCGCCGGAGAGTCGCCGCCGTCGATCGCGCTTGCCGAGAATCCCGACATCCTCGCCAGCCTCTCCGTTCCGGGGCCGCGTCGGCCCGCCCTGGTCATCGGTTTCGCCGCCGAGACGAACGACGTCCTCGCCCATGCCGAGGCCAAGCGGCTGCGCAAGGGCTGCGACTGGATCGTCGCCAACGACGTCTCTGGCGACGTGATGGGCGGTGCCGAGAACGAGGTGCACCTGGTGACGCCCGACGGGGCCGAGCACTGGCCGAGGCTCGCCAAGGAAGCCGTGGCGTCGCGGCTGGCGGACCGCATCGCCGCGGCCTTCGCATGATCCGCATCGCCGTCACCCGCCTTCCCCACGCGGCGGGCCTTCCGCTGCCAGCCTACGCGACGGCGCACGCCGCCGGGATGGACCTGCTCGCGGCGGTGGCGGAGCCGGTGACGCTCAAGCCCGGCGCGCGCGCGCTGATCCCGACCGGCATCGCCATCGCCCTGCCGCCGGGCTTCGAGGCGCAGGTGCGCGCGCGCTCCGGCCTCGCGCTCCACCACGGCATCGGCGTCCTGAACGCACCAGGCACGATCGACGCCGACTATCGCGGCGAGGTCGGCGTGATCCTCGTCAACCACGGCAAGGCGCCCTTCACCGTCGAGCGCGGCTCCCGCATCGCCCAGCTCGTGATCACCCGGCACGAGACGGCTGCGTGGGACGAGGTCGAGCGCCTGCCCGAGAGCGGCCGCGGTGCCGGCGGCTTCGGCTCGACCGGTACGCGGTAGCCCGGCGTTGGTGCCGCCGCGGCGGCGTGCCATATGACGGCGATGGACTTCACCGAGGACCAGATCCGGCGCTATGCGCGCCACATCCTGCTGCCCGAGGTCGGCGCGGAGGGGCAGGCGCGGCTCAGCCGTTCGCGCGTGCTCGTGATCGGCGCGGGCGGGCTCGGCTCGCCCGTCGCGCTCTATCTCGCCGCCGCGGGCATCGGCACGGTCGGCCTCGTCGATGACGACGTGGTCGATCTCTCCAACCTGCAGCGGCAGATCGCCCACGCCACGGCGCGCATCGGCATGCCGAAGGTCGCCTCCGCCGCGGAGGCGATGCGGGCGCTGAACCCCGAGGTGCGCGTCGAGGCGCACGCGACCAGGCTCACGGCGGCGAACGCGCTCGACCTCGTCTCGGCCTACGATCTCGTCTGCGACGGATCGGACAACTTCGCCACCCGGTTCCTGGTGGCGGACGCCTGCCATCTGGCCGGCCGCACCCTCGTCTCGGCGGCGGTTCTGCGTTTCGAGGGGCAGCTCTCGACCTTCCGCAGCCACCGCGGCGGCGAGCCCTGCTACCGCTGCCTCCATCCCGCGCCGCCCCCCGAGGGCCTCGTTCCCAGCTGCGCCGAGGCCGGCGTGTTCGGCGCCGTCACCGGCGTTCTCGGCACGCTTCAGGCGACCGAGGCGCTGAAGGAGATCCTCGGGATCGGCGAGAGCATGAGCGGGCGGCTCTTGCTGTGGGACGCGCTCGCCGCGCGCTTCCGCACCGTGCGGCTGCGCCCCGACCCTGCCTGCGCGCTCTGCGGCCCCGCCGCGACCATCCACGACCTTTCCGCTCACGAGACGAGCGCCTCTCCCACCTGCACGGTCCCCGCATGAGCCTGTTCGATCCTCTTCCGCTGCCGCCCGAGCTGGTCGGGCGCGAGCCCGCGCCGCTCGGCATCCTCTTGATCAGCGGCACCTACGAGCGCGCGCACTACGCGCTGATGATGGCCACCGCCGCGGCCGCGACCGCCCGCCCCGTGGTGCTGTTCGCCACCAACGCAGGCGTGCGGGCCTTCCTCGCCGCCCGGCCCGACGGAACCCCGGGCTGGACCACGCTCGCCCATTACGGCGGCGCGGCGAAGCGGGACGAGGAGCTGCGCGGGCGCGGCGTCGCCGGGTTCGGCGAGCTGCTCGCCTCCGCGAAGGAGCTCGGCGTGCGGTTCATCGTCTGCGAGGCCGGGCTGAAGGCCGAGGGGCTCGCGCCTGCGATGCTCGACGACACGCTCGAGGGCGAGGTCGCGGGCATCGTCACCTTCCTCTCCGAGACCGAGGGCGGGCAGATCGTCACGCTGTAGCGGCCCGCCGCGGCATGCGGTGTTGACCCGGCGCGGCATCGCTTGGCAGAGGCTTGGCATGCTGCGCATCGCCCTCGTGTGCCTCGTCGCGCTCGCGGCCCAGCCTTCCCTGGCACAGAGGCCGCTGCCGGTGCCACCCCCCTGGCCCGACACCATCCCGCCGCCGCGTGGGCAGCAGGCCGCTCCTTCGGTGCCGGTGCCGGTGCCGGTGCCGCCGCCGCCGGCGCCGGAGCCGCCGGTTCCCGTTCGCGCGGCCGACGCGCCGAAAGGCCCCGTCAGCGGCCTGCCGCTGCCGCGCTTCGCGAGCCTCGGCTCGAACCGCATCAACCTGCGCACCGGGCCGGGAACGCAGCACCCGGTGGAGTGGACCTACCAGCGCAGCGGCTGGCCGGTGGAGATCACGCGCGAGTTCGGCATCTGGCGGCGGATCCGCGACCATGACGGAGCCGAGGGCTGGGTGCAGCAGAGCTTCCTGTCGGGCCGCCGCACGCTGGTGGTCCGGGGCGACACGCGGCCGCTGCTCCGCCGCGCCGACGAGGCCTCGCCCGTGGTCGCGCGCCTCGCCCCGGGCGTGCAGGGGCGCATCCGGCGCTGCGAGGCGGGCTCTTCATGGTGCGAGGTCGAGGTGCGCGGCACCCGCGGCTTCCTGATGCGCGCATGGTTCTGGGGCACCTACCAGGGCGAGGAGGTGAAGTAGCGCTCAGCCGCGCCAGAAGACCGGACTGCCCGGCCGGTTCAGTTCCTGCAGCGCGAAGGCGGAGGCGCGGTTCGCCTCCGGAACGAGCGGCAGGGCGGAGAGTGCGGAGAGCGCTTCCGGCGCGGGGCGGGTGAGCGGAACGCGCGCCATCGCCGCCTCGGCAGCGGCGCGGTCGTCGCGCTGCAGCGCGCCGGCGACCTGCGTCATTCCCTCGATCACCAGCGGCGGCGGCGCATCGGCGCGGATGCCGATCGTCTCGCGCAGAGCCGTGCGCCCGCGCGCCATCATCGGCTGCGTCATCGGGTTGAGGCCGACGAAGCGGAGATCGTTCAGCCCGACCGTCGCGAACTCGTACTGCGCCACCGTCTGTGCCGCGAGCGCCGGGCGGCCCGCAAGCCGTCCGGGAGGGTCGGCGAGGTAGGAGGAGGAGACGATCACCGAGGTCAGCACCGGGTCGGTGCCGATCGGCAACGAGAACGTGCCGAGGTTGAAGAACTGGATGCCGGCGGCCGGCGGCGTGCCGGGCGTCTGCGTGCAGCCGGCGATCGCGGCGAGGCCGA
>Ga0272446_1006945_pt1 | contig 11514 bp, 8 predicted proteins | sample YNPCB0061_FD_194587 | JGI IMG/M metagenome (GOLD analysis project Ga0272446, IMG submission 194587) | Hot spring microbial mat communities from Yellowstone National Park, WY, United States - YNP-CB-006-1 | ecosystem: Environmental > Aquatic > Thermal springs > Hot (42-90C) > Sediment | place...
CTACGGTTTGGCCGGCTTTGACCGCACCCATATCCTGAAAGGCAACTGGATCTGGAATTTGCCCCGCGGAAGCCGCCTGCTGCCGCGGCGCGGAATGGCGTTGCAGGCGGGCAAGTTTCTGCTCGACGGCTGGCAGGTCTCCGGCATCCTGACTCTGGTAAGCGGCGCCCCTATGGGCGTCTCATTGAGCCTAACCTCGGGGAACGCCAACAACTGGTCCGGTTCTCCCACCGACGCCGCCCGCCCGGACCACATCGCCAATGCCAATCTGGAAAAGAGTCAAAAGACCTTCTACCGCGCCCTCAACACGGAAGCCTTCGCTCTGCCCCCGCAGGGCACGCTGGGCAACGCAGCCAAGTATGTTTTCCGAGGACCGGGCCGCAACAACTGGGATGTGTCACTGTTCAAAACCTTCCGCGCCACCGAACGCGTCCGGGCTCAGTTCCGCTTCGAGTCCTACAACATGGCCAATCACCCTCAGTTCAGCGCGGTGGACACCGCCGCCCGTTTTGATGTACGAACAGGCAACCTCACCCCCACCACCTTCGGTCAGTACACCAACGCCTACTTGCCCCGGCGCATGCAGGCTGCGCTCCGAATCACCTTCTAGAAGCCGGGACAAAAGGGGACAGAACCTCCCCGGCGAGACAAAACGGCCCCCAATGCGATGTAATGGAATTCTGCGGTCTTTAGCCAACCCGAAGGAGCCATTATACCCATGGGTGAGCCCCAACCGAAGCGCACGCCGAAGGCGCCCCGGCAGCAGTTGCCTCTTCTGGACTTGGAACGGCGGGTGACCACGAAAGAAGAGGTCGCCCTCGGTTTCACCAAAGAACAGGCGGAGGCGGAAGCCCGCCGCTGCCTCTATTGCAAGGACGCGCCTTGTGTGAATGCCTGCCCTCTCCACATTGACATTAAGACCTTCATTTACCGCATGCTGGTGGGCGATCACGAGGGAGCCTTCGAAGTCATTTCCGAACAGAGCCCCTTCCCCGGCGTTTGCGGGCGCGTGTGCCAGCACGAACTGTTTTGCGAAAGCGCCTGCCTGCTGGGTAAAAAACTGGATCCGGTGGCCATCGGCTCCCTGGAACGGTTCGCCGCCGACTATAACCGCGCCATGCACCCCGAAGGCCAGAAAGAATGGCCCAAGCCTACCGGTCCCAAGGTCGCGCTCATCGGTTCCGGTCCCGCCTCCCTCATTGCCGCCTTCGATCTGGTGCGCAAGAACTACCGCGTCACGGTCTTCGAAGCGCTACACGAATTGGGCGGCGTGCTGGCCTACGGCATCCCCCCGTTCCGGCTGCCGCGCGACATCCTGAACGAAGAAATCGAGAAACTGCGCCGCATGGGAGTCGAATTCCAAACCGACGTCATCGTCGGCAAGACCGTCACCATCGACGAGCTGTTCCACGAAGAGGGTTTCGAGGCCATCTTTGTGGGAACCGGCGCCGGCTTGCCGTGGCTGTTGGGCATCCCCGGGGAGAACCTGATCGGCGTCTACACCGCCAACGAGTTCCTTACGCGCATCAACCTCATGCGCGCCTATGACCCCGCCTCCGACACGCCTGTGCGCGTGGGCAAACGCACCATTGTCGTCGGCGGCGGCAATTCCGCCATGGATGCCGCGCGTTGGGCCAAGCGCCTCGGCTCCGATTCCTGGATACTCTACCGCCGCGGCCGCGCTGAACTCAAAGCCCGCCTGGAGGAGATCGAACACGCCGAAGAAGAAGGCGTGCACTTCGAATTCCTGGCCGCACCGGTGCGGATCCTGGGCAATGAGGAAGGATATGTGACCGGCATGGAGTGCATCCGCATGGAACTCGGCGAGCCCGATGAGAGCGGACGGCGTTCGCCGGTCCCCATCCCCGGCTCGGAATTCACGCTCGAATGTGAAACCGTTGTGGCGGCCATCGGGCAGGCGCCGAACCCCACCTTGCAGCGCGCCACGCCACAGCTTTTGACCAGAAAAGGCAAAATCGTGATCGATGAATCGGGCAAAACCAGCTTGGAACGCGTCTACGCCGGCGGGGACGTCGTGCGGGGCGGCTCGACTGTGATTCTCGCTATGCAAGATGGCCGCGCCGCCGCCGAAGCCATCCACAACGCCCTCAGCTCTCGTACTGCCGACTTGGCGGAGGTGGAAGGATGAACCGGATTTTGGCCAAAAAGCAACTGACTCCGGAAATTGTGCAGTTTGAAATCGAGGCTCCTCGCATCGCCAAGCGCTGGAAGCCGGGCAACTTTCTCATCCTCCGCCCGCGCCCCGATAGCGAGCGCATCCCACTGACGCTGGTGGCGGGCGATGCCGCCACAGGCAGCATCACCATCGTGGTGCAGGCTATCGGAAAGACGACCTTCGAACTGGCTTCCATGCAGCCCGGCGAGTTTATCGCCGACGTCGTAGGACCGCTGGGCGAAGCCGCAACCATCGAAAAAGTCGGCCGCGTACTTTGCGTCGGCGGCGGCGTGGGAGTGGCCGAACTGCTGCCTGTCGCCCGCGCCTTCAAGGAAGCCGGCAACTATGTCAGCGCCCTGTGCGGCGCCCGAACCATCCACCACATCATCCTCGATGCGGAGCTCCGTGATTGCTGCGACGAGGTTCTCTGGTCCACCGACGACGGCTCGAACGGCTTTAAGGGCACCGTCGTGGATCTCATGAAAGCCTGGAACAAGCGCGAAGGGCTCGCTGCCGTCCACGTCATCGGCCCCATCCCTATGATGAAATATGTCGCGCTGCTCACCAAAGAGTGGGGCGTGCCCACCTACGCCAGCCTGAACCCCGTCATGATCGACGGAACCGGGATGTGCGGCGGCTGCCGGGTAACCGTCGGCGGCAAGGTGCGCTTCGCCTGCGTCGAAGGTCCTGAGTTCGACGCCCACCAAGTCGACTTCGACGAACTCGCCCGGCGTAACCGCGCCTACTCCGATCATGAGCGAAAGAAGTTCGAGGAGCACCTCTGCAAACTCGGTTTGACCCGCTAGCCAGGGCCCTTAGCGGCTCTGACAAACCGGCATTCTTGAGGTGGACTGCCCCGCCAATCTGCTCGTGGAATTAGACTGTTGAAATTTTCAACATAGGGTTTTCCCCCGCTCGAACAATCGCCCAGTTGGGCTAAATGCCCCAACTGCGCGGCGCCGACTGGGTCTATTTGGGTGCCGGGTGGTGTGAAGTGCCCACCCAAGACAGTCACTTGCTCGATTTTTCAATGAGATAGACGCCGCGCACGTTTGGGCCCAATCCTGCAAATAAAAGACCCCGTAGTTTCAATTTCGTTATGGCTAGGAGTGCGTGCTCATGTGTAGGAAACCTACGTTAAGGGCGGCAGCCCGGACGCTGCCGGCCGCTTTCCTCCTGCTTTCAGGCGTCGTTCTCGTCAGTGCGACCAAGTCGCCCTTTACGAGTAGCGATAAGGCTTATTACGCGGATCCCAATCTGATTAATTACGTCCGCCCGGGCTTGGTAATTAAGATCCTTTCGGCCCAGATCGCCGCCGACGGCACCGTGCAAGCCCGCGTCAAGTTTACGGATCCTAAAGGCGTCGGCCTGGATATCGCCGGGATCGAGACTCCCGGCGCCATCCGCGGCGGCAACCCGAGCATGTTGATCGCTTATATCCCCAAGGGACAAGCCCAGTATGTTGCTTACACCTCTAGGAACGTGGTCAGCACGATCCGCCCGGGCAGCAGCGCCATCCAGGCGACGGCGGATTCCGGAGGGCGTTGGACCAAGGTCGGCGACGGCGAGTACACCTATACGTTCGGCACGAAGCTGCCGGCCAATTACGACAAGTCGGCCACACATTCGATCGGCTGTTACGCCAGTCGGGATCTAACCGAGTTCGGCTTCGGCATCGCCCTCGATGACGACGTCTACCATTTCGTCCCCGATGGATCCTCCAAGCCTGCGCCCCGAGATGTCGTTCGCACCCAAAGCTGCCAGAAATGCCACGTAGACACCTTCGCCTTCCACGGCACCACGGGACGGGTAAGCATGGAAATGTGCGTCTTGTGCCACACGCCGCAGACCACGGATCCCGACAGCGGCAACACCGTGGACATGCCTTACATGACGCACGCCATCCACATGGGCGTGAATCTCGCCAAGCCGTACATCATATATGGCAACGCCAATGTCAAGTTTGATTTTTCGGAAGTCTCCATCCCCACCGACAAGCGGAACTGCCAGGTTTGCCACGAGGCAAATACCGGGGCGGCTCAGGCGAATCTGGCTCTCACTCGTCCCACCCGTGCAGCTTGCGGCGGCTGCCATAATGGCGTCAACTTCGATACCGGCGAAGGCCACCTGAACTTGCCTCAGCCGACTGACAATCTCTGCTCCACCTGCCACATTCCTCAGGGCGAGCTCGAATTCGACGCTTCCATCATGGGTGCGCACACCATCCCCCAGAACTCTAAAATGCTCACCGGCATCAAGTGGAACATCACCCGGGTGGATAACGCCCGCGCTGGTCAGCGCCCCACCATCACCTTTACGCTCGCCGATAAAGACAACAAGCCTTTGTCGCCCCGCGACTTTAACCGGCTGTTCGTGGTGATGGGGGGACCGACCACCGATTACACCACCTCCTTCCCCGGTCAGACCACCGCAGGATACGTTTCCGAGGATCTGGCCAACGCCACCGGCAGCGGCGGCACCTATACATACACCATGACCAACCCCATACCCGCCAACGCCAAGGGGACCTTCTCGGTGGCGCTGGACGGCCGCCGTGTGGAGACCATCTACGCCGGAACCAGAAGAGAGCAGTCCGTACAGTACGGCGCCAAGAACGCCATTTTCTACTTCTCGGTGGACGGCTCGCCGGTTACGCCGCGCCGCAAGGTAGTGTCCATCGAAAAATGCCAGAGCTGCCACGTCAGCCTGCGCCTCCACGGCAACAACCGGTGGGATAACATCGAACACTGCGTCACCTGCCACAACCCCGTGGAAACCGACGTGGCGCGCCGTCCCGCCGACAAGCGCCCGCCGGAGAGCGTCGACTTCCGCCAGATGATTCACAACATCCACGGCGGCGCCGACATCAAGGCGTTTTACAACACCGAGGATTACATCGTCTACGGCTTCGGCGGCAGCGTGAATAATTTTAGCGAGGTTGTCTACCCCGGGCGTTTGGCCACCTGCTCCGCTTGCCACGTGGGCAACAGCTACGCGCTGCCGCTGCCCGAAACCAACGCTCAAGTCAACAACCCGCGCGGTTACCTCAACCCCAGCGGTCCGGAGGCGGCGGCGTGCTTGTCTTGCCACCGTGGCATTAACGCCGCCTCTCATGCGCTCGCGAATACCACCCGGCTTGGTGAATCGTGCGCCGTGTGTCATGGCCCCAACGCCGATTTCTCGGTCAGTAAGGTCCACGCGGCGGTCAACAGCCCGAACCCGCGGTAGCCGGATTGCGCTCGCGGGGAGAACATCCATGAGAGTTGCAAGCGGCGGTGGGAGTTGTTTGACGCGTGTTTGGGAGGATCGCCTACGGGCGGTCCTCCTGGCCGCTGTGATTGCGGCGTTTGCAGGCGGCTTGCCCCCTGGCTGGGCGGCTGAGGCGCAACCTCCCGCCCAGAAGGCCGAAGCCAAAGCCGCGCCGGCGAAAGCCGAATATGTCGGCTCAGAAACCTGCCAGACCTGTCACGAAGACATCTTCAACGCATTTAAGAAAAACGCTCACGCGGCGGTGGATGCCGGCAAGAAGAAAAAGGCCTGGGAAGGCAAGGCATGCGAAGCGTGCCACGGTCCCGGCTCCCGGCATGCCGAAAGCACGGAAAAGGCGGACATCTTGAACCCGGCCAAAGCCAATCCCGCAACGGCCGATAAAAACTGCCTTACTTGCCACCTCAATCAGCCTACCCACGTGGGGCGTATCCAGAGCGGGCATGCGCACAACCAAGTGGCTTGCGCCGCCTGCCACCCCATTCACAAGGAAGAAACGGCGAAGACTCCTAGGACAGCTTCCATCAACGCGCAGTGCTCCAAATGCCATCCCTCGACCTGGGCCCAGTTCCAGCGTCCTTACAAACATAAGCTGCCCGAAGGCGCGATGTCCTGTGTCGATTGCCATAATCCTCACGGGAGTTTCCTGCCGCGCTCCGTTTCCCTGTCGAGCGGAAATGAGCCCGGCTGTCTGAAATGCCACGGGAATAAGCGCGGGCCTTTTACCTTCGACCACGTTCCCGTGCAAATGGAAGGCTGCACTGCCTGCCACCAGGTCCACGGGTCGGCGAATCCCAAGATGTTAACCCGGCACGAGGTGCGAAACCTTTGCTTGGAGTGCCACTCCAATCTGGCTAGACCCGCGCCGGCGGCTTCCAACGGGCTGGGCGGGATTCCTCCAGCCATTCACGATTTGCGAAGCCCTCGCTATCGCAACTGCACGGCCTGCCACCAGAAAATTCACGGGTCTTACGTCAACCGGGGGTTGCTGCGATGAGACTGCTAGTTGGCCTTGCTTTGATTCTCCCCTTGTGGTCCGCCGAAGAGGCGAAGCCCGCCGCCGAGGCGAAGGAAACCGCGCCGGCGCCCGCCAAATCCGCCGCCGAACAGTGGCTTACCGGAAACTTCGAGCTCGGATACCGCTGGGTGCAAATGTCGTCCGGCAACTTCGACGTCTATCGTTCCGTCGTGAACCTCGGCGAAGGTCCAAAGGTGCTGGGCGCCGATTTCCGCATTACCGACCCTGAAAAGCGCGCCTTTGACCGGCTCACGTTCTCCATGCACCAGTGGGGCGGCGAACCCTACAGTACGCTGCGCGGCGATGCGGTTAAGGACGGCGCCTACCGCGTGACCGGCGAATACCGCAGCCTCGCCTACTTCAATAACATCCCGTCTTTCGCCAATCCCTTGCTGCCGCGCGGCGTTACCTGGAGCCAGAACAGCTATGACTCGCGCCGGCGGTATTCCAACGTCGAAGTCGAGTTCTTTCCCGGCCGCAGGTTCGTCCCCTTCTTTGCTTACAGCCGCGACTGGGCCAAAGGCAGGGGCGTACTGCCGTATTTCACCGAGGGCAACGAATACCCCATCCCCGTCGCCCTGAAGGACCGCACCGACGAATACCGCGGCGGCGTCCGCATTCATTTCGACAAATTCCACCTCACGCTCGAGCAGGGCGGCATCCAGTTCATCGACGCTCAGGAGGCGGGCTACGCGGAGTTCAATCCCGGCAACAACACGGCCTCGCTGTTCGGCCGTACACAGTCGCTTACGAAACTGAACCAGATCTATGACGTCACCGGTTCGGGCGTCTTCTCGCGGGTCGCCGGCACGGCGTCCCCCTTCAAGTGGCTCAACCTGTTCGGGCAGTTCCTGTACAGCAAGCCTGAGACCAAGACCGGCTATGTAGTGGGGGCGACAGGGGTCTTCTTGCAACTCAACACGCTGCGCTACTTCACTGGGCAGCAGGACGCTGTCGGCGCCCGCGCCAAACAGCCCCATCCGTCCGGCAACATCGGCTTCGAAGTCCGGCCGTTTCGGAGGCTGCGCGTGGTCGAGTCCCTGATGACCGATCGCCTGCATAACGCCAGCTCGGCGTTGATCGCTGAGGCGGTGCTGTTTCCCGGCGTAACCACCGCCGAGCAGCAAGTGACGTTCCTGCCAGACCGGCTCATTTACAACTACAACCGGCAAGAAGTGAACGCGTTTTTCGACGTGACCTCGCGCGTGATGCTGCGCGGCGGTTTCCGTTATGTCTGGGGGGACGCTCAATACAGCGCCTCCCGGCTGAATCCCTTCCGCACCGTTGAAATGGGCGAGATCAACCAGAAGGTGGGCATCGCCGGGCTCAATGTCCGCTGGAACCCGCAAATCAGTTTCAACGGCGAATTCGAAGCGGCTTCGAGCGACCGCATGTACTTCCGCACTTCCCTGAATGATTACAAGCGGATGCGCGCACGAGCCCGCTACCAAGTCAAACCTTCCATCCTGGTCGGCGCGAACTTTTCTTTGCTCGACAACCAAAATCCCTCGCCCGGTTTACAATTCGACCTCCGGCAGCGGTCGGATTCGGTCAGCATTCAGTGGGCGCCGAAAGAAGGACGCCGCTTTTCTCTGCTCGGCGACTACACGCGGAGCACCCTCCGCTCGGACTTGCTTTATCTGAATCCGGCGTTCCTGGGTCCGGAGCGGTCTTTTTACCGCGAAAACGCCCACATCGCCACCGCCATGCTGGACGTGAACCTGTTCAAGGTCGGCTCGCGGCAGGCGCGCGTCAGCGGGGGCGGCTCTTTGTTTGTCTCCTCGTTCAGCCGCGCGACGGAGTATTACCAGCCTGTGGGGCGCTTCACCATGCCGGTAAATCGGATGCTAGAGTGGTTTGGCGAATGGCGGTGGTACTGCTATGGCGAATCCGCCTACCGGTACGAGGCTTTTCGAACCAATCACATCGTGCTTGGATTCCGGTTCCTGATGTAGCGTAAGATAGCAGGGTATGTGGAATACCCTGCTGGTTGCATTCGCTGTTTTGGCGATCGAGGGGGCTTTTGCCGCGCTCCCTATCCCCGGAGACGCGAGCCGGGGCGCCCAAATCTTCAAGGACTATAAGTGCGTCGCCTGCCATTCCGTGGACGGCGAAGGCGGCAAGTCCGCCCCTGACCTGGGCAAGCGGACCGGGCGCGCGTACACGCCAACCTCCATGGCCAGCGCCATGTGGAACCACGTTTCGGCCATGTGGCCCGCCATGGAAAAGGCCGGCATAAGCCGCCCGCAGCTCAGCCCCGAGCAGGTTGCCGACCTGTTCGCCTTTTTCGCCGCCGGCCGCTATTTCGATCCCCCCGGCGACGCCGGCCGCGGCAAGACGCTCTGGAAACAGAAAGGCTGCGCCGCCTGCCACGGATTGGCTTCCGGCGCCGCCTCCGGCGTCAAAGCGGTGAAAGATTGGGTCGTCGTCCTCGATCCCATCGCGCTGGCGCAATCCATGTGGAACCATTCCAGCGAAATGACGGCGTCCATGGCGCAGAAAAAGACTGTGCGCCCTGTCCTGACTTCCCAAGACCTGGCCGACATCCTCGTGTTCCTTCAGAACCAACCCGAGGCCCGAAACCTGAAAGGCCGCTTTTCTCCCGCCTCCGCCGAAACCGGGCAGACGCTGTTCGCCCTCAAGGGCTGCCAGAAGTGCCACACCGGCAAGAACTCGCTGGTGGACAAAGTCTCCGGGCGATCCATGACCGATTTCGCCGCGGCCATGTGGAATCACGGCCCCAAGATGGGCGCTTCGCTCCCCGAGCTGCGCTCCGAGGAGATGCGGCGTCTGGTGGGCTATCTGTGGTCCATTCAGTACTTTGAGCCGCGCGGCGACGCCGGCCGCGGCAAGCTGGTCTATGAGCGCAAGCTCTGCGCCTCCTGCCACGACTCGCCTCAATCGGGCGCGCCGAATTTGAAGGCCGCCGCGGGTTCGGTCTCCAGTTTTTCGATCATGGCTGGATTGTGGCAGCACGGCGCCGGTATGCTGAGCCGGATGGCCGCCAAGAAACAGGACTGGCAGCGGCTCACCCCCTCCGAGGTTAGCGACTTGATCGCCTTCCTGAACGCCGCGCGCTGAGGAGACCTGCCGTGAGCCTCCAGTCGCGGATGTCGGATCTCGGCCGGGTGCCGATGTTCAGCTCGCTCAGCGACGCTGAACTCGAGGTGCTGGCGCGCCGCAGCGTGGAAAAACGGTACTCGGCGGGTGACGTCCTGTTTTACGAAGGCGACGACTGCGACGGCATCTACATCCTCACCGAAGGCAGAGTGAAAATCTTCAAGATCTCTCCTTCGGGCAGAGAGATGACCATCGCCATCGAACAGGCGCCCGGAACGGTGGCGGAGCTGCCGTTGTTCGACGGTGGACCCTATCCGGCTTCCGTAGCGGCTCTCACCGACGTCACTGCTCTCCTGCTATACAAACGCGACTTCCAACAGGTGTGCCGCCAGTTCCCCGAAGTCTCCCTCAAGATGCTGGCTGTAGTGGGAAAGCGGCTGCGGCACTTGGTGGCCACGTTGGAAAGCGTCACCTTCGGCAGCGTTCGCCAGCGGCTGGCGAAAACGCTGCTCGAGTTTGGTCAGGAATCCGGCGGTGGCCCGTTCGCTTTGCCTTTGACTCACCAGGAACTCGCCTCCCGGCTGGGAACGGTCCGCGAGGTGGTGTCGCGCAACCTCAGCCGTTTCCAGGCCGAAGGTCTTATCCGGATGGCCGAACGCCAAATTGTGATCACCGACCGCGAAGGGCTTGAACGCGAAGCCGCCACCGAGCTGTAGCCGCCTACTTGATCTCCTTATGCGTCGCCGTGGCGGGCTCCGAGCCCCAATTTTCCCGAATCACCATGGTCTGGTCAGAATAGAACGTCCGCCGCCCGGTGCTGTTAAACACCACGGGGTTGGCGTTGATGGTGTATCCGGTCGGCGTGCCTTGCAAGATGAACTGATAGCCGGTCTTGGTTCCGGCGGCGAGATCTCCCGGAATCAAATCGGCGCCGGAGGGCCCAGGCTGGCCGCTCGCCGGAGGTCCCAGCTCCGCCAGCGAGGTCGCGTATCTCCCGTATTGGGAGAAATACTGCGTCTGCGCCGTATGAATCGTCTGGATCTGCCGGATGGCCGCCGTCTCCTGGGTCTGCATCCGGGCTTTGTCCAATCGCGGCAATGCAATGGCCAGAATGATCAGAATGATCGCAATGACGATCAGCAGTTCCACCAGCGAGAATCCGGCTCGCCTCCGCTTGGTCCAATCCCTCATTCGCATGGCTCCACCAATATATACTGACGCATCATCCGGTCCCTTCGTTGAGCTTCGCGGCCCTGTCGATCCTCCGCAAGCGGTCCAAGAGCCTGCCTAGTGACGCCAGCGGCAGAGAATTCGGCCCGTCCGATAGCGCCCGCTCCGGCGCCTCGTGAACCTCCAAAAAGACCCCCGCAATGCCCACCGCCGCCGCCGCCGAAGCCAGCGGTTCGATGAATTCGGGCTGCCCCGAGGAAACCGCGCCCGCACCCCCGGGCAGTTGCACGCTGTGAGTGGCGTCGAAAACCACTGGCCGCCCGGTTTGCTTCATAATCGCCAGGCCGCGCATGTCCACCACCAAATTGTGGTAGCCAAACGTTGTGCCCCGTTCGGTGAGCAGGATGCGCTCATTCCCGGTCGAGGCCACCTTCTCGGCGGCCAGCCGGATGTCCTCGGGCGCCGCAAACTGGCCCTTCTTGATGTTCACCGCCTTGCCCGTGCGTCCGGCTTCCACCAGCAGGTCGGTCTGCCGGCACAACAGAGCCGGAATCTGCAAAATGTCGGCAGCTTCGGCTGCCGGAGCCGCTTGCCAGGGTTCGTGAATGTCGGTCAGAACCGGAAATCCAGCCGCCCGGATGCCGGCCAGGATCCGTAGGCCTTCTTTCAGTCCCGGTCCGCGAAAACTGCGCAGGCTGCTGCGGTTGGCCTTGTCGAAGGATGCCTTGAAGACGTAAGGTCCGGCCACTTCGGCGATGGCGCGCGCCAGCCAGTGCGCGTGTTCTTCGCTCTCGATCACGCACGGACCGGCGATCAGCGCCAG
>Ga0272446_1006946_pt1 | contig 11510 bp, 7 predicted proteins | sample YNPCB0061_FD_194587 | JGI IMG/M metagenome (GOLD analysis project Ga0272446, IMG submission 194587) | Hot spring microbial mat communities from Yellowstone National Park, WY, United States - YNP-CB-006-1 | ecosystem: Environmental > Aquatic > Thermal springs > Hot (42-90C) > Sediment | place...
ATGGAATCGGATGGACTTTTCATGGTCATGAAGATTTAGGTGCAAAGATGATGAAAAACATTTTTGTTAGATTAAAACTTCCTTTGACTCAACTTGAATATGTTGAAAAATTAGTCAGGTTACATTTACGTCCAATCGCATTGGTTGATGAACAAGTTACTGATTCTGCAATTCGAAGATTAATTGTTGCTGCTGGAGAAGATCTTGAAGATTTGATTACTCTTTGTCGTGCTGATATTACAAGTAAAAATATTAATAAAGTAAATCGCTATCTTGAGAATTATGAAATTGTAATGCAGAAAGTTAGAGATGTTAAAGAAAGAGATAAATTGCGTGAGTTTCAATCACCAGTTCGCGGTGATGAGATTATGAGAATTTGTAATATTCCACCTTCAAGATTAGTTGGGGAAATTAAAACCGCAATTGAAGAAGCAATCCTCGATGGTAAAATTGGCAACAATTATGAAGAAGCATATAACTATTTTTTGCAGATAAAAGATGAATTCTTAAATCGTGAAAAAAATATTTAATTTTATGTAACTTTTTTAGAACGAGTGGCGTCTCAATCATTAGTTAATTTAATTTAGTTCTCAAAAGGAGAATCTTTAATGAAAAAAATAATCTTATTGTTAACTTTATTTAGCATAACTGCTTTTGCACAAAAGCAACTTACATTGGATGAAGCGATTAAAATTGCTTTACAAAAAAATCCAAATCTCATTAAACTTGAGAATAATTTAGCTGGAAGTGAGAAGCAATTAAAAAATGCTTATGGACAACTCCTTCCAAGTCTTGGTGCACAAGCTGGTTGGAGCTGGCAAAGAATTACTGATGCTGGAAGTCAACAAAGAAACTTCCTTGGCGAAATTGTTAATGTTCCACCTTCAACTGTTGAAAATAGAAGTTACAGTGCAGGAATTGGCGGAAGTGTTACTCTTTTTAATGGTTTAGCAAACTATGCAAATATTTATCAGAAGCAGAATTTATTAAAAGCAAATGAATATGATATTGCAAAACTAAAACAATCAATTGTTTATCAAACTTCTGATTTCTATTTCGCTGTTTTGAATGCTGAAGAATTAATGAGAGTTCGTGAAGAAAATGTAAAGTATTTTGAAAAATTTTATGAAAGCGTTAACGAGAGAAATAAATTAGGTTCTGTTGCAATTGCAGATGTTTATTCAGCTCAAGTTCAATTAGGAAATGCAGAGCTTGCTTTAATTCAAGCACAAAATGATTATGATAGATTAAAAAATGGTTTGCTCACATTTCTCGCATTAAATGTTATGGATGATTATTCATTGATTGATCCATTTAATCAAGAAAAAAATATTGACCCAAATTCTTATCTAAAACAATTTGAAGATATTCAAACTTTAGTCAATGTTGCACTCGATAATCGTTTCGATTTCAAGAGTCAGCAACTTTTAGTTAAATCTGCCGATGATGGATTAACAATTGCAAGAAGTACTCTATTTCCAACTTTAACGGCAAATTATTCTTACGGAAGCGGCGCAGTTGAATTAAGCAAAATGTTTGATAGAAAATCATTGAGTTTTGGAATGTCATTGAATATTCCCATCTTTTCAAATTTCTCAACTGAAACTCAAATTCAACAAGCTGAAATTAATAAGATGAACCAGCTTGAAGATTTACGTTCTTTAGAAAGACAAATCAAAATTGAAATCAAACAAGGTTATAATGATTTAATTGCAGCTAAAAAAAGTCTTGACGTTGCTAATAAAAATGTTTTGGCATCAGAAGAAAATCGTAAAATAAATTTAGAAAGATACAATTTAGGTTCAGCTACTATTCTCGAAGTTTTACAATCAAACAGAGATTACATTGATGCGATGAGAAACAGAATCAATTCGGTTTATGATTTTTATCGTAAGTATTATAATCTCAATAATGCAATCGGTCGTTTAGATTTTTCAAAATATGAATAAAATTATTTCAAGGAGTTAAAATAAAATGGCTAACGGAAAAAAATCGAAGAAGAAACTTTTCATATTTGGAGCATTAGGATTAATGGTTATTGTCGTTCTTCTACTTGTAATTTTTGGTGGAAGTAAAGAAGAAATCATTTCCGTTCAAACAGAAAAAGTGCAAAAGAGAACAATCACACAAGTTGTGTCTGCAACTGGAAAAGTAAATCCTGTTTATCAAGTAATGATAAGTGCAGAAGCAACTGGCGAAATTGTTTATCTTCCAATTAAAGAAGGTGATGTTGTAAAAAAAGGTCAACTTCTAGTAAGAATAAAACCTGACATTTATGAAGCTCAAAGAAACAATGCTGCTGCAAGATTAGAACAAGCAAAAGCAACTTTGAGATCAACAGAAGCTCAGCTTAACAAAATTGAATCTGACTACAAAAGAATTCAAGGTTTATATCAAAAGAAACTTGCAAGCGATTCTGAACTTGAAACTGCAAAGGCAAATTATCTTCAAACCTTGGGTAGTTATGAATCTCAAAAATCTTTTGTTGCACAAGCCGAAGCTGCATTGAAAGAAGCAACAGAAAACTTGAACAAAACTTATATCTATGCACCTATGAATGGAACAATCAGCAAATTAAATGTTGAACTTGCTCAAAGAGTTTTAGGAAGTAACTTTAGTCCCGGCACTGAAATTTTAACCGTTGCAGATTTAAGTCAAATGGAAGCTCGTGTTGATGTTGATGAAAATGATGTAGTTCTTGTCTCTGTTGGTGATGAAGCAACAATAAAAGTAGATGCATTCGGTGATAAAGAATTCAAAGGAAAAGTAACTCAAATTGGTAATAGTGCTGTATCAAAAGGATTAGGAACTCAAGATGAAGTTGTGAACTTTGAAGTTAGAATTTTAATTGAAGATCCAGATAAACAATTACGTCCCGGTATGTCTTGCGATGCCGATATTAAAACAGAAACTAAAGCAAATGTAATTGCTGTTCCAATTCAAAGTGTTACTGCAAGAATGGATAAACCAAAAATGAAAGATGAATCAAATAAAGATGGTGAAGATTCAGAAAAACCAAAAAATGGAAAATCTAACAAACCAAAAGAAGTTGTTTTCTTAGCTAAAGATGGTAAAGCAAAAATGGTTGAAGTAAAAACTGGTATTAGTGATGATTCATACATTGAAATAATTAGTGGATTGAATGGCGGCGAAGAAGTTATAAGTGGACCTTATCGTGCAATCTCTAAAGAATTAGAAGATGGAGTAAAAATTTCTTTACAATCAAAACGCAAAGGCGATAAAGAAAATAAATAAACTGAAAAGCGAGATTTGAAATGAATATTATAACTATAGAACATATTGCAAAAATTTATCAAGTTGGTTCTGAAGAAGTTCATGCTCTTGCTGATATTTCCTTAAAGATTGATAAAGGTGAATACGTTGCAATTATGGGTCCTTCTGGTTCCGGTAAATCTACATTAATGAATATACTTGGTTGTTTGGATACTCCAACAAAAGGAATTTATAATTTTAATGGCGTCGATGTTAGTCAGATGAATGACAATGAACTTGCTCAGATCCGTAATAAAGAAATTGGTTTCGTATTTCAAACATTTAATTTATTACCAAGATCGGATGCACTTCATAATGTTGAATTACCATTAATTTATGCCGGCATTCCATCAGCAGAAAGAAAAGAAAGAGCAAAAGAAGCATTAGAGCATGTTGGTCTTGCAGATAGAATTCATCATAAACCAAATGAACTTTCTGGTGGTCAAAGACAACGTGTTGCTATTGCAAGAGCTTTAGTAACTCGTCCTTCAATTATTTTAGCTGATGAGCCAACTGGAAATCTTGATACAAAAACCGGCGAAGATATTATGGCTTTATTCAATGAAATTTATGAACAGGGAAATACAATCATTCTTGTTACTCACGAAGAATATATTGCAGAACATGCTGAAAGAATTTTAAGAATCCGAGATGGATTAATAGAAAAAGATGAACAAGTAAAAAACAGATACATCCCAAAGAAAAATGGTGCTTCAAAGGAATAGGTGAAAGATGAAAGATTTTCTTTTTGAATTAAGAGAAGGATTAGCAATTGCATTCCGCGCAATAAGAGCGAATAAAGTTCGTTCAATTTTAACAACACTTGGAATTGTAATTGGAGTAACATCAGTTGTGCTGATGTCCACAGCAATTAAAGGAATTGATAACGCATTCCAAACCGGCGTTTCTTCTCTTGGTTCAGATAATCTTTACATTGATAAATGGGCTTGGTTCAATAATGATATTCCTTGGTGGGAAATGCGTAATCGTAAAAACCTTACGCTTGAAGATTATAAGAAGTTCAAGGAAATGGCAAAATTGCCTTTAGCTGTTGCACCAACTGTTTGGAGTTTTAATTCTGTTAAAAATAAAGATAAAGTTGTTGATGGATTGATCATCCAAGGTACAAATGCAGATTATATCCAAACAACAAACCTTAATTTTAGTGAAGGAAGATTTTTTAATGAACTCGAAAGTAATGGCGGAAGAAATGTTATCGTCCTCGGAAGTGATGTAGCAAAAAAATTATTTCCAATTGGTTATGCCGTTGGTCAAGAAGTGAGAATACGTGGACACAAATTTAAAGTCGTTGGAGTTTTGGCTGAACAGGGAAGTTGGGTAATGGGAAATTTCAATCCTGATAAACAAGTTTTCATTCCAGTACAAAATGTTTTTAAGTATTTGCAAAATGAAAATTTTAGAAGTATTACAATTAATGTTCGTGCAAAAAATAGTCAACTTGTTGAAGCAACAAAAGAAGAAGCTGTTGGAATCATGAGAAAAATTCGTGGTCTCGCTTATAATCAAGAAAATGATTTTTCAATCAATCAACAAGAAGGTTTATTGAACACAATTAATCAAACTGTTGGAGTAATTCAAATTGCAGGATTGTTTATAACTGGTCTTTCATTATTTGTTGGGGCAATTGGAATCATGAATATCATGTTTGTTTCTGTGAAAGAAAGAACAAAAGAAATTGGAATTCGTAAAGCAATTGGTGCAAAAAGAAGAGCAATACTTGGTCAGTTCATTACTGAATCCGCTGTAATTTGTTTAATTGGCGGATTAATTGGATTAGTCTTTGCAGTAATTCTTAGTTTAATTATTAATCAATTTCTTCCAACTTCAGTTCAAGTTGATGCGTTAATTTTAGCAATTGTTATTTCAATTGCGACTGGTATAATTTCAGGATTTGCTCCAGCATACACTGCAGCAAAATTAGATCCTGTAGAAGCTTTGAGGTATGAATGAAAATCATCGAAATCATAAAAGTAGCTTTTGCATCTTTACGTTCTAACAAGTTAAGATCAATTCTTACTATTCTTGGAATTGTAGTTGGAATTTTTTCAATCATTGCTATCAGCACTGTTATTGAAATGCTTCAATCAAGTATTGAAAAAGGAGTTTCACAATTAGGACAGAATACTTTTCAAATTCAAAAATGGCCTGCAGTTAATGAAGGTGGTAATAACCGAGCTAAGTTTAGAAATCGTCCTGATATAACTTTGGAAGATTATTATGCATTGAAAGAAAAATTAGTCGAAGCAAAATATGTCGGCGCAGAGCAATGGAATTTTGGAAAACAACTTAAAGTTGGAAATAGAGAAACAAATCCAAATGTTCCTGTTGCTGGTGTAACTCCAGAAGCATTCCCAAATAATAAATGGACAGTTGATGAAGGAAGAGGAATTAGTGAACGTGATGTTCAAAGCTATCAAAATTTTATTGTGCTTGGTCCTGATGTTGCAAAAAAACTTTTCCCGAATATTAGTCCAATAAACCAATATGTAAATCTTGATGGACATAAATTAAAAGTTATTGGTGTACTTGAAGCTCAAGGTGATGTGTTTGGTCAAAGCAGAGATAATTTTGCTATCATACCTTTAACATTTTTCCAATCAATCTATGGAAAGAGAAATAATAGTATCAATATTACTGTTATGTCTCATGATAAAGAATCCTATAATGATTTGATTGAACTTGCTGAAGGTTATTTTAGAACAATTAGAAAAGTTTCTCCTGGCGAACCAAACAATTTTGATATTTTTTCTAATGAAAGTGTTCTTTCGCAAATAAATAATATTACTTCTGGAGTAAGAATTGGTTCTTTAGTTGTTGCGGCAATCGCATTGTTAGCAGCAGGAATTGGAATTATGAATATCATGTTAGTTTCTGTAACAGAAAGAACAAGAGAAATTGGAATTCGCAAAGCAATTGGTGCAAAGAAGAAAAACATTTTAGTCCAGTTTTTAACTGAGTCAGTTGTTTTAAGTTTATTCGGTGGAATTATTGGAATAATATTAGGAATTATTGTTGGCAATTTAGCTGGCTCATTTCTCAAAGCAGATACTATAATTCCAATTGATTGGGTAATGATTGGTGTATTTCTTTGTGTACTAATTGGAGTAACATTTGGAACATATCCAGCTTATAAAGCTTCCAACCTCGATCCAATTGATGCATTGAGATATGAATAAAATTGATAATTGCGAATTGATAATTAAAAAACTCCCTCATGATAGACAATAAAATCTATGGTAATATCAACAATTCACTATTTACTGTTCACTATTCACTAGTAACTAGTCACTGGTAACTTATCACTGATTCTTTTCGAGAAACAAAATCCTTCGAGCAACTTTTTGTTTAATATCTTTTTTACCATAAAATTTTCTAAGTCGCAATTGTAATTTGTTATTAATCTGCATTTCCCAAATCAATTCGAAGAATCTCACAAAGTTTCGAGTTAAAATTTTCCATTAACTCTTTTCTTTTTATCTAGAAAGATTTTATATTTCAGTTAAACATGTATCGGGATTAATGAAACTCTTTTTTATTGAATTTATCGAAATCCTTTCAATTGCACAGAGGGCAATTAAAGCAAATAAATTAAGAGCTGTGTTAACAACTCTTGGAATAATTATTGGCATTGTAGCCGTAACAACAATGTCAACTGCAATAATTGGTTTACGCCAAGCATTTCTTCAATCAATTTCTTCTTTAGGAACTGATGTTCTTTATGTTAGCAAATTTCCATGGTTCTCAATGGGTGATTGGTCTAGATATCGAAACAGAAAAGATATCACACTTGAACAGTATGAAAAATTAAAAGAAATGATTAAAACTTATGAAGCAATTGCACCGACTATTACAACATTTGGATTGAATGTTAAACGAGGATCTAATTCTGTTGTTTCATCTGTTGTTTATGGAACTACTGAGGAATTTAAAAGAACAAGCCAAATTGAATTGCAGGAAGGTAGATTCATGTCTGAAATGGATGTTCGTGCTGGTCGAAAAGTTTGCATGATTGGTCAAGATATTGTTAAAGAACTTTTCCCATTCGAAAGTCCGGTTAATAAAGAAATTAAAATTAATAATGTTCCTTTTAGAGTTATTGGAGTTATGGTCAAGCAAGGTAGTGGATTTCTTGGTTCGTTTAGTATGGATGGAATGATTATTATGCCGCTCAAAACTTTTGAAACAATTTCTGGTGAAGCAAGAAATAGATTGAGAATTGATGTCAAAGTTGGCGATGTTGATAAACTTGAAGATGCCCGACAAGAAATTATTTCCGCAATGAGAATAATTAGAAAAGTTCCGCCCGGTAAAGAAGATGACTTTGCAATTAATCAACAAGAAGCATTCAAACAAGTTTATGATAGTACTGTTGGAGTTATTGCAATAGCTGGTATAGTTATTACCGCACTTTCACTTTTTGTCGGTGCAATTGGAATTATGAATATCATGTTTGTTTCTGTCACAGAACGAACAAAAGAAATCGGAATTCGAAAAGCAATTGGTGCTAAAACTTGGTCTATACTTTTGCAATTTTTAGTTGAAGCCGCACTGCTTTGCATTCTTGGTGGAATTATTGGTTTATTACTCTCTTATCCATTGAGTTTAATCATAAATCAATTTTTGCCAACATCTTTGCCGATTCATATTGCATTTTTGTCAATTATGATTTCTGCAATTGTTGGATTAATATCAGGATTTTTACCAGCTTGGAAAGCAAGTCGTTTAAATCCTGTGGATGCATTGAGGTATGAATAATGTTATTATTTGAAAGTATCAAACTTGCATATAATTCAATTATCTCAAGTAAATTAAGATCCATTCTTACACTTCTTGGAATTGCAGTTGGATTATTCTCAATCATCGTTGTTATGACTGCAATTAGTGCAATTCAAAGTAGCATTGAAACAACTTTTAACTCAATCGGCACAAATAATTTTATTGTTCAAAAGTGGCCCGCAATTCAAATGGGTGATCCTCACAGAAGAAAAGAATTTAGAAATAGAAAAAATTTAACAGTGAAACAAGGTGAAAAATTAAAAGAAATAACTAAACTTCCTGTTACAATTGGAATTTCAGTTGGACGTGGTGGACGTACTGTTAAATTTAGAAATGAAAAAACTAATCCTACTGTTTCTATTGCTGGTGTAACTTACGATTATTTTGTCGCACGTGATTTAAAAATTGAACGAGGAAGAAATTTTACTAAATCTGATGACGAAGGAAATAAAGCTTATGCAGTAATTGGAGCTGACATTGTTTCTGCTTTATTTAAAAGTATTGATCCAATTGGTCAGCAAATAAAAGTTGATAATTTTAATCTTGAAGTCATTGGTGTTTTTGAAAAGAAAGGAAGTATCCTTGGTCAATCTCAGGATAATTTTGTTTGTGTTCCAATTTCTGTTTTTGAAAAATATTTTGGAACTGAAAGAAGCGCCAGCTTTATCGTCATGTGTAAAAATAAAGAATCAATTCAAGCTACAATGGATGAAGTAATTGGTGCATTGAGAAAAATTCGAAAAGTTCCTGCTGGTGAAGATAATGATTTTGAAATTGTTACCAACGAACAGCTAATTGAACAATTCAATGATTTAACAAAATATTTCAAACTTGGTGCTGCAGTGGTTGCATTTATCGCTTTGATTGCTGCAGGTGTCGGTATTATGAACATCATGCTTGTAAGTGTAACCGAACGAACTAAAGAAATTGGTATTCGTAAAGCTATTGGTGCAAAAAAGAAAAATATCCTTACTCAATTTGTTATTGAAGCAGTTTCATTAAGTTGGTTCGGTGGAATGATTGGAATTCTTTTAGGAGTGATTGGCGGAAATATCGTTGCCGTTGCTCTTGGAGTTTCAGTCGTTGTTCCTGTTGATTGGATTATTATTGGTTTGTTTGTTACAACTTTTGTCGGAATTTCTTTCGGTGTTTATCCTGCAATGAAAGCTGCTAATCTCGATCCAATTGAAGCTCTTCGTTATGAATAATTTTTCTAACTTGAATCATAGGAAGATGTAGTATAGATTTGTTTTTACAGATTAACTATAACTACAAATTGAAAACAACAACTAAAATTTTTCTTCTTCTATTTTTTTTATCGCCGAAATTATTTTCTCAAATAATTAATGTGAGCGATACGTTTAAAGTTAATCTCAGAAACCAATATAAAATCTCATCAATCAACATTATTCCTTTCTCTGAAAAAGTAAGTCTTTCAAAAAAAATTCTTGAAAGAAAATTTTATTTGATTGATTATAAAACCGGAAATTTTTCTATAAATCCAGAACTTAAATTTAATCTTCACGATACAATTATAATTGAATACAAATCTATCAAGCTGGATTTGAAGAAAGAATATCAAAACAGAAGTTTGGTAATTCAATATGATGAGAATAATCTTGATACAATAAAAATTACCAAACCAGCAACCACATTAACCTCAGAATCATTATTTGGAAAAGATCTGCAAAAAAGTGGTTCATTAATTCGTGGTTTTACAATTGGAACAAATAGAGATTTCACCTTAAATAGCGGTTTGCGTTTACAACTTTCAGGCAAACTTTCTGATGATATTAATCTTGTTGCAGCTCTTTCAGATGAGAACATTCCAATTCAACCAGAAGGAAATACTGAAACTCTTGATGAGCTTGATAAAGTCTTCATCGAAATTCGTCATAAAAATGGTGCAGCAACTTTTGGTGATTATGAATTCAATTTAAGAAATAATGAATTTTCACAAGTCAGTAGAAAACTTCAAGGATTGATGGGTGAATTTCAATACAAAAATTCGAGTGGCAAAATTTCAGTGGCTGCATCTCGTGGTAAATTTAATTCAAATTCTTTTTTAGGACAGGATGGAAATCAAGGACCATATCGTTTATATGGAATCAACAACGAACGAGCAATAATTATAATTGCCAGTAGCGAAAAAGTTTATCTCGATGGAAATTTATTAAAGCGTGGAGAAAACAATGACTATACAATTGATTACTCAAATGCTGAAGTTACTTTCACACCAAAAAGATTAATCACCTCTGCAAGTAGAATTGTCGTTGAGTTTGAATATTCCGATCAAAAATTTAAAAGAAATTTCTTCGGATTTGATTTCGCTTCTTCTATAATTGATGACAAATTAAAATTTGGAATTAGCTACTTAAAAGATGGTGATGATGAAAATAACCCAATCGATTTTTCTTACACTGAAGAACAAAAAAATATTTTAAGAAATGCAGGCAACGATAGAAATAAAGCTTTTGTTTCAGGAGTTGCAATTGCAGCTATTGATTCACTTGGCAATCAACGTGGAATTTATTTTGAAAAAGACACAACAATAAATAATCAAACAAAAAAGATTTACGTGTATGCACCAGCAAATCCTTCTTCAATTTATAACGTGACATTTTCTTTTGTCGGTTTTGGAAATGGTGATTATGAAAAAGAAAGTTTGGGCAGATATAAATTTGTCGGCGTTAATAAAGGTTCATATTTACCAATTATTTTTATTCCAATGCCAGAGCAAAAACAACTTGGTAATTTTTCTTTGGATTTAAAAATCAGTGATAAAATAAAATTAAATGGAGAAGTTTCTGTTAGCTCGTTTGATCAAAATAAATTATCCTCAATTGATGATAATAAAAATGTTGGCTATGCAAGAAAAATATTTTTTGAAATGAAACCATCTGAATTGAAAATTGCAAATAAAAATTATGGTGAGTTCGGATTTAGTTTCAAGGATAGGTTTTTACAATCTAATTATTCTTCATTCGATAGAATCGATAATGTTGAGTTCAATCGTGATTATAATATTTCAATAAAAAGTGGCGACCAAGTTTTGCGTGAATTACAAATTAATTATCTGCCAATTAAAAATATTTCAACTATTGCAAAGTATGGTTATCTAAAACAAGGAAATGATTTTTCAGCAAATAGATTATCAAGTCAAGTTGATTTTTCATCTCAAGATTTTGTTGCGACAAATTATAGTTTTGATTTTGTGAATTCATCAAATCCTTTAGTTAAATCATCTTGGTTGAAGCAAAATGCAAAAGCAAATTTTATGCTTGGCATTATATCTACTGGATTTGACTTCTTGAGCGAAAACAAAAAAGAAAAAATAGTTAACAAAGATAGTTTGATCTCAAGCAGTTTAGAATTTTCTGAAATCTCTCCATTTGTGAACCTTGCAAATCTTTCCGGTTTCAATGCCAAACTCTCTTTAT